>Ga0208362_1000175_pt1 | contig 22047 bp, 23 predicted proteins | sample LakMenEpi13Oct10_FD_150693 | JGI IMG/M metagenome (GOLD analysis project Ga0208362, IMG submission 150693) | Freshwater microbial communities from Lake Mendota, WI - 13OCT2010 deep hole epilimnion (SPAdes) | ecosystem: Environmental > Aquatic > Freshwater > Lake > Epilimnion/Euphotic zone ... | reverse complement strand
ACTGTGCAGCAGGTGTTGAGTGCATTGCGTAATCACAAAGCACTGAGCGATTCTCGTGAACAGCTCTTTCAGATTGCCAAAGAAGCTCGAACTGCTCTTGGTCCACTACCTGTGTGTGATGCAACAGGTGCCTTGATGTCACTGTGTGACGCTGTTATCGACCGCTCTGCTTGATCGGGTCATTTTTTATTAACGTCTTGACTAAAGGAAAAAGTAACTTCTAAGTTGTGGGTATTTCCGATTAGTCGGCCAATTCGAATCGCATCAGGTGGGGCATTGAGCGGCTCAACGCAGAAAACTGCTTTATCTTTTGTGTAAATTGTCCACCAATCAACATTTGACTCAATCTCAAGGGAAGCGATTCCGGGCCAAGTGATTTTTGGCACGCTATTGAGTTTTGTAAATGTGTCATCCCAGGGGCCTTCACTTGCTGGGACTAATTCTCCGCTGGGTATTCCATCGGCTGAGAGCTCCAACATATTGTTGGCACTAAAGTTAATTACTGCTCTTTGGCTTGATTCAATCGTCCATGGAAACCAAGTGTGCAATCCCAGCCAAGCAGGTAGTTCACATGAGTTTGGGACGTACTGTAATTTGTAGTGCAAGGTATCTTCACTCACTTTGATTTCCTGAATTGCTCCTGCTCCAGCAAAATCTCCTTCAAATTCACAGCTAGAAATCCCTTCACCCTCATCTTGCCAAACTGCTGAGTGGCCGAATCCATGGATTGCATGAGGGGGCATCAAATCAGTTGGCAACTTAATCTTGCTTGATGGGCCGAGAAATTCTCCCTTGTTAATTCTTCCTGCCCACGGGACCATTGGATACCAGCCCCAATGAAGGACTTTTTGATTATTTGGAATAACAAATTCGTGACCATGGAATTTTAAAGAGGCTATTCGCCCACCATTTTCAAATCAACAGTAACCTTGAGATTATTCGAGCTTATAAGTTGCATAAACAAGATTACATTTCGAGATGTAAGTAAAGCATTTTATGCAGTTTCAATAATGACATATGGCATACCAGGTTGAACTTCTTCATCAATTTTTACCAAAAACTCAACAATTTTGCCAGCGACAGGAGACTCGACGTCTACAGTGGCCTTGTCCGTTTCCACGGAAACAAGTATTTCTCCAGCATTAATTTGCTGGCCAGGTTCGCACTTTAGTTCGACGATAAATACCGAGTTAACGTTTTCACCCAACCTTGGCATTTTTACTTTGGTGATCATGGATTCTTTCCTTTTCTGCTCTATTGGTTGATGATCTTCTTTTGTTTTAAGTCTTGAATTGCAGCACCGCTCATCTTTAACAATTCCTCTAAAACTTCTTCAGTATTAGCACCCAGAAGAGGTGCAGGTTGTGCTCCTAAATTGGGTACATTTGTAAAGCGAATAGGAGAGGCAATATTTGGAAGCTCTCCGATACCTTGCTGTTCGCTAAGGTTGAAAATTGGATTACTCTCTGAGGCACGGTAGTCATTATTTAGGAGCTCTTGAAAAGTTTGATATTTTGACCAGCTAACATTAAAACTAGAAAACACAGTGCTTAACTCTGATAGCGACTTTTCCTTAATGATGGATGCGATTAAATCCGAGATTTCTCGTCTCATTTTAAATCGGTCCGCTTCGAGATTTAAGTTGACTTTGAACTGGCTCTCTAATTTCGATAGGGAATCGTGAATCTGAAGAGCATCCTTTAATGAACTCCATTGCCTCGGAGTGAGTCCGACTATCATGATTTGAACGTTATCTTTTGTCAGGAAGTTCGAGCCAAAGGCGCCGTAGAGAAAATTACCGTCGGCAGAAACTTTCTCACTACCTAAATAGGCTTGAGAGAGCCGCCCAAGTGCACCAACAACAGAAAGTGCAACATCCGAAAGGGCTATTTGGATAAACTCTCCTTCGCCTGATTCTCTGCGTTTTCTTTCAGCAACAAGAATTGCTATTGCAACCATATTTCCAAGAATTAGGTCCCAAGTCGGTAAGACTGCGTTTACGGGAATATTCGTCCCTGCAGGGCCTGTTATTAACGGATAGCCGAATGAGGGATGAACCGTATAGTCAACTTCACTTGATCCGTCATAGTTTCCAGTAAGAGAGACCATGATTAGATCAGGTCTTTTTTCTTTAAGGGCTTTATAGCTGAGCTCATCCTTCATAGGTAAATTAGTAAGAAAAATACCGCCATCCCGACCTGGCGCTGTAATCAGGTCAGAAACAACTTCTCTTCCAGCTGCTGACTTCATGTCAATCTCAATTGATCGCTTTCCTCTATTTAATCCAATCCAAAAAAGACTTTGATTATCTTCTGTTACGGGCCAACGGTGAAAGTCTAAGCCTCCATTTATTTGGTCAAACCTAATTACATCAGCGCCTAGTTGTGCCAGAGTTAATCCACCTAGTGGAGCAGCCACAAATGCTGAACCTTCGATAATTCTCAACCCACTTAGCGGGGCAAGACTTGTCGTCATTTTTAATTCAGCCGACTTTCAATTGGTCCGGAAATTGGAGTAGGAAAATAGTTTTGACCAATTCCCGAACTCCTTTTTGGAATCATTACACTTCTATTCCAAGTGACAATCTCAATTCCATCTTGATTTAATCCGCGGGTAAACATCGAAATGATGCCCATCTCTGGTTTTGAAGATGATTCACGGACACCAGTACAAATGCTCTCAGCATATAAAGTATCCCCGACATAAACAGGATGAGTAAGCTTAATATCTGTCCATCCCAGATTTGCAACTGCATTTTGACTCATGTCGATGACAGAGATTCCTAAGATCATTGCAACTGTTAAGCCTGAATTAACAATTATCTTTCCATTTGAAACAGGATTAGAGTTAGCTAAATGAGCATTGAAATGATTTTGATTGGTATTACAAGTTAATTGTGTAAACCAAGTGCAGTCAGTCTCGCTAATAGTCCTACCAAATGGATGTTCAAAAGTGTCACCAACAATAAAATCTTCATAGAAACGCCCAAGCACTGCTTTATGATTAGCCATTTTTCTCTCCTTCTATTGATGGTTTTAGTCCGCCAGCGATTCCCTTTTGGTAAATCCCTTCTGCCATCTTTCGTGATGCTTCGTCAATCATCTTGCCGTCGAAAAGGAAGGCCCCACTTTGCTCTTTTGAATTAGTCTCTTCAATAAAGTGATTCATCACTTTTGCAGCCAGATCGAAAGACTTTTGGCTCGGAGTGAACGCCACATTTACCGTTTCAATTTGTCCTGGATGGATGACCCACTTTCCATCGTAGCCGAGAGAGGCTGAAAGATTAGATCGATTTTTTAGTCCTTCGGTATTGGAAATGTCCGAGTATGGCCCATCAATTGCAAGGAGCCCATTAGCCCTTGCTGCAACTAAAATCGAAAATAAGACGTAGTGGTAGGCATCAGTACCTGGATAATTAATTGGGTTCTCCCCAATATTGATAACTTGCATTCCAAGGCTTGCAGCAAAATCCCCAGGACCAAATATGAGGGAAGTAATCCGCTTAGATGCTCCTGCGATGCTTGTGATATTTGAAAGCCCTAGTGCTGATTCAATTTGAATTTGGATCTTGATTGATCCAGTAGTTAAGTTTGCAGATTGCTCTAAATCAGACAATCTCTTATCTAAGTCAAAAACTTGGTCTGCAGTTTCGACCTTAGGAATAATCAATGAGTTAAGACTTTTTCCAGCTTGTAGAACTATGGCTGAAACATCCTCAATGCCTACACTCGTAATCTGTTCATTGACTCGCACAGCAATTTGTGGAGTTTTGAAATTACCCTCCAATAAAGCCTCTATGACTTTACTGCGGGCAAGTGATTTTTCAGTTTGAGAGACAGAGTCCTCAAGATCTAGAAATATCTCATCAACATCAATAGTCCGAGCTTTGGTGATCATTTTGTCACTAGAACCGGGTACTGCAAGCACTGCTCTTTTTAGGTTTACATCACTTCTTGGCATTTAACTCGTCAACAATCTCTTCTGTGTGTTCCCCAAGTTTAGGACCTACAGAATTAATCTTCCCCGGTGTTTTAGACATTCGAGCTACTAAATTTTGCATTAAAATCCCATCAACTCGAGTGAAACTTTCGCGCTCGATGAAATGAGGATCCTCAATAACCTGTTGCATGCTATATACCGGAGCGATTGCAGCATCGGCAGCATCAATGATGCTAATTACTTCTGCTGAGGGTCTTGAACTAATCCAATTCCGCGTCAATTCTTCTAGAGCTTCTCTATTTTCAAATCTCGATTGGAAGGACATGAATCTAGGATCCCCACCTCCACCTACAGTTTCAATCAATCTGCGCGCAACTGACTCTGCCGATGCTGAAAGGGCGACCCATACCCCGTCAGAACATTGATAAGTGCCTCGGGGAATTGAATAAGGAATGCTTGAACCCAACCTTGGCTGTAAGTAACCCATTGAATCCCAAGCCGCTGGTAAGGGGCCCATGATTTGGAGCACTGAGTTAACTAAATCGATTTCAACAACTTGTCCTTGCCCTGTTTGTTTAGCATGAAAGATAGCCATCATCGCAGAGAAGGAACCCACGAGCGCAGTTACTTCATCGGTAAGGGCAATAGGTGGCAGTAAAGGCCCACCATCAGGTTCGCCCAATAAACCTGAAAGACCAGATAAAGCTTCGGCAATTGTTGCAAAACCAGGCTTTTGCGCATACGGCCCTGACTGTCCAAATCCTGAAACCCGCAATACAACTAACTTAGGGTTTCTTTTAATCAACTCAGCTGGATCTAATCCAAGTTGCTCAATTTTTCCCGGACGCATATTTTCAATCAGCAAGTCTGCCGAGTCAATTAATTCTTTTAGCACCGCTAAATCCGAAGTTTGCTTTAAATCAAGAACGAGCGAACGCTTTCCGCGATTTACAAGCTTCCACCACAAAGAGTCGGATTCACCGGGTTGGGTCCAACCCATGGATCTTGTTGAATCTCCAGAGGGCCTTTCAACTTTTATAACATCTGCACCATAGTCGGCAAAATATTTTGCTACACCTGGGCCAGCGACCACTGTAGCCAAGTCAATTACCTTTAAACCGACAAGAGGTCCTTGGTGCTTTACATTACTCATCAATCGGTCAATTTCAATGGCAGCATCACAGAGCGCTCAAAAGTACACACTACTTTTCCGTGTTGATTTGTACCCTTAGTTTTTACCGTCAAAATCCCCTGAGTAGGTTTGCTCTTAGATACACGCTTATCAAGAATTTCGGTACTTGCATAAATGGTGTCCCCGTGGAATACGGGAAGTAAGTGCTGCAACTCCTTAACACCCAAACTCGCGATTGCCTTTCCAGAAATGTCATTTACAGACATGCCAGTCAATAACGCATAAATATACGTTCCAACAACAAGGTTCTTACCATCAACCATCTCTGTCTTTGCATAATTACTGTCAATATGCAATGGGCTTCCAGCCATGGTTAGTAAACAATAAAGATGATCTTCAGATTCGGTAATGGTTTTACCAGGCCAATGCTTATAGATATCACCAATTTCAAACTCATCAAAAAAGCGACCATAGCGAGTTGACCGCGCATCGAATTCACGAGTCATATTCAGTCCTTATCGCTGGCAAGTTGAGTAGGGCAACACGATACAGCAAGCTTAGAATTTTAGTCAATCGGTTGACTAATTGAATTTAGTTGCGTTATATTCATTATATGTCTGAGTCAAAGGTCACTGATTTAAGTGTAGCTACGGTTGAAGCCGAGCTGCCCGCTCCAGTGGTCTTTGGAGATTGGATTATGCGCACCCGTGAATTTGTAGTTGTAAGAATCACTTTGGATTCAGGCGTAGAGGGCTGGGCCTTCACACTCAGCCGAGATGGTGCTGTTGCTGAGCATATTCGAAAAACTCTACGCAATATTTATGTAGGGACATTATCCAAAGATGTTGAATCAACTTTTAGGGTGGCGCAACGCCGCAGTCTTGCCTCTCATTCTGCGGGTGTAGGACTTCGAGCCCTCTCATTAGCTGACTTAGCGCTGTGGGATGCCCGATCAAAAGAAGCCGGACAGTCGATTTCTAAATTTCTCAAGGGCAGTAGATCTCCAATGCCAGCAACAGCGATCATTGGGTATCCACCAGCCACGATGGGCCCTGTGGAAGTTTTTGACCAAGTGAAAGATCTTTATTCACAAGGATGGCGAAGATTTAAAGCACCTGTGGGCATCAACAATCAAGCAACAGCTGAAAGATTAAAAGCTGCTAGAAAAGCTGCACCAGATGCGTGGATTGGTTGTGATGCCGCCTGGATATTTAATGACGTAGCAGGGGCAATGGAGCTTTTGAATATGTTGGATGAGGTAGACCTAGGTTGGTTTGAAGATATTTTCCCTCCAGGAAATGCACAGGTGGTTGCTGACCTTAGGTCGAGCACAAAAATTCCGATCGCAATGGGAGATGAGCAAGGTGGGATTTACTACCCTGAGGCTTTGATTGCAAAGTCGGCCGTAGATGTCATTCGAATTGACTTAACCTGCATGGGAGGAATTACTGGGGGTAGGAGAATAGTTGACGAGTGTTTAAAAGCAGGAGTTAGTTTTGCAGCCCACATGTTTGCCCATGTCCATAGTCAAGTTTTCGGAGCGTGGGGATTTACAGATGTTCCTATCGAGTGGGGAGTTCCTTGGACTGGGGTTGATCCTTATGCAGATAGTTTAGAACAACCAAAAATTAGAGTTGATGGGCTGATGGAGCCCTTGAGTGAAAAACCTGGATTTGGAGATCTCGTTAATTTTGAGTGGGTAAAAACTCAAAAATGTGTGGACCCAGATAAAATCTTATTTAGGGCTTAACGTGCCAATTATTTCTAGGAGGTTTGAAATATGAAGCTTGCATGCGGAGATCATAGTTTTCCAAGGCTTAACCATGAGGCCACAATTGATTTGATAGCGGGGATGGGCTTCGAGGGCTTCAATCCTGCACTAATGGGTTACGGCTCACGTATTCAATAAGAATATAGTTCTCTTTCGCATTCATCCAGAGTATGATTGTTGAGAGTGAAAGACAATATATTTTGAGGAAATTTGGAGACAAAGTGGCAAGTGATAACAACGCCACCAGCACAAGGCCCGCAAGAGCAACAATTCGTGATGTAGCCCGAATTGCCAAAGTCGATCCCAGTCTTGTCTCAAGAATTGTAAATAATGATCCAAAGGCAAGCGCCACCTTAGCTACGAGAAAACGTGTTCTTGATGCTGTTGAAGTGTTGGGATATCGAGCCAATTCTGCTGCGCGAATGCTTAAAACTGCACGTACTCAAATGATTGGCCTTCTATTACCTGACTTCTCAAACCCAATGTATTCAGCGATTATTTCTGGAGTGGAAAAGCGTTGTTCAGAGCTTGGCTACGGAGTTTTACTTGGCGATCATGCAGAAGGAAACTCCGAAAAGACTTTTGCGGATTTATTGCAGAGAGGTCAAGTCGATGGACTTTTAATTGCATCAGGAACTCTTTCGGACTCATTTTTAAAAAATGAAATCTTAAATCACCACGAACCCGTAGTTATGATCAATAGAAAAGTGAGAGGGGCTTCTGCCAGCGTAATCGTAAAAGATGAACTTGGGGCAGAGCTAGCAGTCCAACATCTTTCCAAATACGGTACAAAAACAATAACAGGAATATTTGGGCCACAATATATCGAGACATCACAACGCCGCAAAAAAGGGTTTGAAGTGGCTGCCGAGAAACTAGGACTTAAACACCAAAGTATTGAAGTTTCATCGTGGGGTATGGAGGATGGGCGAAAAGTCGGTGTTGAACTTCTGAGTAAGAAAGTACTGCCAGATGCAGTCTTTACTTCAACAATTATGATGGGTATTGGCTTCCTGAGAGCTGCACACGAGCTCTCAGTCAAGATTCCAGAAGATGTACGCGTTGTTGCATTGCACGATAGCCCAATTGCAAACTACCTCACTCCCTCCCTAACAACGGTGAATCTTCCGACTATTGAGATGGGGATGCAGGCTGTGGATCTACTGGTCAGAGTCATGAATGGGGGTTCACCAACCAATTTGGTCGTGAGTGATCTTCCAACGCTGACCATTCGTGAGTCATCCTCCCCTCATTTGAGGTAAAACTTGTCTAGTCAATCGGTTGACTAAAATTAACCCTTTCAATAGTCTGCTCATAGTTAAGGTAGGCAGTGCACCGAAAAGAGAGGGCTTTCTTTAGTGGCTCAAATAACGAAGGCGCATCACATGGGAATATCCGTGCGCTCGATGCGCGAGTCAACCAAATTCTATAAGGACCTTCTTGGCTTTGAAGAGGTTTTTTCTTGGAACCCTCAAGCTGAATACATTGGCGTACTTACTGGATATCCAGAAGTAAATTTGAATGCAACAATTTTAAAGTTGCCAGGGGTAGATGTCTTTCTTGAGCTTTTAGAGTATGGAAATGTTGAGTTGAAGTCTATAGATCACGGAAATGCTAATCCTGGAATTGCTCATATTGCTTTCTTTGTTGATGATGTTGAAGCATGGTATGAAATCCTTACTGCTAAGGGAGTTAAGAGTGTTTCAAAACCGGTAACACCCACGATGGGGCCCAATAAAGGCGGGCGGGCAATTTATATGATTGACCCAGATGGTGTCAGAGTGGAATTAATCCAAAGCTCGAAGTCATTTAGCGATTATAGGGGCGAGTAATTATGGAATTTATGGTGCACATAACAAATAAGTTTCCAGCCGATGGAGATAAGGACTTACTAACACAATTAGTTAAGGATGAAAGTGCGCGTGCTGCAGAATTAGCAGCAAGTGGAGTAATAAAGAAGATATGGCGCAGGACAGGCCAAAAATCTAATGTTGGAATTTGGGTTGCACCGAATGCAACAGAGTTACATTCAGCAATTTCGAGTTTACCTTTTTTCCCCTGGTTAGAGGTTGAGATTTGGCCCCTTGCTGATCACCCAAATGACCCAAAGAAATACGGAGACCTGAAATGACAGTAATGCGTACTCGCCAAGCAGTGATTCAAGCACTTTCAGATGAACTCGAGAGCGATCCAACTGTTTTCTTAATGGGAGAAGATATTGGTTCTGGTGGTCCATTTAAAGCAACAGAGGGATTGATTGAAAAATTTGGCCAAGAGCGAGTTATTGATACCCCGATATCAGAGATGGCTTTTCTTGGAGCAGGGGTTGGAGCTGCAGCTATGGGCATGCGACCAGTAGTAGAAATGATGTTTATTGAATTCATTGGTGTTGCCCTTGACCAGTTAACAACACAAGGTGCCTTCTATCGTTATTTATCAAGAGGGGCATATGAGGTTCCGTTAACCATTCGCGCTGCTGCAGGTGCTGGCTTAGGTTTTGGGTGCCAACATTCACAAATATTGGACCAATGGTTTAGGGGAAATGCTGGCATCAGCCTGGTCATTCCTTCTAGTCCCCAGTCAATGTATGGACTCTTAAGAAGTGCCATTAGGAGTAATGATCCAGTTGTTGTCTTGGAACATAAGGCTCTCTACGGTGAGCGCGGTGAAGTTGTAACTGGTGAAGCAGGAATCATTCCAATTGGTAAGGCGAATGTTGTCTCTCAAGGTACAGATGTAACAATTGTTGCAATTGGTAGCACTGTGCATACTGCAAGAGCTGCTATGGAATCACAAAGTGAATGGTCAGCAGAGATAATTGATCTACAAACCTTGATTCCATGGGATAAGGAAACGGTAATGAAGAGTGTCGCAAAGACTGGGCGCTTGGTAGTTGTTGAAGAAAGTTCTTATTCTGGTGGGTGGGGAACTGAAATATCCTCTGAGGTAGTTTCTCAGCTTTGGGGACAATTGAAAGCGCCGCCCCATCGGATCACTTCCCCGGATGCGCCCATTCCTTATGCTCAAGAGCTAGAAAAGCGCTATTTACCTAGCCCTGAGTACGTTGTATCTCAAATTACAGCTCTACTAAAAACTGGTAAATGTCCAGCACCATGGTGGGAAGGATTTAAGTCATGACAACATCACTTGTAAGGCGACAAGCACTCAATACCGAGCTAGGACGCCTTGAAAGAATGCTTGAGATTCGAGCAGTTGAAGAGAGTATTCAGACCCTTTATAACGATGGTCATGTTCGAGGAAGCACACACTTAGCTAATGGACAGGAAGCAGTCTCAGTTGGGATCGCAAGTGTCTTAAGACCAACTGATGTCGTTACCTGCACTTATCGTGGACATGCTGCCGCTTTAGCCTTAGGAGTTTCGCCGGAGGGTGTACTTGGGGAAATTTGCGGAAGAGTAATTGGTTGTTCTGGTGGCATCGGTGGATCAATGCACTTGATGGATGCTTCTGTCGGACTAATGCCGACGTTTGCAATTGTTGGAGCAGGTTTGCCTGTAGCTGCAGGAGTAGCCCTTGCTGCAAAGCTCAAGAAAAATGATTCAGTAGCACTAACTATTTTCGGGGATGGCTCCACAAATATTGGTGCATTCCATGAAACACTAAATATGGCGAGCATTTTCAAACTCCCTATCATTTTTGTGATTGAAAACAATTTATATGGCGAGTACACAAGAATTAATTTAAGTACTCCCATTAGCGACTTAGCAGATCGTGCAGATTCATATGCCATGCGAAAAGAGATTGTGGACGGGCAGGATATTGATGCAGTAATAAAGTCAATATCGGCAGCAGTAGATTTTGCACGAGCGGGCAATGGGCCTTCACTCATCGAAGCTAAGACTTATAGATTTAGTGGACATTCACGTGCTGATCCTGCAACGTATCGCACACCCGGCGAACTCGATGAGTGGAAGAAGCGCGATCCACTAGATATCGCTGCAGCAAAACTCATTAAACAAGGAGATCTCACGAATAAAGATTTAGAGGAGTTGAAATCGACTATCGGCGTACGGGTTGCAAAAGCAATTGAAGTGGTACTTGCCAGTGAAGGCCCCTCTTTAGATTCGCTTTTGCAGCATGTAAGTGCGAGTAGAAAGTAGAAGAAAATGCCTGATTCCGAAGATAATGTCGTGCCAGCTGGCTATGCGAGCAACCTATTTGATTTAAGGGGCCGAACCGCAGTTATCACAGGCGGTGGCAGTGGATTAGGTGCAGCAATAGCAATTGGCTATGCCCAAGTCGGAGTGAAAGTTGCCTTACTTGATGTCAATGTTGAAGGGATGAAGGCGACTCAATCTTCTATTTCCTCCCAAGGGGGAGTTTCAGAGATCTTTGAATGCGACGTGACTTCAAAAAGTGCACTCGAGAAGGCCTCAGAAAATATTCTCAAGAAATTCTCTAGCGTTGATATTTTGGTTAATAGTGCCGGTGCTGCATTTAGGTGCCCGGCTGAGGATTTCCCAGAAGATAAATTAGATTTCATCCTCAATCTCAACCTCAAAGGCACCTATTTGGCCGGTCAAGTTTTTGGAAACATAATGCTGAAGCAAGGAAAAGGTAACATTATAAATATTGCATCTATTGGTGGATTCAATGCTTACCCCCTTGCAAGTGCATACAACGCTTCAAAAGGTGGAGTCGTACAGTTAACTAGATCTTTTGCTCTCGAGTGGGGAACAAGAGGCGTAAGAGTAAATGGCATTGGCCCTACCCTGATGGATTCACCTTTGACAAAGAAGGTTGCTGCAACTTCCTCAGTTACTGCAGACTTTATAAAGTCAAGAATGCTTCGAGACCGACTTGGTCTTCCACGCGAACTCATTGGTGCGGCAATCTTCCTAGCAAGTGATGCCTCAGAATTAGTAAATGGTCACACAATAATGTGTGACGACGGATATCTAATTGCATAAATAATGAAGATAATTAAAGTTCGTGTTGCAACAATTAACCATATTCTTCCAGTACCAATAATTTATGGTAATTGGATCATGGACCATCGGGAATTTGCTTTGGTCAGGGTGGATTTAGAAGATGGAACTGCTGGGTTTGCATATGGGTTAACAAGAGATGGTCCAGTAGCGACAATTGTGCATCGCTCAATCGCACCATGCTACGTTGGACGTGAAATTGATGACCCAAAACAGCTGTATTACGGGGCTTTATGGACAAATCACGCAGTGCACGCTGCAGGAATTGGGATGCGTGCATTGTCTTTGGTGGATATAGCTTGTTGGGATGCATTAGCAAGGCACCGCAAGCAGTCTTTCCAAGAAGTACTTGGGGGTGAGCTTTCCGAACTTCCTGCTACAGCAATTGTTGGATATCCACCGACCATGTCGCCAGAGGAGCTTGCAAATCAGATTGTGGATTTAAAGAAGAAAGGTTGGAACAGATTTAAAATTCCAATTTCTCCAGATTTAGATCTGTCTGAAGCAAGGCTTCGTGCCGCACGTGAAGTTGCGCAGAGTGACTGGGTTGGCTTTGATATCAATATGGTTTTGCGCAGCAGTGAGGCAGTACTCGAGTTTGAAAACCGTATTCGTGATTTAAAGTTGGGGTGGATTGAAGATGTTGTCCCACCGGGTGATGCAGCAATGGTTGCAAGGGTGCGACAAGGATCAAAGACTCCAATTGCAATGGGTGATGAACAAGGGGGTTCGTATCATCCAGAAGCATTACTCACCGCTAAAGCAGTTGACATCATTCGTGTCGATGCCACAACTAATGGGGGAGTAACTGGACTACAAAGTTGCCTTGAGAGAGCAAGAGTTGCTGGAGTGAAAGTTTCACCTCATATGTTCCCGCACCTGCACTCCAGATTGCTTCCTATTTTTGGCTTCAAAGATGTGCCGATTGAATGGGGCATACCTGGCACCGGAGTTCATCCAATGGATGATGGATTAGAACAGCCAGTTATTTTTGAGGGAATAATGAAGCCTCTTACGACTTCGATTGGATTAGGAAAGATCGTTGATTACGATTGGATAACAAAGCAGCAGGTCTTTGATGAGCACGGAGTATTAGCTGAGATACCCACCCTCTGTCTTAAGTAAGACCTGTTGGGAGGAGCAGGAGCAACGGTAAATCGGACAAAAAACCGTAGATTTTCAAGTCAAACGCTTGACTATAGATTCACTCAAGCCCTAGTATTCATTTACTGAATCAAACGTTTGATTCAAGAATAAAAAAAGTGAGGATTGTGATGGGAACTAACCGTAACAAAATGAGACGCCCTAAAAGAGGGATTCACTTAGCAACTGGACTTGCGATTTGCTTACTTTTCGGGCACTTTGCCGTTCCTGCTAACGCAGCCAGTGTTAGTGGCACAGTTGAAATGTGGACTTGGAACAATGAAGGCGATTATGTCAAAGTTGATCAGAGCGCAATTTCGAGATTTAAGGCGGCAAACCCTGGAACAGACGTTAAAATCACATACATCCCTTATGCAGATTATGTGACAAAGCTCAAGGCTGCCCTAGCTGCAGGAAACCCACCTGACATCGCACAAATTCCTTGGGCTGGAGAGTTCCGAGACATCGTAGAGAGTGGCAAGTTGACGGCTATGGACACAGTCCTAGGCTCAGGATTTCCTAACTTTTTTAGTCCGGCAAATGCTGCCGTTACTTTGAAAGGTAAGAAATATGCACTTCCCCTCGACTTGAATACTCTTCAGATTGCCTATAACCAGGATATCTTCAAGAAATTGAAACTCAAAGTTCCGACTTCATCGGCAGAGCTGATTAGCCTTGCTAAGGCGTTGAAGAAGAAGAACTATGAGGCTATCTCCGTCGGTTTGAAAGACCAGTGGGTTGGAGGAGATCTTTGGTTCGCCCAACTTGCCTACACAGACAAGACGAGTTCAATATTAGCTAAGGCCGATGCTGGCGATGTCCCTTGGACAAGCTCTTCAATAGTCGCTGCCGGAGATCGGGTTTCTAGTCTAGTCAAGGCAGGGGTTTTTGCACCTGGTGCTAATTCCATGAACGCCTTTACAGAAGCTTTGGACATCTTTGTTGGCGGAAAGGCTGCAATGTTTTATCCGGTTGGGAACTTCATAAGCGGTGGAATTAATGACAAAGTTGGAAAATCCTTCAAATGGAACCTGTTCCCCTTCCCAGGTGCATCTAAGGACTCCCCACGGGCAACTGGGGGAATTGCAAGAATGTTCACGCTACCAAAAGATGGCAAGAACCAGACTGCAGCGGTGGAATTACTAAAAATGTTCACGAATAAGGAGGGAGCAGATGTCCTAATGTCATATGCATTCATCCCGGCATGGAAAGTCGATGTGCCATCAGCCGCAAGTCCATTGTACAAGAACTTCTTGAATGCTCAATCGACGGCAAGAAGTCGCGTTATCTACACATCACCGGTCTACACTGCGTTGCTAAATCAGATGCAGTCGGTACTTGATGGAAAAGCCACTGGCAAAGATGTTGCAAAAGCTCTAGCTAAAGCCAAGCCGTAATTCCATGATAGACATCGCTGGGTGGTCAACATGACCACCCAGCGGTTGTCAACAATCGACAGAGGCCGAATAACGGGAGAAGATACATTATTTTATGACGCTTCAAAGTGAGAATACAAATTTACGCAAAGTAACCATCGTTCGCAAAAAAACGAATTTTTCTAAACGCTATGCTCGTTTAGGGTTTTTTATGGTGCTTCCAAGCGTGGTTCTCTTCCTAGCTTTTGCGGCAGCACCAATCTTGATAGTCATCACCTTATCATTTTGCAACTGGGCTGGCTTTGATGTTGACAAAATTAGCTGGGCTGGCTTAAGTAACTACGCAACTATCGCTAATGATCCAGTTTTTTGGACAGCGTTCAAAAACACCCTGCTATTTACACTTGTGACGACCCTGCTATTAAATGCCTTTGGCTTCACCTTCGCATTGATGATTAACATAGGAAAAAAATTTAGTGGTCTATTCAGGTCCGTGATTTTCCTCCCGGTTCTTCTGTCTCCAGTGATTGTCGGGTTGATGTGGTCTAACTTGCTCGGAGGATACGGCCCAGTAAATCAATTCTTACAGATGATTAAATTGACATCAGAGCCAATATTCTTTCTCGGAAACTCAACATGGGCAATATGGGCGATAATTTTCGCCACAATCTGGCAGTTTTCTGGATACAACATGGTTCTATATCATGCCGGAATCCAAAATATCCCCGAGAGCCTCATCGAGGCCGCCCTCATCGATGGCGCTAGCCGGGTAAAGATTCTCCAATACATCATTATCCCGTACCTAAGGCCAGTAATCTCCGTTGTAATGCTGTTGAATCTCATCGGCGGACTCCGCATCTTTGACATCGTCTACGTAATGACTCGCGGCGGTCCGAATAGGGCGACGGAAGTGCTTACCACTTACATGTACCAACAGGCGTTCAAACTGAACCTTATGGGGCCGGCTTCCGTAATAGCGGTAGTAGTCATCGTTCTAGCCGTTGCGATGTCAATTCTTCGGAGGAGAACTTTTAAAGATGATTAAAGGGTTTCTGCATCCGACTAAGTCCATATTAATTGGGATAAGTGCGGCTTTTGTTGCAATCAGCCTTCTTACCATTATCCCGGTCGCTTGGGCTATTAGCCTTGCTTTGAAAGACAATAGTGAAACGGTGGGTGGAGGATTCTTCCCTAAGTCTCCGCAATGGGGGAATTTCTATCTCGCTTGGCAACAATATGAAATGGCAATTTTCTTTCAAAATAGCGTGATTATAACCGCCATTTCTGTTCTTCTCACAACTTTTGTTGCCTTCATCGCGGGATACGCGTTTACAAAACTGAAATTTACAGGTTGTGAGATAGTCTTTCGCATATTCCTTGTAGGAATTATCATTCCGCCAGCGGCATTGGTAATTCCATTACTATTAGAGTTAAATTCGATACATCTTTACAATACACAGATCGGATTGGCTCTCACCTATTCGGCATTGGGATTACCGCTGGCGATTCTAATCTTTCGTGGTTTTATGTCGACATTCCCAAACGAGATAATTGAAGCGGCTCGGATCGACGGATGCAAGGAACATCAAATTATCTGGCGACTTCTGACGCCATTGTCGAAGGGTCCGATTTCTACGGTCCTAATTGTATTGTTCCTGGCTAACTGGAATGAATTTATCTTGGCGTTGGTTCTCCTACGAGATGCGGATAAATACACCCTCCCCGTAGGGATCTCGTCCCAAATTGGGCAATACACAAGTCAGTACAACCTGATCTCTGCCGCCAGCTTGATTGCCTCTATTCCGGTGTTCATCTTCTATCTCTTTCTGCAGAGGAACTTCGAACGAGGACTCGCGGAAGGAGCTATCAAAGCCTGATGGGCCGGTATGTGCTGTGGTGGCACACCCCTTGACGGAGCCATACCTTATGTCAAATAACAATAAACTAGAAAAAAATAAAGGATATTTATGAAACCACTTATTCCGATCGTAGAACTACAAGTGTATGCATCTGGCCTTGACCATGCTGAAGGAATATGCCAAGCGCCAAATCAAAAAATTTATGTTGGAGGTGAAGGTGGCCAAATATATGAGATTGGTGACGATCGAGTTCCACATGTTATCGCAAACACAGGCGGATTTTCACTCGGTTTGGCTGCCGACGCTCATAATCGTATCTATGTGTGTGATCACGTTAAGCAATGTGTATGGCGCATGAATGAAGATTGCTCACTGGAAATTTTTAGTAAGGGGAACTCTTCAAGACCAATGCGAGTGCCTAACTGGGGATGTTTCGATAATTTGGGGAATTATTATGTATCTGATTCCGGTAATTGGGGGGAATGCGATGGTTTGATCTGGAAAGTTACAAACGGAGAAGCCAAGGAATGGAATCTTGAGTCAAAGAATTTCCCCAACGGAATCGCGCTTTCTGCTGATTGTAAAACTCTCTTTGTTTTGGAAAGCAACCCCCCTGCACTAATTGCGATTCCGATATTGAATGATGGCCAAGCCGGGGAGAGAAGAATCGTCGTTGAACTTCCGGGAACCGTACCGGATGGCGTCGCAATCACAGATGACGGGAGATTTGTTATTGCTTGTTACCGCCCAGATGCTATTTATGTCGTCAGCCAGGATGGATCTGTCGTCCTATTAGCCGAGGACGAACAAGGCACGGCATTAGCTGCCCCTACCAATGTGGCTTTTATAGGGCCGAATTTGGACAAGATGATTGTTCCGAATTTAGGGCGATGGCACATCACTCAACTTCAGATAGAGGGCATTAGAGGCATACCATTACATTTCCCGTCAAGAGAAGAGATCGGAGCATAATCATGGGAGTTCTGCAGAATACTTGGTCAACATCCCTGAGTGGACGAGTGGCAATTGTGACTGGTGCAGGCTCGGGACTGGGACGAGGCTCCACACTAGGACTTCTGAAGGCAGGAGCTAGGGTGGTTGCCACTGATATTTCCCAAGAGGGTTTGAATGAAACTAAACGCCTGGCAGAGAATCTCGGCTTTGACTCAATTGTCACAAAAATCTTGGACGTGAGTAATGAATCAAATGTAGAGAGAGTTTTCCATGAAACCGAATCGGAATTCGGAAGGCTAGATTATCTCCATTCAAACGCAGGGGTAGAAAGATATGTTGATTTGGAAAAAATGGAAGAAGTCGACTTAGATTTAGTTCTGGATGTAGATTTAAAAGGCGTCCTCCTAACAGCTAAGCATGCAATCCCAGCGATGAGACGCGCTGGTGGAGGAAGCATCGTCATTACTTCGTCTGTTCAGGCAACCCATTCGCTACCCGGTTGTGTTGTTTATGCGGCAGCAAAAGCTGGTGTAATCGCAGCCGCCAGAACTCTTGCTCTGGAAGTGGGGAGGGACAATATTCGAGTTAATGCCATTTCTCCTGGAACGATTGACACCCCCATGTTGACGAGAGATCTTGCAGATATGAATATTGAAAAGGCTGATGAATTTCTAGATTCGGTCAAGAGCGCTAATGCACTAAATAGAATTGGGAATCCATCTGAAATAGCTGATGCGGTTATATTTCTTTTTTCTGACAAGTCGCTCTACATTACGGGGACCAATTTGGTGATTGATGGAGGTTTTACTGCTGTGAAAGCCATTTGAAAAGTGGCTAAAGGAACTAGTCGCTATCACACCTGGGAATATCTGCGTCCCCGGGTTGGTGACATTTCGCACGTTATTTCGGCTAGACCGGTTTCGCTAACAGATGGACCTTCCCTTGGCACTCGAGCTATAGAAGTAAATGTGTTTGGGGGAATAACTGCCCTTATTTTAATTGATAGAGGCATGGATATTGGTCCTGCCTACTTCAAGGGAGTGCCACTACATTGGACTTCGAGTACGGGAATTCGTCACCCTGGATTTTTTCAGGATCACGATTGGCTTCGAAGTTTCCAAGGCGGATTGATGATTACGGCTGGTCTAAGAAACGTCGGCCCGGGGTTCACCCAAGACGACGAGGTACAACCGTTGCATGGGAGAATCTCGAATACTCCTGCATTTGAAGTGAGCCATGTTACTGAGGTTGATAGCGATGGAATACCTACCTTGACCGTCTCCGGCAAAATTCGAGAAACTTCTGTATTTGGCTGCAACTTGATACTAACAAGAAACTATAAGTTTAAAGTGGGAAGTCCCGTCATAATTCTCACCGACAAGATTGTGAATGAAGGATTCAGTAAAGTTGAGACATTGGTGCTTTATCATTTCAATCTTGGATTTCCAGTCATATCTGATAACTCTGAACTGCTAGTTGATTCAGATAGAGTCGAATCGAGGGAAAACCTCAGTGGTGATTTGGAGAAGTTAGCTCGGAGATTTATAGAACCTGAGAAGGGGGCGGACGCGCAGGTATTTGAGCATTTTTTCGATGCTTCAAGCGATCTTCGATGTATGGGAGTCTGGAATCCCTCTATTTCTGGAGGCGACGAAGGAATTGGTTTAGCGATTCGTTACCGCGCAGGGGTACTCAGCCACCTTTGGCAATGGAGGATGATGGGGGAAGGCATGTACCTAACCGGTATTGAACCATCAAATTGCGGAATCCTTGGGCGGCTTAATAATTCAACTGCTGGAACAATTCTGGAGCCAAAGGAATCCCTCGAAACGCAGATCGAAATTATAGCATTTAACTCAAAAGAGGAGCTCAGTCTAAGCAAACCATTTACGAAGGAAGCGTTCTTTGGTGTTGGGGAGAATGACTGATAGAGCAACCTTCATCTACCCCTTCTCCTTCGGAGATAAATCCCAATCAGATTTATTGGGGGGCAAGGGTGCAAACCTTGCCGAGATGGTCAAAATTGGACTTCCGGTTCCCCCTGGATTCACGATCACCACACATGCATGCAGAGAGTTTTTAAAGACCGGAGCGCTGCCACAAAAACTCATTGAAGAGTTGGAGCTGGCAATCCATGAACTAGAAAGCTCGCTAGGACGAACTTTTGGAGACCCCAAAAATCCTCTGATCGTTTCAGTTCGCTCTGGTGCAAAATTCTCAATGCCAGGAATGATGGAAACAATTCTTAATGTAGGAATGACGCCAGATGTAGCCGTTGGTTTAGCAGAACAAACTGCTAATCCTGGGTTTGCATGGGATTCGTACAGAAGATTTATAGATTTATACGGCCGAATAGTTTGTGGAATACCAAAAGATAGTTTTGCTGAGATTGATAGTAAGTACCTTCGAGCTGAGAAAGTACAAAGAATCGACAAGATTGATTTTGAACAAACTAAGTTACTGGTAACGGATTACATATCGTTGATTGAAAAGTATGAGGCAAAACAATTCTCCTCAGATCCTCGCGATCACCTGCTTCGCTCTATCGAGGCGGTCTTCCACTCTTGGAACTCTGAACGCGCGCAACTGTATCGCCAACGAGAAAGAATCCCATCTGATCTAGGAACGGCTATCAATATCCAGTCCATGGTCTTTGGGAATTTAACCGATGACTCTGGTACTGGAGTCGCATTTACTCGCAATCCATCAACTGGTGAAACAGGTAATTACGGTGATTACCTTGAGCGAGCCCAAGGCGAAGATGTTGTTGCAGGTATCAGAACGCCTATTTCACTACGCGAGTTTGAGCAGAAGTACCCCTCGGTTTATGCCGAGCTAGATTCAACAATGAGCCTTCTTGAGGACCACTACAGAGATTTATGCGATATCGAATTCACAGTTGAAAAGGGAAAGTTGTGGATCTTGCAAACTCGAGTTGGAAAGAGAACAGCTGAGGCTGCTTTTCGCATTGCGAGTCAGTTAGTAGATGAGGGAAAGATTGATATCAATGAGGCACTTCTTCGAACTTCAGGAGACCAGTTAGTCAATCTCATGTTTCCACAGTTTGATCTAACAGCTTCAGCAATAGAAATTGCTAGAGGTATTCCGGCATCACCAGGTGCTGCGGTGGGTGCCGTTGTGTTTGATTCAAAGCGAGCCCAAGATCTATCTTTGAGTGGCCAAAAGGTCATTCTTGTAAGAAGAGAAACCAGCCCAGATGATTTAGTTGGAATGGTCGCATCTGAAGGAATCCTGACAAGTCGAGGAGGAAAAACTTCACATGCTGCTGTTGTGGCAAGAGGTATGGGAAAGACGGCGGTGTGTGGATGCGAAAGTATCACGGTAGATGAGAAGGCTGGATTTTTCTCAATCGGCGAGCACCTGGTTCATGAAGGCGAAGTTATCTCGATTGATGGAAGTACAGGGGCGGTCTATCTCGGTGAAGTGCCAGTTGTGGCATCGCATGTAACCTCATATTTAGAGGGCAGACTTGCTCCAGAAAATCTCACTGCACCTGCGGTTGTAAAAGCGGTTCACAGAATTCTTACACATGCCGATTCGGTACGAAAGTTACGCGTGCATGCAAATGCTGATACCCCTGAAGATGCGGTGCGTTCAAGAATTCTGGGGGCTGAAGGTGTTGGTCTTTGCAGAACTGAACACATGTTTCTTGGAGAACGAAGAAGCTACATTGAAAGATTAGTTCTTGCAGAAAACGAGGAGATTCAAAAGAGTGTAATTGCCGAAATGGAACCACTTCAGCGTGCAGATTTTGTTGGAATCATGATGGCGATGTCCGGACTACCCGTGACAGTGCGTTTACTTGATCCACCTTTGCATGAATTTTTGCCTCCTCTGTCTGTATTAACCGCAGAACGAGCAAGGTCTGAAGCGCTTGGCTTAGAGATATCTCCACGTGACACAGCAATATTCTCAGCTGTGCAACGGATGCATGAATCCAACCCAATGCTTGGTTTACGTGGAGTAAGACTAGGTATCTTGATTCCAGAGCTCTATAAAATGCAGGTAAGAGCTCTTGTGCACGCCTACATTGAAGTGGAAAGGTTGGGGCACCGACCTTTGCCAGAGGTAATGATTCCGCTGGTTGCTACCCAAAGAGAGTTACTTCACCTGCGGGAAACGCTTGAACTAGAGATAAAGCTGACTTTTGCACATGCTGGTCAAACAACAGAGTTTCCGATTGGAACAATGATTGAAACGCCACGTGCTGCAATTACCGCTGATCGCTTAGTCCCTTATGCCGATTTCTTCTCCTTCGGTACAAATGACTTGACGCAGCTAACGTGGGCATTTAGCAGAGATGATGTTGAATCCTCATTCTTACCTAGATACCTTGATTTAGAGTTACTGCCCTTTAACCCCTTCGAGTCACTTGATGAAGCGGGGGTCGGAATTCTTGTTAGAACCGCAGTAGAACATGCCAGACGACTTGATCCTCAATTCAAACTAGGCATCTGTGGTGAACATGGTGGAGATCCTCGCAGTATTCACTTCTTTAACTCGCTAGGAATTGATTATGTCTCATGTTCCCCATTTAGAGTTCCAATAGCTCGGCTAGAAAGCGGAAGAGCTTCAATAAGTGCTAATAATGCATCAGGGGTTAGCAATAATGCTTGAAACACTTTCCTTCGAAGAGATTCAAAAAGTAACCAAGTCGGCAGCTGAAAGCGTCTTTGATCTTCACGGCTCCATGGACAGAAATGCAATTGATGCGGCCGCTGTAAATGCGATGCGCAGTGTACTTAACTCAATTACCATGAATGGAACAGTAGTTATAGGTGAAGGCCAAAAAGATAACGCTCCGATGCTAAAAAATGGCGAGAAAGTAGGAAATGGCGCTGGTCTTGCATTTGATATAGCAGTTGATCCAATTGATGGAACATCATTAGTGGCCAAAGGAAAA
>Ga0208362_1000171_pt1 | contig 22367 bp, 29 predicted proteins | sample LakMenEpi13Oct10_FD_150693 | JGI IMG/M metagenome (GOLD analysis project Ga0208362, IMG submission 150693) | Freshwater microbial communities from Lake Mendota, WI - 13OCT2010 deep hole epilimnion (SPAdes) | ecosystem: Environmental > Aquatic > Freshwater > Lake > Epilimnion/Euphotic zone ... | reverse complement strand
CGGTGATTTTACCTTTAGGTTCCGTATCTTCATCAACATAATATTCTTCAATCTCTTTATTCTTAGTTTTACCACCAAGTACATCAATTTCAACTTGTTCGTTTCTATCTTTTCTTAAGTTTTTAAAGTTCTTTTTTTCATCTTTAGTTTTACCACCAAGTACATCAATAACGACCATATCTTTTTCTTCGTTTCTATCTTTTCTTAAGTTTTTAGTTTTACCAATAAGTGTATCGTCAATAACAATATCTTGTTCTGTTCTATCTTTTCTTAAGTTTTTAAAGTTCTTTTTTTCATTTTTAGTTTTACCACCAAGTACATCGATAACGACCATATCTTTTTCTTCGTTTCTATCTTTTCTTAAGTTTTTTTCTTTATCTTTAGTTTTACCACCAAGTACATCATCAATAACGATTTGTTCGTTTCTATCTTTTCTTAAGTTTTTTTCTTCATCTTTAGTTTTACCACCAAGTACATCAATTTCAACTTGTTCGTTTCTATCTTTTCTTAACTTTTTAAAATCGGCAGCAGTAATTTTACCTTTAGGTTTTGCAACATCAATTTTATGTTGGTCACCATGAAGTTCTTCATCCATATCAACTTCCATCCATTGACCCTTCTTACCAAATTTTTCTTCGTGTCTCATTTTAATTTCTTCTGAAAGAATTTGAGAAACCAATTTATCAATATTTTTTTGAAATTCCATTGTTGTATTTTTTTATAATAAATATCTTTATTTTGTTCTTTTATTCAATTTTTTATATTCATGTTCCAAAATATTCATGATTATGTTTTTGTTGACTCCTAATTTTTTAGCAACATTGTCAATTGCCTCTTTTATCGATTCATTCTTCGATAATTTTAAAGCATTAATGTCACCTTGATTACAATAAGGGAACTTCGTGCATTTTTTCTTAACCTTAACAAAAGAACCTCCTTTGTATTGAGTTTTTCTACTTGGTCCCCAATCTTTCTTACTTGTTGATTTGGCCCACATTGCAGGACTTTCATACCCTCCAACAGAACCAGAACCGGTTGCTTCAGTTGCTTCAACTTTTTCACCATCACTTTCTTTCAATTTTGGAGTCTCTTTAAAACTTCTCCTAACAAAATCACTATCTTTAAATCCTATTGGTCCTGAAAAGGCTCCGGAAGACCCCGAACTTGTCGCTTCTTTATTTTCACCTTTCTTTGTTTTTCCAACTCGACCATATTTTGGTTTCTCGATAAATGGGTCTTCATCAGAAACATTTGGTGTTCCGAAAGTATAATATTTATCAAATTTTGTATTTTTTTTAAACTCAGCAAAATCTTTATCTTGTTGTAAATCTTTTTTAAATTGGTCTTTAGCAGATTGTTTGAGTCTTTTATCTAAAAAAGTTTCATACTCAAAATCATCATCTTCAACTTCTTCAGTAAACCCTTTTTTATATTTTAATGCATCACTAATAGTATCCGTATTTAATTTTACATTAGGTTGAGTGGTGTATGCCTTATCAATAGCATTTTTGAATAAATTTGCAGAACTTTCCATTTTTAAGCATTTTTTAATCTTGGTTCCCAATAGCTGCGATTCATCCACATAAATTGGTAGAATTCACGAAACATTCTTAGGGTTATGTCTTTTATATCTCCTTCGAGTTTACCTCGTTTGATTTCTTTTGAAATCTTATCCATCAATTTATCCTCAAATTGTTTAATTGTATTATTTTCCATAAAAGATTTAATCTCTTTACGAATCATAGTTTCAATTTCTTTCTTTTCTGTATTAGTAAGTGCCATTAGTGTGTTATTAAAAATCCAGTTAATGTTAAAATTACTACTCCCGACAAAATAGATGTGAACTTACCCTTAATCTTTTCTTTTTTCAAATTCCATTCAACTTTTTTTGTGTGGCCCTCTAAGACTGAATATTTTTGTGTATGAGCATCAATTATCGTAAGATAATTATTTTCTTTAACTCTCAATAACGAAATCACACTATCCTTCATAATTGATTTTTTTTCAGTCTCAATCAATTGGTTTTCAGTTAATTTTAACTGAGCTTTAGCGGAATCACCACTTAACAAATCTTTTGTGATTTTTTTAACTACAGGTAATGGAAAACATTTTGTTTGTTGGTTATTTATAGCGGTTTGAGAAAAAGCTGTCAAGCTCACGCTCAGAATACTTATCAACACGATTAATTTCTTCATGGTATTTTTTTCCTGTTTTATCTTTATCAGTTTTTATTTTTGATATGTTTTTATCAATTGTTTCAACTTCTTTGTTAATATTTTGAACTTCTTGTTCTAATATAATTTGAGTTTTACTTAAACTGTCAATTTTATTACTTAATGATTCTATTTTATTTTTGTCTTGAACATCCATTGTATTTAGAGGTGTTAAAACAAAAATTATCCAATATAAAAGAAATATCCCCACAATTATTGAAAGGATTGTCTTATAATATTTTATAATAAAATTTTTAAACTTTTCCATATTATTGTGGTGATTCTTTAGTTTTCTTTCTACTCGCCAAAACTCTACCCCATTTAGATTTAAATTTTTGATAAAATTGTTGAAGTTTGTTTATCATTTCAAGAAAATCTTCATCCACTTTCATCATGTCACCATTAACATAAATTCCACTATTTTCTCCGATTGTGAATGTAAAGTCTATGTCTTGGTCAATAACTTTACCTGACCAGTCAACATTATTCTCATAAACATTCAAAGTATTGAAGTCTGCCAAATCAGAAACTTCTTCAACAAATTCATCCATAGTTTCTTGGAATGCAACTTTTTCATCACTAGTGATGTCCAAATCACTTCTGTCTTTACCATGTAATGCCAAAATACCTCCGGATATTCTGTATTTTTGAACTTTATCTTTAGGTGTCGTTTTTTTACCTGACTCCTTATCGTCCAATGCGGTTTCGTATTCCATGTCTTGGTTAAGTCTACTCATAACACTGGTGGCAACATTATCTTGAGTTTCTTGCTCAAATAACATTTTTGATTTCTTTATTAACGACTTAATTTCGTCGTATCTTTCATTGTGTAGGTTCCTCATATTTTATTAATTTTCTAAAAGTTTCAAAATTAAAAGATGGATTTAAGTCTGTATATTTTTCATCAAAATTACTTCTTGAGATAATTCCTTCGAAGTTTTCAATACCATCAAATTTGGTATTGTGTGATATACATTGTCGTTTAATTTTAACTTCATCTATTAGGTTATTACATAATTCAGTAATTCTTTGTGTTTGAATACTGGTATAAGGCTCCCAAAAGAAAAAGTCTCTCCACTTTTTTTCGTAAACTTGTCCATTATAAATACTTCCTTTCCAGTTAATGTGATGCGTTGTTAGCGGTTTCTTTTCTAACCACCCTAAATTTTCTAAAGAAATTATAATTGAATTTCGATTTATGTTATCGTTGGGAAAAAAATTTGAATGCCCTTCGTTTGGAAGAAGTTGAAGGATTGTCCCATTTTTGGTTATAATATAATTTGGAATTTTATCATACTTAGAGTTATATCTATATTTAAGGGAAGCCAAGTATTCCTCGACTTCCCTTGAAGTATGACACAAAATAATTTGTTTTTTCTTTTTTTGTTTACCGAAAGGTTTAAATTGGTTGTATTTTTGTATGTGAAGCATCTCGTCTAGTATAGTTCAATCTTTTAGTCTCGTTTTCCTCTTGTGGTTGTTCAACTAATGAACCAAATTTTTCTTCATTCACTCTTATCAATTCAGCCTCAAGTTTTTTTAATTCTTCTTGGGGTGATGGTATTGTTTTTTCTTCTTCTACGATTTCTTGAGGTTGTTGATATTTTTCTTGTAGATATTTTTCAAACATATCTAATTGTTCTTTAGTAGGTGTAAATTTTTCTTTCTCATATTCTTTATCTATCTCCCCTTCTTTTTTTGCAACTTCAACACTTAGTTCTTCAATGTTAATTACAGGTGTTTTTGTTTCCACAATAACTTCTTTATCTTCTTCTTCGAACTTAACTAACATATGTAAAAAAGACAATGATATTATCGGTAACATTCCTCCGGCGAATAATGCCAAAAATCTTTTGTGTCCAACAACATCGCCAGAATCAACACCTAAGTAAGATACTATTGGGTCTACCAAATCAACCCAATCTTTAAATGATTGTGAATCAATGTTAATATATTGATATGCAAAAAATATATTACCAATAAATTGAATAAGTGTAACGATTCCGAATGGGAAATATACTTTTTTTCCCATTTTAGCAGATATTGCGGCAAGTGCTGATAATGCTGCGATTTCAATACCTATTGATAGATAAATTGCCCAACTTATCGGATTAGATAGACTATACCAAGTCGTAACATGTGAAATAGAAACTCCTGCAACCGCTAAAATTGGAACTAAAAATGCAATATATACAATTTTTTTGAAATTTTTCTGAAACCAATTCATTGTTTTACTTTTTTAAAGTTTTAATCTCTTCTTCAATTTGACTTTGTCTTTGAACATCCATCAATTTTCTATCTGTCGCTTGAATCATTCTTTTCTCAGCTTCTAATCCCATAATTCTAAGTTCTTTGTTCATTTCAGTTTTTGTGTAGGTAGAATCCTTAATTGATTCAATTTCTTTTCTCATTTTAGATAATTCTCTACCATCTCCACAACTTTTGAAGAATCCGATTAATGCAATAACTAAAACAATTATTGTGAAGTTTTTTTCTATAAAATTTTTCATATCTTTTAATTTAATTTATTTAATTATAAATGTAGTAAATAATAAATACACTCTTTTATCTATTTTATTATAGATAATCGAATAGAGAGCCTGTTTCATTTCTCAATTTTCTCAAAGCTTTCTCCTTAATTTGTCTAACCCTTTCTTTCGTAAGTGAAAAATCACTACCAATATCTTCTAAAGTTCTTGTGTTACCTGACAACCCGAAATAATCCTCAATAATTAATCGTTCACGATTATCCAAGACATTTAACATATCCAATAATTTTTTCCTCAAAGTTTCTTCACCAGACAAATTAGTATCAACAAGTTCAGCATTTGGATTTATTATTATGTCAACCAAAGTATCTCCTTCTTCGTTAACTGGTTTATCCAAATTAATAGTGTATGGTAATGATGTGAATTTTTCAGGTAATTCAACACCGGCAGAATCTAATTCTTTCTTAGCTCTGTGTAATTCTTGAATAACATTAACCGGTAGCCTAATCGTTCTCGCATTCTCATTAAGAGATTGTAATATAGATTGTCGAACCCACCAAACAGCGTATGATATAAATCTTAATTTTTTAGTCCAATCAAAATTATCTATCGCTTTCATTAAACCATAATTACCCTCAGATATTAAATCACATAAATCTAAACCTTGATTTTGATATTGTTTTGAAACCGTAATAACAAATCTCAAATTTCCCTCCAATAATTCTTGTTGAATTTGTTTCTTTTCCATCTCCGTTATCGTTCCGGATAACATCTTTTCCGCAAGTTCTTTCTCACGCTCCGGTGTCATTACAGGTAATTTACGGATGTCTTTAAGATATTCGGCAATTTCTTCTTGATTAATGTGAATTTTTGATTTTTCTCTCATATGTTTATTTTAATTTTTACTATAATTTTCTAATAATCCTTTCTCAAATTGTGTTAAACCATCAAAACCTTCTATACTTATCTTATCAAGTATTTGGTCTAATGTTGGTGGTTTTAAATGTTTCTTAAGCTCTCTCATTAAGGTTGAAACAAATTCATCATCTTCATAAGAATAATCCTCAATTTTATTAGAAGTTAATTTCATTTCTTTACCGTTATTTTCTTCGAGATTATTTAACTCAAATAAATGTTTTTTATTCTCCTCAGACATAAAGATATTATTTTTTTCCTCATATTCATTTAAGATAAATGAATCATATAGTCCATAGGAAGACATCTCTAAGAATTCATAAATTTCATTACAATGTAATTCTGACGCAAAATGAGCAATTAAAAATTCTTTACCATATTGGAATTTAAGACTTGGAGAATCCACTAAAGGTGTTAGTGTAATTGTAATTTCCGTATATTTTTCAGGAGTCCCAAACTCACCAAAAATAGTTAATAGGTACTTTTTCATTTTAAATGTTTTGACAAAGATACAATAATTTATTTAAACTCGCTTAGAATATCCAACAATTTGATAAAAATCTTTGGTTCCCTCACAATATTCCTTAATCAAAGTAAGTAATCCTCGAAACATAAAGGCACCTGTCGTCTGTTTCTCGCATTTACTAAATAACTCAATAAATGTAGTTAAAGTTCCAATCGTATAATAACCATGTCCTTGTAATACCTGATATCTTGATGTCATCAAGTTTGGTTGTGTTAATCTGTAATTGTTTCTTTCATCTACCGAATTGAATGGTGTAGTTTCATCATATAATTTAATCATGTCGTTAACATACTCTAATAATACCGATTTGTTAATCTCAGCCTTAACCAACATATCAACTATCCAATGTGTGTGGGATGGAGTGCGTAATCTCTTACCCTCTTCTTTGTACTTAACAATAAAGTCAAGGTCAGGTCTTTCACCACGACTACCTTGATAAATGGCTACCTCTGTAACATTATCTGTCTTCCAATGTTTGATTGGTTTATGGTTAATACCTTTTTTATTAAATTGTAAATGTTTCATATGTTATTTTACGATAAAACACAAAGATAGTTAATTTAGTTTCATTTAGTGTGTTTTTTCACAATTAAAATCTCGTGAGAATCTTTAGAATTTGTAATTCCAGCATCAATTCTATTTTTACCAATTCTTGTTTCACCGTTACCCATTGAATAATTCCATGTTGGGAAATGAAATTCAAAATCTTTATAATATTCTCTTATTGTTTCACAATTATTATACGATAAAACAAATCCACCTTTGTGTGATTTCAATAAATCTCTAAGTAATTCGTGGTTAAATCCATTGTGATGGATTGGAATATTTCTCATAGGGTAAATTCCGGTAAACATTTTATTGTCAGAATCTTTTTCAAGATAATATGGTGGGTCTAAATATAAGAAATCATCTGTATGGTTTGGTAAAACCTCTTCAAAACTCCCTTGTTTAACGGATAATGTTGGTAATTGAAATTTTGAAATTTTTTCAATCATATCATTCCATTTTTTAGGTTGTAAATAAACTGATGAACCCCAACCCAAATAACCAGGACCATAAGATGTATTATGATTAAAATAATAATAGGCAGCAGCGGTAATATTATCTAATGTAATTTTTTCATCTCTTTTATAATGGTCAGTTTTCCAATCTTTCAACATTTCTTGAGTGTTGTCCCACTTCATTAAAATTTCTTTCACTTTAGAATATTCTTCATTTGTAGGTGAAATCTCCTTTAATTTTTCAACTAACTCTTCTCGATTATTCAATAAAACATTCCAAAAATTAACAAGTACATCAAACAAATCATACCCAATAACTTCTTTACCCATTGAAGCCCAATGAACTTCTAATGACCCTCCACCCATAAATGGTGAAATAATTTTATCGATATTTTCAACAAATGGAGTTATTTGTTTTATCGCCTTACTTTTACCTCCTGCGTATCTTATTGGTGTTTTAATCATATATTTTTATTTTTTGATTTATTTGTTGAGGTGGTGTTAATTAAATTACATCCTTCTCTAATGTATAATGGCCACTTTTCTCCTCTTTCTTGGAAATTCCACTCGGGTTGTTTACCCATTATAGAAATATAATCATTTCTACACATATTTTCCATAGTCTTAAAGTCAATATTTGTTTCAATAATTTTTTCACCAAAAAGTCCTTTAACTGGTGCTATTATTTTCTCTGAAAAAATTACATATATTTCAACAATATTATCATTATCTAATTCTTCTTTAATTAACATGTGAATACCATAAGTTCGAACAGAAGGTCCCCCAACTAATGCGTTATTTTCATACCAAGAAAAAGTTCCTTTTATCCCATTTTTATCTTGGGAACCTCCAATTTTTTTTATAACACCATTACATGTTATCAAATAAACTCTCCCTGATGTATCATTTAAAATTTTTTCATTATTTTCAATCCACGCCACTGACCATTTTTTATTGACGTTATTAACCCTTATTATTTCACCAACTTTTATTGCCGTAGTAACTTCATTAATTTTCATATTGTAAAGATAATATTATTAGTTTAATTAAGAAAAAAGTCCCACTATTGTGAGACTTTTGAAATGTTATCGATTTTACTAATCTTGACCACATTGTTCGCCCAATTATTAACCAGCGGATTATGTGTAATCACAAAAATCTTCTCAAAGTATTCTTTCATTTTGGTGAAGAATTCCCCAACCATTTCCAAATTCTCGTTAGAAATTTTTCCAAAGACTTCGTCCCACACAATAATATTTGGTTTTGGTAATGAACAAACTTTAGATAGAACTGCTCTCAAAGCCATTGCAGCAATGGTTCTTTCATAACCCGAACCCGAGACCATTAGTTTCTCAATACCTGTTGAGTTATCAACCATGATAAATTCAACCTCGTTCTTATCATTAATACGAATCTCCAAGTTAAAGTAACATGAATCTTGAAGTAATCTTTGAAGTTCTGAGTTAATCAACGGCATCATGGTCTTCATAATCATTTTAGAAATTCCATTTTTACCATATACTTCAACATAAATTTTGTAAATCTTCTCTCGTTCAAATTCTTCGGCAATTTTCAAGACGATACCATTGTTCTTTTCAATACGAGAATGAAGATTTTCAATTTGAGTTTGGTTGGTTGTTAAAATTCTTTCATAACCGCGTTTCTCGCTAATTAATTCATCAATCCTCAACCCGGCTTTAATTAATTGGGAGTCAATCTCGTTGTTTTTCTTAATCTTATCCTGAACCTCTTCGTATCGTTTAAGTTTGTCTTTGGCTTGACCAAGTTTTAACTCATTTGATTCCAATGATAACTCATACTTTTCTTTGATAAGTTTGTTTCTCTCGTACTCATCAAAGTCTTTTTTAAGTTGGGTATAAGATTTTTCTTTGGAGTCGAGGTCTTTCCATTGTTTTGATAACTTATCTACCTTTTTCTCCCAATCACCCAACTCATCAATCTTTTTCTTTGTCAACGCAGCTTCCATCAATTTGATTCCGCAGTGTTCACATTGAATACCATCACCATACTTCTTAACAAGTTGTTCAATCTCTTGAACTTTGTTCTGAGCAAGGATTAACTCACCGTTTGTGGTTTTCATTCCATCTTTAATCTCATCATGTTTATCCTCATGATAAAACTCTTTTGGTTCAACAATCTTAACTTCGTTAATTTGACCTTTGAGTCTTTCACTTCCATTTTCAAGGTCAGTAATGTCACTCTGTAATTTAATTGGGTTCAATATAATTAACTCTTGGTCGATGTCGGTATACTTTGACTTCAACAAATTGTCTTTGTAATCCTGACCCTTTTGTAATCTCAAATCGACATCCGTGATTTTGGTGTTGGCATCTGTAATCTCGTTCTTAAGACGCCGGATTTCTTCAGTTGATGTCTCATTGTCTTGTTTCAATGATTCTGTGTTATACACATTTGACATCATACTTTTTGAAAACTCTGAGTAAATCTCTTTACCAGTTTCTTCCTTCTTCTTTAGGAATTCAAGACCCAAAAATCTGCTCAACACCTGACCACGAGCGGTTGGCTTTGCCTCCAATAAATCTTCAAGGTTTGACGCGGTAGTGACAATTGTCATCAAGAAGTCATCCATTGTTCCAATAGATTTCTTCATGAATTCTTCCGTTTCCCTGCGTTGTTCTCCTGTGAAGTTTTGAAGCTGACCATCGGCAAGTTTCTTGAAAAACTCTAATTCAGTTTTAACATTCCATTCACCCGCTTTGGATTTTTTTCTTTCAATCTGACGAGCGATAATATATTCTTCACCATCAATGACGATGTCTCCTTTAACACTAACCTTATTGATATCTGTAAATCTATTAAAGATTTCTTCTGCCTTTTGTGTTTTTGTTGTTGTGTTAAAGAATAAGAATAATAATAGGTCGACTGTCAGAACAGTTTTACCTCCAAAGTTAGGTGGGTCGGATTCAACAACTGATATACCATTACATTTTTCAAAATCAATTACTTGACCTTCACCATAAGATAAAAAATTACTGAACTCAATTTTTTTGATATACCATCTTTTGAATGGTGTTACCTCAACCTCATTAGCGGCCATTCTATTTTCAACCGCAGAATCAATCCCCATAACTTGTTCGTAATACTGGTCTTGACCTTTAGATTCCAACAATGACCTAATAAGTTCTTTTTGATAGTTCTTATCCATGATGTTAACTGAAACATCAATTGTTTGTTGGGTCTCTTCGGTTGACTTAACCTTAGTTATGACATTGATATTGGTTGAATTATATTTCTTTTGGAAATATTGTTTAACCGATTTGATTCTTTCTTGAGTAAAATTCTCCGGAGTATCTTCCCAAACTACTTGAATGTAAGGATTCTCCAAAGTTGTAATGTCTATCTTTGATTCCATTTTTTGATAATTAAATTCTGGTTTTGGATTAAATAAATCCCATTTCATTATATTGTGGTTTGCGTCTCTCCTGACATTTCCTCTTCTCGTTGTTTCTTCAATTCTTCAAGTTGTTGTTTCATTGTTTCATTGAATAATTTCTGCATTGCAGTTTGTTGTGTTTTAATTCTTTGATTTCTCGCCGCGACTTTCTTGCGGTGCTCTTTAGCCTTTTTACCCATTTTTTTTATTTTTTAGTGATTATTTGTTGGTCTATTTTGTTCGAACCACTCGATGATTGAATTGATTGCCCATACTGACCCTGAAGCCAACATACCATCAAAGAACCATGAAGCAATTTTTGTAACTCCAAGTAATTCGTGTACTGGTGAATATAAGAAAATTCCAAAGAAAAATCCAACCCAAACAGGTGTACACATCATACAAGATAACATACCTTTTAAGAATTTATAAAATCCGTTAAGAGCTCCAATACCATGGTCTGCTTGATTAAAGATGTAATTTCTCGGTCCATTGAATATACTTCCATATACAAGAATATTGCTCAACCCGTATGTCATTAACATCCATAATAATAATTGTGTCATAATTTATATTTTTTATAGTTTATTATTTAAATTAGACCCCTTTAAATAAACCGCTTGTCTATTTTCTTGAGTCTTTTTTAATTCTTGAATTGTATTCTCCAATTCTTTTATTTTTTCATCTTTTTCTAAAGTTTCTTGTCTAACCTTTGATAAAGTTGTTTGTAACGCATCTAACTTTGGTTTCAAAGTGTTATCGGGTATTTCCCTTTCCACAACCACTTCAACAATCTTTTCAACCGGAGGTTTATCTAAAAGTTCATCTAAAGAATGTCTAAGTTCGTCTAGTTCTTTATCTTTTTCTTGGGAATTAAGAATAAACCCCTCCTTTTCAAATTCCAACTGTTCGATTTTTCCGAATAGTTCATTGGTCTTACTATCGTCACTAATATATTCTACTTTTGTGACAATTTTTTCGACCGGAATTTCTTTGATGACCTCAACAACTCTCTCTACCGGTATTTCCTTAATAACTTCAACCGGTTTTTCAACCACAACTTCTTTAACAACTTCAACAATCTTCTCCACCGGAACCTCTTTGATAACCTCAACAATCTTTTCTACCTCAACTTTCTTAATAACCTCAACAATCTTTTCCACTTCTTTCTCCACAATTTTTTCTTGAGGAGTATTTGAATTTAACAATCCGTATCTTTCAATGTTGAATCCAGTTGTAAAGGATTTCTTGACAACTTCACTAATCAATACATCGTTAAGATTACAATAGGACACCAAATCTTTGTGTTCACTATTGGTTAAATTCAACTTAATTTCCATACTATCCGTTCAATAATTTCTCGGTTCCATTGACTAAATCATCAATAGATTTTATTTGAAATTTCAAGAATGGTTTTGGATTCGGTAAATCAACGAAATCATATTGGTCAGTTTCAACATCGTAAACACCATATCCGTGTTTATCAATTTTTTCACCAAAGTTTTGTTGAATGGTTGAACCTACCATGTAAGCCTTCTTCCCTCCCGGAATGTCAAACACTTGTCGTTTATGTATATCACCACATAAAACTAAATCACACCCACTAAATTTATCAACATCAAACCCATCCTCAAATTTATAACCAATATCGGTATAAAGTCCTTGGATAGGTCCGTGGAATAATCCAATGTTTTTCTTATCTGATTTTTGAATATCGGGTGGTAAATTGTGTTCCATTAAAGAATAAACACACCAATTTACATTGTCGTCATCATATACTCCACGATTTTTAAGGTAAACAATATTATCGTTCTTCAATGAATCAATAATAGGAGTAAGAGCATCCAACCTAGTATTATTATTTTCGAGGAAATCGTGATTTCCAATGATAACAATAGTTTTGGCAATTTTAGCACATTCCGACAACACCCACGCAACGAATTCAACTAATTCAGGGGTCATTTGATTCTTTGAGTGAACCAAATCTCCGGTAAATACGATACGGTCAGGTTGGATGGCTACCCACTCCTTAAATGCTTGTTCAAGAATTCCACGATATAATTCATGGTCTTTAAACAATCTAATATGTAAATCAGAAAAATGAATTAATCTCTTAATCATTTAATGTTATTTTAGGTTCTTCAGTTTCTTCAAATGGGTTAAATCCTTTATTAATGTGTCCACAAGAATCACATTTATAAATTGGGAAAGGAACGGTCGTATCTTCACCTGTACCTGTTAAAATTTTTGATACTTTTTTGATGTATACAACTTCCCTAAAATAAATCCCACTACAAGATTCACATTTAATTGTCTCACAATCTCTTAGATTGATTTTTGGTGTAATTTCACTCATATTTAAATTTGTTTTTAATTTATTATAACCAATCGTTGCGTCCCAATTTCTTCAATTTTTTTAATTAAATTTTCCTCAGTATCACAATCAAAAACTTGAAGTAAATTCGGTAGGCATCTATCCCACTCATCAACTATTAATGAATAAAATTCTCGACCGATAATTTTATCTTTTTCATCACAATTGGCAACATTAACTATATGGTTCATTGGGACATTGTTGGTTCTTTTCTTTTTATTAGACTTATCACCAATGATTAAAAAATTACCCCTATGTTCTGATAATTGATTAACTGCCAATGTTGATTTACCGGAACCCTCATCACCATTTACTCTTATTATTTTCATTTGATTTTTTTTCTTAAAATATAGACTAAAATTACTATTTTGTCAAATATTGTCTCATATCCATATTCATAACAATATTCACTATATCTTGAGGGACTTTGTATTCATCGTATAACCCTTCTTCTTTCAAGTGTGAGATTACACAACCATATAATTTGAGGTTACCATATTTGGTTCCTTCCAACATCTTTAATAATAATTTACCATAGAGGGGTAATTGAATGTAGTAGTGACCAAGAGCGGTGTCATCATATTCGTCAAAAGGATGTAACATTTTTTTGGTAAATTTTGTCGATACAAAGTTCTTTGGTTTGTTACTTTTCCAATCAGTGATGACAATACCAAAATCAGTTTTACTACGATTCATTATTAACCACACCTTGTCGGGCTGTCCCGTATATTCTAATTCAGGATGTCCCAATACCATCTCGGTATCAAGTAAAACCGCGCCCCTCTGTTCCATCAAATCCAAATATTTCTTACCGGCAACAATCATATTATCACCTTTCATTATCTGTGTTAAATCACAGTTAAATTCAGGTTGTCTTACCTCTTTATAGTTTCCATTTCTTTTGATAAGTTCACTCTCTAAAACAAAGTGAACCCGACTACCCATATTAGTAGAATAAGTTCCGGCTGCCGCCCACTCCTCAATAAGTTCTTGTTGTTTTATTGGGTCACCGCCCGCTTTATTATACGCGGCTTCTTCGGTTGGGAACTCTGTGTAGAATTTCTTTAATACTTTTGATACCGATGGATAATCCGTTCTTCCGTTCATCGTATAGATATGGTTTTCTTCCTCAAAAGATAAACCAAATTCTGTTTGTTTTTGTGAAATAATCTCTCTTATTTCTTTTGCAATTTCTAATAAATTCATAATATTTTTTTAAAAATTATTTTTCTCAAACTTAGGTCTAAGATATTCTAACATATATTTGGCATAAGAAGTCAAAAATTCATGACCTTCAAATGTAAATATTTCCACTTTATTCTCAACCGCAAAGTTATATTCCGTATTGAAATTTTTAAAACTCTCTTGATTGAATGAAATTGTATTTGACATAGTATGGGGGTTTAATTATAGTGCAAAGATACAATTTTTATTTTAAATGAATGTTTTTATTTTTTTTTACATTATTTCATAATAATATTCATCTATTTGTCCTCTTAAATCACAGATATCCTTATCTTTAGGTAATTTGATAATTTTAATTTTATTGTATAATGTTCCTCCATTTAACTCGTGATATAATTTGAGTCCGTCGTTCCACGCATCCCCATCTGTACAAATAATGATATTACCTTTAGCATTATTGTATAAAGTTTCAAATAATAAACTACTCATTTTCTTACCCAACATTACAATCGGATTATCCAAAAAGAAACTATCAAATACTCCCTCACATAAGTAAACATCTTTGTTCCAGTCAATTATACCCTCGTTGAATATAATTTCGTCTTTGGCTGCGGTCGGATTCTTGTATTTCATCTTTCGTGGAACCCATGACCTTGCAACAAAATAATTTAACACACCCTCTTTATTAAAAGATGGAACAATTATTCTATACGCAAAATCACCAGTAACAGTATAACCTATCTGATATTTTTTGATTATTTCATCGGTAATACCTCTTGATTGAAGATATTTGTAAGCTTCGATGTGTGGAATAAATCTTGGATTGGAATCTTCAAAGGTCGTATAACCTTCAGGTAGTTTTAATTTTGGTTTCTTGGCTTCCTGTTGTTTTAACTCTTCAGGTTTGATTAGGTTGTAAACTTTCTTTTGGGATTTGGTTCCGTGTTTGTCAAATAATCTACCTAAAGGTCCTTGAGTTCCTAATGTTTCAGCACAAGACCAACACTTGTAAACATGCTTAGAATAATTAATTTCAAGGTTTCCTTTACCATCACCATTTTCCAATCCTTTTTCGTCTGCACAGACAGGGCAGTCAAAAGATATTTGACCTTTAGACTCGTAATGTTGTTTTTCATTACCTAAAACATCTCGAAGTAATTCAACTAAAACTTCAACTTCATCCGTCATGTCTTAAATATAATAAAAAAATTTGAATCGCCTAATCTTCTATTGTGTCCGTTACAATATATTTTCTCCACCACTTTTTAAATGGGTGGGTTTCAGGTACTTTTGATTCAATAATTCTAATAGTGAAATATATCATTATACATAATACAGAATAAACCCCAAGTAATGTTAACCAAGCCATATTAAACCCATTTAATCTTTTTTATTTCTCCAGTATATCTTAATTTAATCCCAAAATATGCGACATGGTCTTTAACTTCATTAAAAATTAATCTTTTAATTAACTTATTAACTTTAACTTTAGATATACCCTTTTTATTGTAAATATCAGATTTAAGCCATGTAGGACCTGTCGATGAATCATATACCGCAAATAACTCACCGTTGAATTCAACATCAACTTCATTAGTAAATTCGTATTTTCTAAATCCAACAATAGTAAATGACCCTCTTAACCTTTTGTTAAAGAGCATAATATCTTTTTTAGAAAATTTTTTCAGAGCTTTCTTGGTTACCTTTGAGTCTTCGTCATTAATACATTGTCTTCCCATTCAGCAAATATAATCAAAATAAATTATATTACCAGATTTCTTTCATTTTCATATACCCTAACGCGCAAGTATACGCATCGGTCATATCATAACTCTCTTTTTTAAGAGTATTATTTTTTGTATAAGACCAAATAATTTGTGGTTCTCTTTTGGCGGCTAATTCCCATATAACGACTTTCTTATCGATATCTTTCGGTAATCCACCAAATAAAACAAATTTACCCTTATCATTTTTTTGAACCAAATGAGGGAATGCAAATTTTCTTGAATTATAGGTCGAAACGAATTCAGGAACAACTCCAAGAACATCATAAACTTCTTTACATACTAATGTGTTAAATCGTATTAGAGTTCCAACAGTATAAACATTATTGGAGTTTAGTAGTGGTTCTTCAATAACCACATGAGTTATGCCCATTCCGACATATTCTTCAAGTTTTTTTCTGAAAATATCACTTTTAATAAGTAATTCTTCTATTTTATTTTCAACCTTTGGTTTTGGGACAGGCGATACGTGAGTTAATTCTAATAATTCTTTTGATTGAATGTCAAATAACGCACAACCTATTGTTCTTGTTGAGACATCGAGTCCAAGAACTTTAGGTGAAGTTCTATTAATGGTTTTTGTCATAAATTATGTTATGAAGTTAATTTAACATCTCAAATAATTTTGTAAAGTTTTAATAACACTAAAAATCAAGCTTTACAACAAATTGTTGTATCCCTTGTCTTAATTGAGGTGATTGTAATTTAGATACAACGAGAAGGTCTTTATTATCATCATATAACCCAATTTCGGTTAGATATGATGTTGTACCTGAAGTCCAAGTAGGATTTGATGTGTTGGTGAATTGATTTCTCCCAAGATTTATTAGATATCTCATTTCGTATATTGTTGCGGAAATATCGGTTTCGAGATTTCCATAGAAATAATATTCATCACCAAAATTCAATATTTCAGATTGTCCATTTTGAGGAATATTAATATAATTCGCTAAATTATATGTCACACCATTATTATATAAATTAGGTGTTATTTGGAATGTTGTCCCTGTTAAACCACTAACCGTTAAATAACCATTAACAGTTGAAGCGGAAATTTCATTTGTTACATCAATTTCAATCCAGCTTGTAGGACTTGGTTGAGTATCTCCAACAACTAATTGACAAAGTAATTTAATTGAATTTGCAGAAAATCCTGTTAATATAAAATCAGCAAAACTTCCATCAGATAAGAAAGGGAACTCATTTCCGAATCTAACCGCAACATTCTGTGAATCAGTTGTACATCCTGTGGAAGGTCCTGTGATAACTGAGTAATAATTACAATGTAATGAATCTGTAAACCCTGTTGAATCAAGTCTATATGTTACCCACATTTTTTGAGTATCGTTTGTTAAAATTCCTGTGGCGTTTTGTCCATTCGTGAAACAAGTATTTGGAGTCAATAATGATAATTTAGGTGCAGGTATTGTCCAGTTCCTATTTGCTTTATAAGACATCGCCGCAATAATTTCCTCATCATCAATAACAACAATTTGTGAATCAGGAAAAACTTTACCAATTCTATTCAAGTTACCATTACTATCCGGATTTGTATCCCACAATTGGTAATAACGAATGCCCGGGTCATTCATATCAATATTCTTGGTTGATTTTATATATTTTGGGTTGCATAAATTGGGATATCCCGGAGGGTCGATAAAAAACGATTCTCCAATTGTTCCACCACTTGATTTATGCCACATTAAAGTAGGAAGAGTTATTTTAAAATTTCTTGCCAATCCTGTGTTATTAGTTGGATTATTAGGGTCAAGTGGTATCGTTGCGAATTTTTCACCATAAACATTATCAATGTCTTGATTGGTGTAATGTATAATACCAATAGCTTTTTGTTGTTTTGGTGTTACAATAACTCTTTCATCGAATGAATTGTAATAATAAACTAACCCATTATCAGTTTGTCCACTAGGTTCTTGATAACCCAAATATTCTTTAGTTCCAATATATGAAACTGAACCATATTGAGCATAATCTTCATATCCACTACTGAATACACCAGCAGGACTTACCGACCACGGAATATTCATATTCCAAACTACAGTATTTTCTCGTTTTGACACATCACACGGACTTTCAAAATTAATCGTATCGTTATCCCAATATGGTGCGGGAGTAATTGTATCATATAATTTAGTCATACTTGAAGGGTATATTAACGCCCTAGCATTACTTCCGGCAGGTGCAATATTACTATAATTAGGAACTGTTCTATCCAAAGTTAATGTATAACTGGTTGTTCCGGTTGTTCCGGTTGATGGTGACATATTTTGAATTCGGTATGTTAAAATTGGGTATGTTCCAAAATTATCACACCCTATATTAGGGTCATAAAATATTGTAATATAATCACCGATAGATGGTGTTCCTGTTGTTGGTGAACATATTGGTGAATTTAATGTAATTGTCACTATATTTTGTCCAACTAATGTTGTCATATCAACAACATAATTTGAGGTTATGGTATATGCGGAAGTAATTTGGGCAACCCAATCTTCTTTTGGCCCATCAACATTAAAAAAACCTTTAGACCCCGCTGAGTTATATACCGGTTGAATTTTATTATCCAAAAACGGTATACCATATGTATTACCTGTACTTCCTTGAACATAGTACGGGTATTTTATATTTTGTTTGTTTGAGTTTGGTGAGCCAGTATCATTTTGAGCATTAAACGCGGGCATCAAAATATTATTATTTACCACATTATAATTTGGAACCGCTCCGTAACTAACCTCACTATCTCCAATTTGGAAATAAGATATGTTAAAATTACCTTGTGATATGTTATTTCTTCCGACATCGGTTAGTCGTGTGTTAATTAATCCTGAAGTATTTTTTATTATGTATGCCATAGTTAATAAATATTATGTTTAAGCGTTTGGTTGTGTAGAAATAGGAAGAGAATGGTTATTAATCCCTTGCGGTTGTGGTTGATTTGTAATATTGTAACAAACTCCTCCTGTTATCGTTGGTGAGACCGTATCCATCAATATAGATTGTGTTAATCTAGTGGCACATGAGTTAACTCCAACTTGATTATTAGTAATATTTAATATTGAAGTAGATGTACCTGAAACTGATTCTCCATTTCCAATTGTTATTTGGTAAGTGTTTACTTTAGTTACTCCAGTTACTTCAAAAGGAGCGCAATTAGCTCTTGAGCTGATTGTCGTTACAGGTGTCCCTATTGTTGATGGTGATAATGTTGTGTTACCTTTTGTAACTACAGTGGTGTCGGTTATTATTCCACTACCAGGTCCAAAATAATTTTTAGTAGTGTTAACATTCAATCCAAACGATATTGTAATTCCACTAGGTAATGGAGGGTTCACATTAACATTCCAATTACAAATTTGAGTACTATTTGTTACATTTACAATATTTTCAACAACAACCCCAATAGTGTAATTAGTATTTTGATTTTGAACCCCAATTACAACTTGGTTATTTAATGTGTTCGGAGGTACACTTGAATCTTTTGTAATGATATTATATTGTCCCGCACTTAAATTTTGGAATATATTACTTGTTTGGTATGTAACTCCGTCAATAGAATATGAATAACCTGAAACTCCATAGCTTGTTGTTAATGTTATTGACCCATTACTACTTAAAATACAAGTTGAATCTTGTTTACTTACAGTATTAAATAATGGGATAGATGGAGGAAAAGTACCTGAAGTCATTGTTAAGATTACTTGTGATTCTCCGGCCATGAACCAACCAGTAATCGGAACATTAGAAGTAGTATTACTTACAGGTATTCCAACACTTAAAGACCAATTAGGAATTTCCCATCTTGAATTTTGAATTGACCAAATAACATTTAGTTGTGTTGAGTTATATGTTGCAACCCAAGTTGGTTTTCCATTTTGAGTCCCATTAGGAACGAATTCTATTGGTCCAAATGATGTTCCAATGGTAGGGTTTTGATATATGAAAAATAAGTTAGTATAAACTGGTGTTGGAGTCGGTGTTGGAGTTGATGTTGGAGTTGGAGTTGGAGTTGGCGAAATCGGAAATAAATCACAAATAGTTGTTGCGGTATAATCACCGTAAAAATCTACTACTGTTACCTCATAACTACCTTGAGGTACATCAATTAATGTTTGAGTTCTTTGTCCTCCTTTCCAATAAAACGAATAAGGAGAAGTACCACCTGTAACTAATATTGATAAAATCCCATCGCTTGAACTTGCGGATGATGGGATTGAGTTAACATTACATTTAAGCCCCATATCAAAAAGTGTTATCGGAGTACAATCATTAATTAAATTAAAAAATGGTGTCTTAGTTGGTGTTATCGAAGGAGTTATCGAAGGAGTTATCGTAGGAGTTGGTGTTAATGTCGGAGATGGTGTTAATGAAACTGATGGTGTAACCGTAGGAGTCCTTGTAGGAGTTCTTGTAGGACAAATCGTTGTTACGGGTATTTTTAATTTATTCACCCCACTGGATGGTTTAGTGTTATCAATTGAAACTGTGAGCCCAGCCGTAGCACCTTCAATAAAATTACCACAACAATCATAATAATAATGATATGTACCTGTTGTTGTACCACTACCGCAGATTACCGGAGTTGTTGTTGGGGTGGGTGTTTGAGTTCTTGTTGGAGTAGGGGTTACGGGTGTTCTAGTTGGTGTTCTTGTTGGTGATTGACTAACCGGAGGAGGAGGGAAACATGAATAAAAATTAGTATTACTTTCTGTAACTGAAGTACCATTAGTTACTTGCCACCAAACATTTGGTACGGTAAGGTCAATTGCACAGTCTGTAAGAATATAGAGACCTGAAACCGCATCCTGGTAATTATATCCCCAACCAAAATCGGCAAAAGTACCAGCATCAATGTTTACAGTTTTAGGAAAACCAGTTCCACAGGATTCCCATTGGACGGTACAAAAAGACCCTTTACTTGCGTTACAGGTTAATCTAAATGATTTACAAACTGCCATTTATGTTAATTATATTATTTATATTATTAGCCTTAACGATTAAGTAAAGATTATTTTGGTTTATAAAATAAATACCATTATTCATATTTTTAAATTATATTATCGGTTATGGACAAATTGATACTGATTGAACACCAGTAATTACACAACCTTTATTATCAATCACTTTTAACATGTAAGAATTATAAACATCATATGGTTTAGGAATATTAAATATATACGGTGTACTATTAATTGTTGCAATATACAAACAACCGGTTCCACCTGATTGGCAGATATATATATCATATGGTGTTTGTCCTGTTATATTTGTTATTGTTACTTGAGTAGTCATTTTTTTTTATTTAAGGTTAACATGGTTCACCAAAACATGGAGTTGTTGGTCTTGGATTGTTAAGTGTAAATCCTGCCGACGGGGCCGTTCCCGGGAATGGCGTCCAAGTAAAAGGAGTTGTAAATGGTCCTGTAGTTGATTGTTCTACATTATCCTGCCATACTGAAACTCTAGATATTGTCCCATTACAAGCACATATGTTCCAAGCAAAACCAGGTGACGGGTTAGAAACAGTTACTTGATTACCCGCACAATTGATATATGTTACGAAGATTACATTATTTAAACTAGGATTTGTTGTATTTCCAGTTGCAGTAAATTCAAGATTCTCATCAATAAGTAAACATCTACAACTTTCGCCACAATTTACTGGTGTACTTGGAGTAATGGTTGGGGTAGGAGTTTCGGTTGGTGTTGTAGTTTCAGTTGGCGTTGGTGTACTTGTCTTAGTTGGGGTAATTGTAGGTGTTGGTGTTGGTGTTTTTGTTGGTGTACTTGTCCTAGTTGGTGTCGGTGTACTTGTCTTAGTTGGTGTTGGTGTACTTGTCCTAGTTGGTGTTGGCGTACTTGTCCTAGTTGGAGTTATTGTTGGGGTTGGAGTTATTGTTGGGGTTGGAGTTGGTGTTGGTGATTGTGGTGGTACACAAGAACCACAACCGCCATATATTTGAATAATACTAGTCACAGTTGAATTTGATGAAATATTTTCGTCATCTCTCACATATGTCACACATAAATTCTCTCCGTTAATTATTATTGACATTGTTATTCCTGTTTGAATCGGAATTCCATTAAATAATAAATCATTTACCACATAATATTCTATATTAGTGTCGGCACAATTAACTAAAACTTTAACCGAAGTACAAGTAAACACTTCATCTAACATCACAAATGAAACTTCTCCTTGAACTTCACATAAACTAACAGGAGTCGGAGTTGGTGTTGGAGTTGGTGTTGGACTAACTTGGTCATAACTACAAATACTAAAAGATACCCCAACATTACAAGGAATTGTCGGTGTAATAGTTGGAGTTGGTGTATTTGTTGGTGTTTGAGTATTTGTTGGTGTCGGTGATGGCGTATTAGGAATATCACAATCAAAGTAGGCAACAAAATCAAAATTATCACAATTTGTAGGGGCCGGAGTAGGGCTTG
>Ga0208362_1000166_pt1 | contig 22552 bp, 14 predicted proteins | sample LakMenEpi13Oct10_FD_150693 | JGI IMG/M metagenome (GOLD analysis project Ga0208362, IMG submission 150693) | Freshwater microbial communities from Lake Mendota, WI - 13OCT2010 deep hole epilimnion (SPAdes) | ecosystem: Environmental > Aquatic > Freshwater > Lake > Epilimnion/Euphotic zone ... | reverse complement strand
ATAGGAAGGTCTTCCTCTTCCTGAGCGAACTATTTCTTTTTCGAGTAATACTCTTATTCTTTGCCATGGAATCACCATTTTCATTTCACTCAGAAATTTGTTTGGCGGTCTTTTTTCTTCTATGATTGCATCAATTAATGTTGAATTCATTAGATTCTCTCTTCTAGTACTTCTCTCCAATGATCTCATCTCCTTTTCTACTTGTCGATCTGTATTAATCCAATACCTTAATTTTCCGTGGCTCCTGAAGATGTTTTTTTATTAGAAGATTTATTTCATCAAGAGTAACTTTGATTTTGTCTTTGTCGCCGCCGCCGCCTTGGGCATAGTCAGGACGTCCACCGCCACTACCTCCAACGCTAGAAGCAAAATTACCAACCAAATCTTTTGCTGTTACCCCCCCAGCCCCCTTGAAAGGGGGAGATAATACCACTTTTGCAGCATAGCTCATTTTCTCGCCAGTTTTTGAGGCAAGAAAGAAAATATAATCTCCTGATACTTTTGAGGAAAGTGAATCAAGGGCTTCTTTCAAATTACTTAATTCAGTTTCTTCAATTAAAAATTTAATACTCTTTATTTCTTGGACTTTGAGAAGCAATTCTTGAGCTTTGAATTCAATTAATTGTTTTTCTAATTCAGCATTTTTCTTTTGAGTAGCTTTGAGTTCATCTTGTAAAGCCTGAACTCTTTCATTGACTTTTTCTCTTGGTACTTTTAATTCATACTTGAGTTCATCTAATTGTTTGTCACTTTCACGAAGATAATCAATATAGGCTTGTCCAGCTACCGCTTCAATTCTTCTTATGCCAGACGAAATGGCTGATTCGGAGATGATTTTGAATCCTTGAATTTCACTAGTATTCTTTACGTGAGTTCCGCCGCAAAGTTCAATACTAAATGGCTTTTCTGAATCATCGTTTTGTACAGTAAGGACTTTTACCTCATCACCATATTTATCACCAAAGAAAGCCAAAGCTCCTTTATTTATGGCTTCTTGCATAGACATGGTTTCATGCTTTACTTCAGCATTTTGTTTAATAGTTTCGTTAACTAAATTTTCAATTTCTTGAATTGTATTTTCACCAAGTTTTTGAGAACAGGTGAAATCAAATCGCAAGCGTTCAGGAGCTACAAGTGAACCTCTTTGTTCAGCTTCATTGTTGGTTGCTTTTCTTAGGGCTGCATGAAGTAAATGTGTAGCGCTGTGGTGTGCTTCTATTTGCTGGCGTCTGCTGAAATCAATAGAATAGTAAACTCGATCTCCTGCTTTTAACGACTTATTAATCAATTCTCCTTGATGAATGATTGTATTTTCTCTTTTCTGAACATTGTTTACACTGAAGACTAATTGATATATATTTTCATCTGCTTCATCTGCACGTGAACTTGTTAGAAACCAAAGAAAACCTGTGTCTGAGACCTGTCCACCGCTTTCAGGGTAAAAAGGAGTTCTGTCTAGAACTATGAATTCATCGTTTACATATAGAATGGTTGTCGTTCTGTCCTTTTCAATCAAGAATAGTTCATCGGAATGTTTATAAATAAACTCAGTTGGAGGTAAATCTTTTAATTTTTCATTTCTTTCGGCTTTAAATCCAACCGCAAACTTACCTTGATTAGATACTTCAGAATGGGTTTGTTTGGCTTTTTCATATCCTTCAAGATCAACAGTAAAGCCTTTCTCTTCAGCCAAATCAATTGTCAGTTCAACAGGAAAGCCATATGTTGCATAAAGATCAAAAGCCTGTTCGCCGTTGATTACTTTATTACCCCCCAACCCCCTTGAAAGGGGGAGCTTAATACGCTCCAAATCTACTGTAATTTCTTTAGGTAGATTTTCTAATTCAGTTTTTCTTTTTGAAATTGTTTCTTGAATATCATTTTTTACTTTTTCAATTTCTTTAAGAATAGAGTGATTGCTAAATCTAATTACTTTAATTCCCAAGCTTTCCAATTTACTGTCTCTTTGAAAGTCTTGTTCTTTTTGCTTTTCATGAATTTCTCCATCTGCTTCTATGCCTAAGAGTAATTCTGAACAATAAAAATCAAGAATGAAATTATCTATTGGTTTTTGGCGAGTAAATTTATATTCTGTTAAGGAGCTCCTTAAGCAGGAATCCCACAGTGCTTTTTCTGCTTCTGTTGGATTCTCTCTCATTTGCTTTGCTTGTTCAAGGAGTTTTGTATTGTATTTGAATACTCCACTTTCATGAAGACACTCATCTAACACTACAGATTTTGACTCCCCCTTACAAGGGGGCTGGGGGGTAATTGTATTAAGGGGATTAGGGGGTACTTCAACTTCAGGATTATTTCGGGTAATCGAACTTATAATTTCATTGAATTTTTGCAAACCTCTTTCGATAGTTTTGTTGAATGCTTCTTCTTCAGAGGTAAGTTGCATTTTTATTTCTGCAATATTCTTGTCGAGCTCTGGGTAGGTGCCCGCAAAAACAGCTTGCACAGAGGGAACAAGCAAAGCCAAAAATGGGCGATTTAAACCAGAGGATCTTCCAAAGCGAGCAGCTCTTCTAATCAGCATTCTCAATATATAGCCGCGACCTAAGTTGCTTGGCTTAACTCCATCAGCAAGAAGCATGCAGCTACAGCGTACATGATCAGCAATAACTCTATTAATATAATCCTCTTCAATACCAAATTTCTTATGTTGCTCCCTGGGAGTATTCTCATAATAATCTAAACTGTATTTTAATCCCCTAATCTTTCTAATTTTACTGACAATGGGCTCCATCAAATCAGTCTCAAAAACAGTTTTTCTACCTTGCAAAATTGTGGCTAATCTTTCAAGTCCAGCTCCAGTGTCTACATTGGGCTTTGGTAAAGGTTGCAATGAACCATCTTCAAATTTCTCATATTGCATGAAAACCAAATTCCAAATTTCAATTGGCTCAGATCCATCTTCAGGAGCATAATAAATTTCACTGCAAGGTCCACAAGGTCCACTTATGCCGCCTGGAGGCCCCCAAAAATTATCAGCTCTGCCTAGCTTGAGTATGCGTGATTCTGGTACTCCAACTTTTTTTGTCCAGATATCAAAAGCTTCTTGATCAAATCCAACCTTATGCTTACCTTCGGTTGAAGTATCATCTCCAGCAAACACACTTACAATCAATTCTTCTGGCTTAAATCCATATACTTGCGTTAGCAATTCCCATGACCAAGGTATAACTTCCTCCTTGAAATAATCGCCAAAAGAGAAATTTCCAAGCATTTCAAAGAAAGTAAGATGGCGTGAAGTTTTGCCAATATTTTCGAGATCAGAATCTTTCCCACCAACACGAACGCATTTTTGGACAGTTGTGATGCGGCTAGCGGGAGGTTTTTGTTGCCCCAAGAAGTAAGGAACAAAAGGAACCATGCCCGCATTTGTTAAAAGGAGAGTTGGATTATTGGGAACTAATGATGCAGAAGGCAAATCCAAATGACCTTTTTTCTCTTTGAAAAACTTAATCCAATTGCTACGTATATCTTGTGATTTCATTTAAATTATCTGGTGTTCAAGCTCATTTCACTTCGTAATAACTCTTAGTACCCAAGCCAAAAATCTTGATGAATCCAGGAGCGGCACTGTGATCGAATTCGTCTCCCTGATCGTAAGTTGCTAATCCGTGATTATAAAGTGACTTATCTGATTTTCTACCGACAACGGTGCTATTACCTTTAAAGAGTTTTAGCCTTATTGTGCCTGATGCACGAATTTGTGTCTTTTGAATAAATCCATCCAATGCTTCTCTGAGCGGTGTGAACCAAAGACCATTGTATATAAGTTCAGAATATTTTTGATCAATGCTTGATTTGAAGTGTGCTACGTCTTTAGTGTTGACCATGTATTCCAGTTCTCTGTGAGCTTTCAGCAAAACAATTGCTGCGGGTGCTTCATAAATTTCACGGCTCTTAATACCAACTAAGCGGTTTTCAAGCTGATCAACTCTGCCAACGCCATGCTCACCAGCTAATTGATTGAGAGTTTCAATTAATTCAATTCCACCTAATTCTTTATCATTGAGGCTGATTGGAATCCCTTCTTTGAAGCCAATTTCAATATAAGTAGGTTTATCTGGAGTATTCTCAATTGCTTTGGTGAGCGCATAAGCATCTTCTGGTGGTTCAACCCATGGGTCTTCTAAAATCCCACATTCAACCGATCTGCCCCACAAATTCAAGTCAATACTGTAAGGTGATTTCTTTGTTGAAGTAATTGGAATTCCATGTTTTGCAGCATAGTCAATTGCTTTATTCCGATCACATAGTTCACCCCATTCACGAGCAGGAGCAATTACTTTGAGTTTAGGATTTAGCGCTTGCCATGAAACTTCAAAGCGTACCTGATCATTCCCTTTTGCAGTGCAACCATGAGAAACTGCATCTGCACCAGTCTGAATCACAACATCATTAATGAGCTTTGCAATAAGTGGTCTAGCAATTGCTGTTGCGAGAGGATAATCAAACTCATAATGAGCATTCGCTTTCAAACTCGGCCAAATATAATCTTTGACAAATTCTTCGCGTGCATCAACTACAAAAGATTGGCTTGCACCCACCTTGAGGGCTTTTTCACGCACAAATTCTAAATCTTCTTTTTGGCCTAAATCAATCGCAACAGTAATAACTTCTTCGGCTTTATGTTCAAGCAGCCAACGGATTGCAATCGATGTATCTAGACCGCCTGAATAAGCTAAAACTACTTTTTTTACTTTGCTGTTTTCTGTATTGGACACTTTATAAATCCTGCCATTTAAAATTCTTTGGTGTTTCTATTCTATATTTTGAATTCAATTATTTTACGAGAATTTAAGCATAAGAAAAAATGCAAGAAAGAAATTTGCCTTAAATGAAATAACAGCAACGAAATAACAGCCAGTTTTCTCGCTTGATTTTTATGGTCTAAGTTATTTTGAATTGCTAAGCTTCATGAGTAAACTTTCGTAAGCAAGGTTTCTAGGAAGGGCAAATTGCAAAAAATCGGTTACATAAAATATCTGAACAGCCAACCTCTTTATGTTGGATTGACTCTTCAAGAGCAGCTGAATAATAATTTGCAGATTATTACTGGAAATCCAAGGGAATTGACACAGCTCTTTGATTCAGGTGAATTGGATTTTGGGCAAATGTCAACTTTTAGTTATCTTCAAAGGCAAAAAGATTTTGATTGCTTAGATAATTTCTGTATCGCCTCTCGAAAAGGTGGGGTTGATTCGGTTTTGCTGTTTTCACGTAAACCAATTCATGACTTAGATGACGAATCAATTGCTTTGACTTTAGAATCACTAACTAGCGCTCAATTGCTTAAAGTCTTGATGGCAGAAAAATACAAGCTAAAACCTACATGGATTAATGAGCGAGTTGATTTGTGTAGCTTGGAGAAAGAGGATTTTACGGCGGTTTTGCTAATTGGTGATCAAGCTTTGGCAGCTGAACAACAAAGATTTAATGGCGAGCTCAAAAATTGGTTTTGCTACGACTTGGCTAGTCTTTGGTTTGAATGGACTGGTTTGCCATTTGTTTTTGCGGTCTTTGTTTCCCGAAAAGGAAAAATGTTGAACCCAGATTTAATGAAGACTTTGAGTGATAATTTGCAGAAAAACTTAAAATCAATAGATTCTATTATTGAGAGTAATGCTTCTAGTTCATACTCCAAAGAGTTATTGCGAAAGTATTTTGGATTATTAGATTATGAATTAGATGAACAGAAGAGAGAATCCATACAAAAATTCAAGAAGCTGAGCATTGTGCTTGACTAATTGTTTTAATCTAGTCATAATATTAATAAAAGGTTAACGCCTGCGTCTGTTTATTTCACTATAAAGCTGATTTCTATAAATTTCAGTATTTTTAATAATTCTTTAAATTACATTTTTTATCATGCCAATTCTAACGGCTCTAAATACTGCTACTACCCAGAGCGATGCTTCTATACGCACTATCACAGCAAATGGTACTACTGGAAGATCTTGAAGAAGCCCATCAGTATCTCCACCAGTGTCAATTAGCGCTCCAGAAACAATAAGCACAAAAGAAGATTTAATTCAGGCTATTAAAGCTAAAGATATTAAACCTAATTCTTTGCGGGAAGTTATTGAGTCTTTCAAAAATTCAACTTATTATCAAATTTATTTTGAGCGAATGGATGGGCGAAAGAGCTCAATTAAAGTTGCGACCCATAGAGATGTTGAAGAAATCAAAGTTATAGGAATAAAGTCTAAAGTTATTACGAACGGAATGTCTTTTGACACTCCAAATCAGCTTGTTGATGGTGGTGTTGCGTTTGGCAAGGAAGTTCTCTTGAGTTTAATTGTCCCTGTATTATTTGGAGTAGCGGGTATCTTGAGTTTTAGGGGCTTACGAAATGTAGGAGCGGATTTGTATGGGAAAGGTCTGAGAGATTTAGTTATTGATCCCAAAGAATTAGAAAAACAATCAGAATTTGTTTCATTGGATGATTTACCAAATCGAATAAAAGGAGTGCAAAAAATTACTTCTGAGGCACAAAGGTATATTGACAATAAAGAGAAGTGGAAAACTTTAGGACAGCCTTATCAAGCAATCTCAGAATCTCTTTTGCTTTTGGGGCTCCCTGGTTGTGGTAAAACCAGCTTGAGTAGAGCAATTATTCACGATATTCTTACCAATGATCCCCATTCAATCGCTTTTAATTTAACAGGGGAATCACCAGAAATAGGTTGGCCGCTATCAATATTGCCTAAAATGGCAAGTCCAGAACATAAAATTGAGCAATTCCATAAAATAGCAATGGAAATATCTTCTAAAAAAGGAGTTAAATTAAAGAATATTGTTTTATTTGTTGAAGATCCTGATCACAGCGATCCAACATCGGTAGCCAGCTATATGCGATTAACGAAAGCTGCTAGAGAATCTAAGAAAAAGTATCCAGACGTCAACTTTATTTTCCATATGAATTTGAATTTAACTCTAGGTGAAATTCAGGAAAAAATGGGTAATAATACAAGTCAAATGAATGCATTATTGAGGAGAGGAATGCGCCATCAGAATATTACTGATTTCCAACCCGAAGCTGTTAAAACGCAAATTAAGTGTTTAGCTAGTCAAGTATTTGGTATTAATGAAGATTTAGTTCCAAATCTTTTTATAGAAGGCTTGCAACCCTTACTTGGCAATCAGCTTTCACCCGCAATACTTAAAGAGCTTATATCTGATTTAAAGGAGGAGTTTTGTGTAAGCAGATTGAAGGAAAGTAGTGAATTAGAACAATTAAATCAAATGGGGACTTTGATTCAATCTAATGATCATTCACTTATTGGTTTTATAGAAAACTTCTTAAGTTCTAAATCAGTTAATAACCCATAAATTTTGTCTTTAAACTATTGATTCAAAAAGTTTAAAAAAATTAAATTAGCTAACTTGGATGCAAAATAAAAGTAAAACCTGCTAATCTTTTGGCTTGTTTGAAAAGTAGTTTTATTTTATAGCTTTTCAATAAAGGGCAGTTAGCTCAGCGGTAGAGCATCTCGTTTACACCGAGGCGGTCGGGGGTTCGAATCCCTCACTGCCCACCACTTTAATTTCTTTACAATCTTGAATCTATACCCAAGTGTTTTGAAAATAATCATTCACTTCATTTGAGTTTCTATTATCTTCTGCGCAAAACAATTAAGTTGATTTCATGGAATTAGTGGAAGTTCTTTAAGCTTTTTTGTTTACTGACTAAGATAGTTCCTGAGACAAGCTTAGAATGACAAGATCAATTTCTCCTCGTCATTCCGTCTTGTGCTGTCCTGAATTCATTTCAGAATCATGTTTCAGTATTATTTTGGGATTGTTTCGGAAACTAAATAAAATCATGCAACTTGCGTGAGGTGTGTAATTCATTAACTGTTAAAATCTTTCAAAACAAGAACTAGAAAAGCTATTAAAAAAATGGATATAAAACACCGCTCAAGAGTAATGACTGAGGGAGATAAGGCAGCTGCAGCAAGAGCAATGTTGCGTGCGGTTGGAATGACTGACAAAGATTTTACTAAGCCAATTATTGGAGTTGCTTCAGGTTGGAGCACTATTACTCCATGCAATTATCATCTCAATCACTTGTCAGATGAAGCTCATAAAGGCGTTTTTGAAAGTGGTGGTTTCCCCCAGCTCTTTGGCACAATTTCTGTTTCGGACGGCATTTCCATGGGTCATGAGGGAATGAAATTTAGCTTGGTTTCTCGAGAAGTTATTGCTGATAGTATTGAAGTCGTTAGTTCTGCTCAGCGTTTTGATGGCTTAGTTGCAATTGGTGGTTGCGACAAAAATATGCCTGGAGCCATTATTGGCTTAGTTCGCATGAATATTCCAGCTATTTTTGTTTATGGTGGCACCATTTTACCTGGCAGTCATAATGGCAAAGATGTTGATATTGTCTCGATTTTTGAAGCCGTTGGAAAATATCAATCTGGAAAAATCAGCCATGAAGAATTTGTAGCGATTGAAAAAGCCTCATGTCCAGGGCCAGGCTCTTGTGGAGGAATGTATACCGCAAACACCATGGCATCTGCAATTGAAGTAATGGGAATGTCTCTTCCTGGTGGGGCTTGTGTTCCAGCGGTAGAAGCAAAAAAAGCGATTGAGTCTAGAGAAGCTGGTTTTCAAGTTGTGAAATTAATTGAAAAAGGAATTACTCCAAGTCAAATAATCACAAAAAAATCGCTTGAAAATGCCATCACGGTTGCTATGGTTTTAGGTGGTTCAACCAATTTGGTTTTACATTTATTAGCGATTGCCAGCTCCGCTGAGGTTAACTTAACAATTGATGATTTTAGTCGTCTCTCAGACAAAACTCCACACTTAGCCGATCTCAAGCCTAGTGGCAAATATGTTGCAGCTGATTTCGAAAGAGCTGGTGGTATCCCTCCTCTGATGAAGTATTTGCTCAAGCGTGGTTATATTCATGGTGATGCTTTGACTTGTACTGGAAAAACAGTGGCTGAGAATTTGGAATCAGTCAAAGAATTGGATTTTGAAAGTCAAAAAATCATTCTCCCAATTGAGAAGGCTATTCGTTCAACTGGCCCAATGGTTATTCTCAAAGGTAATATTTCCCCTGAAGGGTGTGTTGCCAAAGTATCAGGCCTTAAAGTCACTGAAATTACTGGTCCAGCCAAGGTTTACAATAGTGAAGTAGAGGCTTTTGATGCTATTCAAGGACATAAAGTCCAAAAAGGTGATGTGGTTGTTATCCGTTATGAAGGGCCAAAAGGTGGACCAGGCATGCAGGAAATGCTCTCGGTTACAGCGGCTCTCATGGGGCAAGGCCTGGGAGAAGATGTTGGTTTGTTGACTGATGGTAGATTTAGTGGTGGCACGCATGGGTTAGTTGTTGGTCACGTTGCACCTGAAGCTCAAGATGGTGGAGTAATTGCTATTCTTCAGGATGGAGATCAGATCACTATTTCAGCCGAGAAAAAACTTATCGAAGTGAAGATATCTGAAGATGAAATCAAAGCTCGTCTTGCGAAATGGAAAAAACCAGCTGTGAAGTATAAGCGTGGAGTTATGGCCAAATATGCTGCAACTGTTTGCAGTAGCTCAATTGGTGCCGTGACTGATTTGATTGATTCTAAATGACTAAGTGAAAACTAAAATTGCAAAATCTAATTAGTGCTTGCAAGATAAGCCTAAAAATAGAACAATTAAATTAAAGACAATTCTATTGAGCCAGTTTCAAAATAAAATCCCATTCTTCTTTTTTGACTGGCTGAATAGACAATCTGGAACCTTTTTGCACAACACCCATCCCACTTAGAGCACGGATTTCTTTGATTTGTTTGAGAGTAATTGGTTGAGAAAAGATTTCTTCAAGCTTCACATCAACCATTTGCCAAATTGGTTTTTCGGGTGTAGCTTTTGGATCATAGTATTTGCTATCTGGGTCGAATTGAAAGTAATCGACATATGCTTCTTTGATGACAGTCGCTGTACCGAAAATCCCGACTGGTTCAACCACACTGTGATAAATGAAAACCTTATCTCCGATTTTCATCTCATCTCGCATAAAATTGCGTGCTTGATAATTGCGAATACCTTCCCACTGAGAAGTTTGATTGGGTAATTTCTCAAAATCAAAAATCGAAAAAGTACCAGGTTCTGTCTTCATTAACCAATATTTCATTGTTTTATCCTTTTAGATTTTCTCAACCGCAACGCTAATAGTTTGACCATTAATTTTGACTTGCTTGACTGAGTTTGTCTTTTCAGAATCAGAATTTTCAGTCTTTTCGTCGATCCATTCCAACGCTAAAACCTCATCCATAATATATTTTTTTTGCGAGTTTAAAAGCCTTATGATTTCTTGATTATCTTTAAAATCCACAATCAATTTAATTCTGTCTGAGACTTCAAAGCCAGCATTTTTACGCATACCTTGAATCGAATGAATTAATTCTCTTGCAAGTCCTTCCGATTTGAGTTCATCAGTGATTTCAGTATTCAATTTAATTTTTTCAGCTGAATTGCTTATTGTAAGCTTCTTGACATTCAATTCACTTAAGATAAACTTCTCGAAATAAATAACTTTGTAGTTTTCTGGAATAATGACTTCACTGAGTGGTTGTCTGATTTTAATTCCTAATTCCTGTCTGAGTGAGCGAGCCACATTAATTACTTCCAAAGCAGATTGCATATCATTAAGCAAAGCTTTTTCTAATTCATCAAGGTCTTCAGAAATAGTCCAATCACTTAAATGAATACTAATGCGATCTGAGCTAGTTTTGAGATTTTGGTAAATTGTTTCAGTAATCAATGGCATAAAGGGAGCTGCCAAATGACAGACACCAAGTAAACATGAATGAAGCGTATTATATGCGGCTAAATCAATTACGCTGTCGGAATTTGTATTCCAGAAACGATTGCGATTGGCTCTAACCCAAACATTTGATAAATCATCTACAAATTTTTCAAGTAAAAGAGTGGCTTTGCTGAATTCATAAGCCTCATATTCACTAGATACTTGTTTATTTGTTTCAGCAAGTCTAGTCAGAATCCACAAATCAATTGGTTGAATTTGCGCACGATCAACTCTTTCTATTTCTAGCTCTTCAGCCGTTATTTTGTCTAAATTGGCATACAAAACAAAAAAGCTATAAGTATTCCAGAGTGGCAAAATGAAACGACGCATTACTTCAGCAATACCACTCTCATCAAAGCGAATTGGATTGCCAGCTGAGCAATTAGCAATCATAAACCAGCGCACTGGATCAGCACCAAACTTGGTAAATAAATCCCAAGGACTAACAACGTTACCTTTGGACTTACTCATTTTCTGTCCATCTCTGTCGAGAATATGACCAAGGCAAAGCACATTTTTATATGGTGCTCTAACTTGAGAATACCCCCCAGCCCCAAATGAAGCTAAAGCATCCTGGCTTGCGCCTTCCTTGTAAGGGGGAGCTAAAGAATGAGTTCCTCGATTTTCTTCTTCTGTAGGAGTACTCAAACCAACTGCGATTGCTAGCAAAGTATAAAACCAACCTCTGGTTTGATCGACAGCTTCACAAATATAATCGGCTGTTCGGAAATTACTTGGATTATCTAAATCATTGGAAGCAACAGGCATAGAGCCAGAATCAAACCAACAATCTAAAACTTCAGGTACTCTCTTCCATGTTTCACCATGCTCATCAGTCCATGTGATCTCATCGATATGAGGTTTATGTGGATTATCAATTGTTTTATTGGTCAGCTTTTCTAATTCATCAAAAGAACCAATTACCTTAATTTCGCCTTTGCTGTTTTCCCATATGGGCAGCGGTGAACCCCAAAAACGCTCACGAGAAATTGACCAATCAATATTATTTTCTAACCACTGACCAAATCGACCTTCTTTGATATGACCAGGAAACCAATTAACTTTTTGATTAGCTTCAATCAGTTGATTTTTGAATTTACTAGTCGCAACATACCAACTGGGACGGAGATAATAAATAAGTGGATTATTTGTTCGCCAATTGTGCGGGTAAGAGTGTTCATATTTCTCTGTTTTGAGTAATAAACCGCTTTCATCAAGATGTTTAATTATGATTTTGTTTATGCGGGTAAATTCTTGCTGACCTGTTCTTTTGTTGTCATTGAAAATTGATTGTCCTCTCAGAAATTCTGGGGCTTGCTCATTAAAAGTCCCATTTGAATTAACTGCAGATGTGATTTCTTCTCTAATATTATTTGCTTTGTAGCATTCAAAGTCATCTTGTCCAAAAGCTGGTGCAATGTGAACTATTCCGGTGCCACTGTCTGCATCGTCAATTACGAAGGTTTCATTTAGTTCAAAACCATTAAGACCCAGCACTATTTTGTTTTTTGTTTCTGAACCAAAAAGGTTTTTATATTCATGTTGAAGAAGTTTATAATTTGTTCCTTTAGGAATTAAATTTATATCTTCGGTAGAACGATTATGAACTTTTACCTCAATGTTGTCTATGTTCTCTTTGTATTGAAGTTCTAATTTCACAATTAGTTGACGAGCAGTAACAAGTGGTTCTAGTGGTTTAACATCACAGGGACCTGTAATCCGATAACTATCTTTAATTAATATTCTGTTAGCGTTTTTCAAGATCTGTTCAATAACATTATTTTCAAAAGAGTTGGGTGAAACACCTTGTCTTCTAGCAACTTCCTCAGATATCTTATTGTAAGAGTGAAGTGATTGCATTACGTTAGGAGAGTAATAGCTTACTTCTAAAACGCTGCCATCGTTTCCTAATAGCCTGAATAGTCCTTTAGTCTTATTTTGTCTGGCAAAATCTATTCCCCTTATAGATTTGCCAACAACTTCCCATTGTTCTTCGCCAAGGACGGCTTTCCAGCGTTTCTTGCTGAGAATGAGGAATTCTGACCTCACCCCCAACCCCTCTCCGTCAACAGAGAGGGGAGCAGGAAGTGTAGAAAAAATTGATTGGCTTTTCAAAGCAGTTTTTATTTTTTCCAGAACTTTATCTATTGAATTTAAAACTTCCTCATTAGAAAATCTAATTACTTGATGTCCAAGGCTTTCTAAAAATTCTTGTCTGAGTTTATCCTCATCTTGCGTATATTCATGAATACTCCCATCAACTTCGATAATCAAATGAGCTTCAGAACAGTAAAAATCAACGATAAATCTATCAATTGAATGTTGCCTTCTAAACTTAGCGTTGTTTATTTGTCTATCTCTCAACTTTTCCCAAAGTGCATTTTCAGCTTCTATTGGTTCTTTTCGTTTTTGTATAGCCAAAGGTTTTAGTTTTTCCCACAATTCAGGCGATGTTTGCCATGAATTTTCTTCTTGCTCTCCTCTTTGACTGTGGATGGAGCTCGATGATTGGTCTATGGGTGAAAGTGAAAAAACTTCGCGACAATTTTCTTGCTCCCCTCTCTGCTGACGGAGAGGGGCTGGGGGTGAGGTTGCTTCCTTTCTCTTACAAACTACATACTCAATATCTGGCCCAACCGCTAAAGCCATATTAGACGGCAAAGTCCAAGGAGTTGTTGTCCAAGCAAGCATATAAATTTTTGCTGACTCTAATTCTCTATCTTCTTTTTGGCTCCCACTTTTAAGGGGGGTGGGGGGTAATAGTTTGAGAATTCTCTGGGCAGATTCATCGGTAAGTTGAAACTTTACATAAGCTGTTTCATCAACAACATCTTTGTATCCCTGCGCAACTTCAGCCTGAGATACTACAGTCCCTGAATCACAAGCCCAAGGAACAACTTTGAAGCCTTTATAAAGAAAACCTTTGTCATAAAGTTTTTTGATTATTCCCCAAACTTTTTCAATATATTGGGGATCGCTGGTTCTATAGGCATTTTTGAAATCAACCCAATAAGCCATTCTCTCAGTCAGCTGTTCCCATTCATTTATGTATTTTTGAGTTGATTCAGCGCATAACTCATTAAACTTCCCTAAGCCGAATTCTTCAATTTGCTCTTTTTTACTTCTTTCATTATTAAAACCAAGCTGCTTTTCAACTTCAATTTCAACGGGCAATCCATGCTCATCCCATCCAGCTTTTCGCTCAACCTTTTTACCCTTCATGGTCTGATAGCGACAAACTAAATCCTTAAAAGTACGAGCTAAAACATGATGAACCCCAGGACGACCATTAGCAGTTGGAGGGCCTTCATAAAAAACAAATTCTTCCGCATTTTTCCGCAGATCAATTGATTTCTGAAAGACTTGATTTTCTTTCCAGAATGCAATTATTTCTTGTTCAATCGAATTGAAATCGGGCTTATTAGAGACGGGCTTAAAAAAGTTCACTTGGCTTATCTAATCAGGTTTAACAAAAGAATATATATTCTAACCCGAAATGATAAGGCCTTTTGGATTTTATAAGTTTGGCCGCAAATTTGAGAAAAAATTCAGACCAAAATTCTAAGTGGTTTCAGAACCAAGCTCAGCGGCTCTTTCACTGGCAACTCTAATACTTTCCATAATAGAACCCCTGATCCCATCCGATTCTAAAACACTCAAGCCTGCAATTGTTGTTCCAGCTGGTGAACTAACTTGAAATCTGATTTCTTCGAAGCTCATGCCAGATTTAATTAATTCCATGGTTGCATGCATAGTTTTGAGCGCCATTTCATGAGCAACTTCTCTAGATAATCCTCCAGCAATACCGCCCATTACAAAAGATTCCAGAATCACTGATGCAAATGCAGGTCCGCTTCCAGCCAAAGCAGTTACAGCATTAAAATCTTTTTCTTTGAGCTCAATAGTTTTTCCGAGTGGCTCCAGTATTTCTCGTACGCAGGCTTTGTGAGCAGGAGCTGAGAATTCATTAAAAGCGATTGCCAGAACTCCCAAACCAAGCTTTACGCCTATATTGGGCATAACACGGGAAATTGGCTGTTTTTCAGGAAGCATCTTTGCTAATCTTTTCAAGCTAATGCCTGCTGCCATCGAAACAATTATGGTTTCCGGATCGGGCTTGATTTGATGCAAAACTTCTTGCACATTCCAGGGCTTAACTGAAATAACTAAAACGTCCACGCCCGATAGCTCTTCTAATTTTGAAACTTTGAAACCTAGCTTTGAAACTTTGTCTTCGTGGTTGTCAACTACCTTTATTAGCTTTGGATCGGCACCATCAGCCATCCAGCGACTAAGCATAGCTGAACCCAAATTCCCACATCCAATCAATCCCATAAAAGCCATAGTTCTTTCTCCTTAAAAAATTTATCTATTACAGATTTCTAATACTTAGTATTTTAACTTCTCTTGAAGCTCAGAAAATTTTTTGGAAATTCTTCCTCTCTTTATTACTTCAAAACTGAATAGAAAATAAAAGATAAAACATAATTCAAAGCAAAAAGGCAAATCAAGCAAGTAACGACAGCCAAAGTTGTGAATTTGCCAACACCCGCCGCTCCCCCATTAGCTTTCAATCCGCAACTGCAAGAAATCGAAGCAATAACAGCTCCAAACATAAGTGACTTAGCGGAGCTAGCCATAAAGTCATAGACAGTTATATAACGCTTGATTGATAAAACAAAAGTTGGAACACCAACATGGGCAATAACCTCAGCCACAATATAAGCACCAGTCAAGCTGGCAATCACAGCAATAACATTAAGAATCGGCATTGAAAGCATACAAGCTAACATTCGAGGACTAACCAAGAACCAATCAGGGTTTATTCTCATTACTTTCAAAGCGCTGATTTGCTCAGAAATTTTCATTGTTCCAATTTCAGCAGCCCAAGCTGAACCAACTCGACCAATAATCACAATTGCTGTAATAACTGGTGATAATTCCCGCACAAGCGCCAAAGCATTAGCTCCGCCAATTTCAGAGATGGCACCAAAAGTTGCAAAATGCTTAGTAAGCTGGAGTGAGCTCACCATACCGATTGACATTGTAGTTATGATAACGGTTGATATTGATCGCCAAGCAACCTCATATGATAAATTCCAAAATTCACGTTTGTTGACGGTTTTATTCATCAAGTCATGAATGCTAAATTGAGTATGGGTCACAACTAGACCTACTGTTTCAAGCAAATCGACAAAAACTTTTCTAATGCTTTGAGTTTCGTCTCTCATGTCTTAAAGGAAGATGTAAATTTTGATGATTTGTGTTTAGTATAATCGTTCTAAACAAATCACGAAGTGAATTAAAGCGATGAATTAAGTTTGTGAACTAAACAGAAAGTTTTCAAACTTAATTCTGAACTTTGAGGAATTATTCAAACCAGTTATAAATTAAGTCTAATACAATTCAATTAATGAAAGAAAATTCTAATGAAAGAGAAATCAAGCCAAACTTGGAAAGTGGATTAAAAGAATCAAAATCAAAAAAAATATTAGTTGATAATGGACTAGAAATTTGTCGTATTGCCTATGAAATCTCGGAAGAAAGAAAAGCTTGGCAGCCAATTGTTCTAGATGTTTCAAGACAAACTTCGCTTTGTACTTATGTTTTCATTGTTAGTCAAGCCGTTAGAAGCCAAGTTAAGTCCTTATCACAATTTATAATCAAAGAATTGGCACAAAAAGGATATTCACCACTTGGAAAAGAAGGCCTCAAAACAAGCGAATGGGTTTTGCTTGATTATGGTGAAGTCTTAATTAATATAATGCATCAACCTGATAGAGATTTTTATTGCCTTGAAGAGCTTTGGAGCAAATGTCCAGAAGTGGAATTCTAATTTTAAATGGCTTAATATTCAAAATAAAAAATGCAATTAAATCTAAATTCATTGATTGATTATTTAACTGATTCATCGGAAGGCGAAGTTGCCATAATAGATTTCACTGGATTGAATTTAATTAGCAAACAAAATTTGTTTCAATTTTCAATATTTGATCGAGATGCTCTGGGCAAAACTCTTCATGAAATTCAATCAACTCCTTTAGAAACCTCCAAAGAAAATATCATTTCCAAATTAATAATTATCGATCATGCTTATTTATTGAATACACAGGAAGAGCAAACAGAAATTTTTTATGTCAAAGATCATGTGAATTTATCAACACTAAATCCACTTATTGGAACAATTAGCCGGGTAGGTGAACCTCGTTTTTTCCCAGTTAATGAAATTTATCTCAAGCCATCAGGTTTAATATCTGATTCAAAAAAAGGCACAGAAGTTGAAGTTTTGAATAGTTGTACTGTGGCGGGATTAAATTCAAAAGCAAAACCTAATATCGATGAAATGAAAATATTGAATGAAGCAGGAATTTCTCATTACTGTTATAACTTAGTTTTGACTTCTCTGATGGCGGCGCATAAAGACTTTAAAATTCTTGGATTAGTAGTTGTTGAAAATCATAATCAACTCAATACTAAATTGCAAAAAGTAAATCAATAAAATCAAATACAAAAAATATTAAGATCGAAAATGTCACATATTATAATAATTCTTTTTGCAATATTGTTTGGAATCACTCACAGTGGGATGGCAGCGATTAGGCCCAAAGTAGAACAATATATACCTCCTCGTATTTATCGTATTCTTTTTGTAATAGTGAGTTTCTTAATTTCTATACCCTGGCTAGTTTATTTAGTAAATCATCGATACGATGGACTCAGGCTTTTCAATTTTCAATCCTATCCAATAATTCACGCACTTGTTTTTGTGATTGCAACTATTGCTTTTTTCTTTCTTTATCCAGGTACTTTTAGGTTTTCTGAGATCGTGACTCTAAATAAGCCAACTCAGCGTTTTTATACTACTGGTATTATGCGCATTACCAGACATCCTCAATTAACTGGTATGAGTTTGTGGTGTTTGTCACATTTCTTATGGGTAGGTAGTAGTTTTATGATTGCAACTGCAATAGGCTTGATTGGATATCATTTGTTTGCAGCATGGCATTGCGATCAACGTAGGCTAAAGCTGTTTGGCAAAGAATACCAAGATTTAATGAATACCACTTCTCTTATTCCATTCAAAGCAATTATTGAAGGTAAGCAAGTATTCGTATTTAAAGAGTTTATTGATAAAGCTTATTTTTGGATTATTGTTTTTATAGCAACTGTATATTATTTACATCCAGCTATTTATAAGTCTTTTCCGGGTTTTAAATATTTTGGTATTAGCCTTTAAATCTGGGAAAACTAATTGTTAGCTACATAATTTGCGGAATGGATTGACATACTTTTTAATTCACTAAAGTTATTAAACACTCCCGAGCTGACGAGAGAAGTCAAACTATCCAGCTTAGCTTTTTCGTACTCGTTCATAAGTGCTTCTTCCAGTGGTGGTACAAAGGACGAATAATCTTTTAGAGCCTTATTGAACAAATTAATTATTTCTTGTTTTGATATTTTGTGATTGCTTCTGCGAATTTCTTTTTCAAGTGTAATATCGCTTAAAACGATTCCTAAAGCTTGATAATCAGAAGTTGCAGTAATATCATCTCCTAGAATAAGTCTACCTAATACATCAAATAACTCATTAGCAAGTACTACTGATATTTTTCGCTCGGTAGTATATTTTTTATTCATAGCTTCTTGATTGAAAACTATAAATGGAAAAGCCTTTTTTTTATCTTTAATAGTGATTAGGCTATTGAATGCAACAGGGAGATTGCTGTCAATAAAACTACTAGTTTTGGCGATATGAATGGTTATAGGTTCATATTTCTCTCTGATACCAGCCTGTTCTAATAATTCAATTAGATTAGCTCCTGATTGTGTATTTCTAAGCCTGATGACAGCATCTTTTAATTTGCTAACTGAAAGGCCTGAGCGTGAGGCTGTTAAGCTATGACTACCCTGAAGCCAAGCAATTGGAAATTCCGGCTCATCATCTGGTTCTTGACCAGTATCTTCATCCTCATATTTAGAAGAAGAATCAATTGCTACAAAAAGGCATAATTTTCGATCTGAGCCTTCCAGATTATATGCAGCATTAAATAAATTTTCATTAATACTTTTATTTGTCTCAGTGGCTTTTGCATCTGGTGAAAGCAACACTTGACTTAGCATGAAAACAATAGCCAAGAGCTTTGGTAAAGACTGTTTGCTTGAAAATAAAATATCAACTTTCACAATAAAAACCTCCCCAGCATAATCAAAATGGCAGCATCAGGAAGAAATCGGAAGTAAATAGCAAGTAAAAAATTTCTCTGAAATAATTCTTTAACTCGTAATTACACCTGCAGAGTGTACATATTAAATTTATAGGCTAAATGTTCTAGGGAATTTCCCTAAAGTTTTGAGCTTGAATTTAAATAAATTGCTTTGTGCTAGACGAATTCTATGCAGGATGTCGCAATTAATCAGCACAATTAAAAGTAGAAAAAATGTTCAAAGGTTACATTTTGTGAAAAAAAAATAATTAAAAGTTAAGACACAACAGTCTCAAAGTGAATTAATTTTGCAAATTAAGATTTGGCCACGAAGTCATTAATGCTTTTTTTATTTAATTTATTGCTAGGAGCTCTTTCCACATCTTCTTCATATTCTGCTACAGAGCGATTTGGAATAGTAGGCATATTAACTCCTTCTGTTCTGTGATTAGAACCACCAGCTGGAACAATTGGAAAAACATTAGCCTCTGGGTGAAGTTCTAAGTCAATTATTACTGGTTCACCAAGCTTGATCGATTTAGCAAAAATATCTTTCAATTCATTTGGATCGCTGCTTCTAATACCTGAAATACCATAGGCCTGCGCTAATTTTGTATAATCTGGAGAACCATCTTTGAGATCAGAGAAGCTGTAGTTGCGATTGTAAAAGAGTTCTTGCCATTGGCGAACCATTCCGAGATTTCTATTATTGAAAATAATGGCAGTTACAGGAATATTATGAGCTACCATTGTGCCAATTTCTTGCTGACACATCTGGAAGCTTCCATCACCGCTAATACAAATAGCAGGTCTATTTAAACCTATATCTTGAGCGGCCGCTTTGGCACCAATTGCAGCGGGCAAGCCAAAACCCATGGTTCCAAGACCACCAGAAGTAATCCATCTGCGGGGATTCTGACTTTTAATATATTGGGCTGCCCACATTTGATGCTGTCCAACATCTGTTGAGTAGATTGCATCACTTGCAACTTCATTTAATGCCCTGAAAATTTGTTGTGGAGAAATCTGATCGCTTGGATTGGCATCATCTAATGGATATTCTTTTTGCCAGGCTTGAACTTTTTCAATCCAACTTTTGGTTTCACCTTTGCGTTTTGCCAATATTTCAATTAATTTCTGCAAAGTAGGCTTAGCATCACCTAAAAGAGACAAGTCAATTCCCGGAAGTATTTTGCGGTTTTTACCTATTTCTGCAGGATCAATATCAATGTGAATAACTTTGGCATTAGGAGCAAATGTTTCGAGTTTTCCGGTTGCTCTGTCATCAAAGCGAACACCTATTGCAATTAATAAATCACTTTCATAAATGGAATAATTGGCTGTGGCCGTTCCATGCATTCCAAGCATTCCCAAATTTAATGGATGTTCATCGGAAACTGCACCCTTACCCATTAATGTCCAAACAAGTGGTATGAGGCATGATTCTGCAAGCTGAGTAACTTCATAGCTAGAGCCAGAATGAATAACTCCTCCACCAACATAAAGAATTGGTCTTTGAGCCTCTAAAATCATTTTGGCTGCTTTGAGAATGTCTTCATTTTCTGGAGTTCTTTGTGGAGGCAGGCCTGGCAAGTTTATAGTGGGTTTCTGCTCTCTAATACTTTCTTTGACTGTAAATTTATTGTTGAGAACGTCTTTTGGTAAATCAACCAAAACTGGCCCTGGACGACCACTCTGAGAAATAACAAAAGCCTCATTAATTGTTTGTGGGATTTTATCTGAAGAGCGAACCAAATAATTGTGTTTGGTAATTGGAATAGAAAGATTAAACATATCAGCTTCCTGAAATGCATCTTTCCCAATCATGTTTTTAGGGACTTGTCCAGTTAGTGCCACAATTGGAATAGAATCCATTTGTGCAGAGCAAATACCAGTAAGTAAATTAGTTGCACCAGGCCCAGAAGTAGCAAGAACAACACCAGGTTTGGCCGCGACCCGAGCATAACCGTCAGCAGCATGGGCACCGCCTTGTTCATGACGAACTAATATGTGCCTGATTTTATCTTGCGCATAGATTTCATCATAAAGCCCCAGCAATACTCCACCCGGATAGCCAAACATGGTTTGCACTTTATTAGCTTCTAAGCTTTTGAGAAGTGCTTGCGATCCTGAATGAGTATTGTTATTAGTATCTTTCTCTGATGAATTGTCTCTGCTCATAGATTAATTAAAGGTGCAGGGTTTGATGAAATCTATTAAATTGATTTAAATTTTCAAGTAATAATATAAATACTTCTAGGAAAAATCATAGCGTGCGAAGCATTAAGAGGCAATTTTGATTTCCTTATATTTTGGATAAAAATAAACCCAAAATTTAAATAATTGGAGAGAAAATCAAGCTCTTGTGCAATAAGCAATTTCCTTTATTTCATGAAATCTTAAGATTTTAGCAATTCTTATCTTTGGCTTAACAAAATCTTGACATTCAAGACCTAAGTGTATTAATCTAAATATTAAGATAATAATAAATTTTTATATACAAGTTCCTTTTTAATACTCAATTTAATACAAAGTTTTTAATAGGTAATAGTTTATGTCAGTACATGCTCCAAGAGGTGTTGCTCTGCAATTTAATGCACGACAACAAGCAGTCCAACAAGAAAGAATAAGGCAAGGAGCTGTATCAGGGCAACCTTCCGAGGTTCACGCTCATACCAACAATGCAAATGGAATTAATTCCTCTCAGTTTAATTACCCGCAAGCAAATCAAAACGTTCAGCAAGAAGATAAAAACATATTTCAGCAATTTGGTGATTGGTGCAAAGACGTTTGGGAAAAATCAAATCCTTTCTTTAAAGCTTTAGAAGTAATTGCGCTTGTAGTCGTAACTGCTTTTGCTGTAAAAGGTTTATCTTGGGGTGGGGGAAAAGTATTAGGCTTTGCACGTGATAAATCAAAAGCAATGTCTGCTCCATTTGGAAATCCCAAACTCGCTGATTCCCGAGATGCTGTTCAAGCTTCTATAGAAAATTGCAAAAAAGCACTTGAGAATCGTGAAAAAGTTCATAGTGATATTGCGATGTATCAGCATCAATTTGATTCAGCAAATGCAGATATTCAGCGCATTGAAGAAACTAGAGGTAGTAGACGTTTTGGGCGAGTATTAAATCCAATACAAAATCAATTTGATAGAAGAGTTCTTGACGCTAGGGAAAGAAAAGTAAGAGCTCAAGAAGGTTTAGAAAAAACAAGAAAAAGATTAGGTGACACAGATTTGCATTTGAGCCGTGTAACTCTTCAGCAACATGATGAAAGAAGGGCTCACTCAATAGCCTTGGCAAGAGAAAATTTAAGAGTAAAAGAATCAGAACTAGCGGCTTGGAAAGAAAGAGAAGCTGCTTGCAGGAAAGTACATGCTGAAGAAACAAATCCTAAAAGAAAAGAAGGTTTAGCAGAAAGATTGAAAGAAATTCAACTCTTAAGAGAAACTGCAGAATCAGTGCATGCTAACTCAGTAACATTCTTTGACAGATTGCAGTATGCTACTCCCGTCAGCACTGAA
>Ga0208362_1000164_pt1 | contig 22602 bp, 46 predicted proteins | sample LakMenEpi13Oct10_FD_150693 | JGI IMG/M metagenome (GOLD analysis project Ga0208362, IMG submission 150693) | Freshwater microbial communities from Lake Mendota, WI - 13OCT2010 deep hole epilimnion (SPAdes) | ecosystem: Environmental > Aquatic > Freshwater > Lake > Epilimnion/Euphotic zone ... | reverse complement strand
TCAATCCCCTGACAAAATCTGGATGTATGGCGACGGTGATGACGGTGGCTCTTATATCTGGTCTGGCTGGGGATTTGTAAATAGATTAGGATACTTCATTACTGAGGTACCGTGCCCACCTGATACGACCATTCAGGTCTTAATCAGTCATAACTGGTACTACTGTGAGAACTGTGGTGCTGAAATGGAGGACCCTAATAATCTTATTAGAGATGCCTTCGACGAGCACGATTTGGAAAAATGTCCAAACTGTGCTACACTTGATGAAATGACCTTAGTAAAATTGGAGAAATAAAATGATAAAAGCAAATAACCTGACCCTTATTGGACAATTTGCCGTAGATAGCGGACAAGCAATTGTTGGTGACCCATGCTATTTAGAGGATTGGAAGCCATGGAACTCAGAGGAGGAAAACTTTGAGGACCATGTAAACAAGGTTGGAGAGTACAGTTACCTTGGTGCCTGTAACGCTACCCTTGGCAAAGGCTTTGGCCAATTAGGAAACCAAGCCGTAGCATTTTCAACGGGATACGGAGACGGACTCTACCCTGTATACGCAGACATCAATGAGGACGGACGAGTAGGTCTTGTTGTAATTGACTTCACAGGCGAATATTTTCAGGAGGAGAACTAATGGGAGCCCGTATTAATTTTGTCTTTAAAGACTCAGACGTACACCCTGCAGTAGTACTATACAGCCACTGGGGTGAGACCGAATGGCAGCGGGACATAGCAATGGCCCTGCAGCATTCCAAACCACGTTGGGCAGATGATTCATATAATACCCGCATGATGATTAGTTATCTTATTCAAGACTCCGTGCTTGAAGAAATAGGGTTTGGCATATATGCAGTCAACGGTCCTAACTATGAATTGGGTGACGATACAGTCATCATCGACCTATTGCATAAGACTGTGTATGAATATGGCTCAGATATCAAGGTAGACTGGGATAAATTCGTAGCAGCATATGCTCCACAAACAATTAGCGCATAGCGCATCATCGATCAGTGTGGATGGGTCCCTCACTGATTAACTAAATAAGGATAGGGACGGCGTAGCCTGTGGGGGTTGCGCCTCCCTTCCCCTTCCTGTATAATAGATAAAGAGGAGAGACATGACTTACAGCGTTCGTAGAAAACCTGAAAGCACCAAAGAAATACAATACTCTAACCGCATGGCTAAGTTACTAACTGAGGACATGGGGCTCAACTTGGAAGCACTTGGCTTTCACTTGGTACGGAACCACCCTGTTATCGTATCACGCAGACTTGAAGTAGTTGCCTTGACTGCGGGGGAAGAGTATGATAGACTAATGACTGAATACTTAGGAGAAAATTATGGAAGTAAGTTTTAGCGATAGATGTGGTATCTTAGGACAGTTCTGGTACGACTTCAGAGATGACGTAACAGTCAAGCCGTTCATGGAATACAATGACGTTGGCATGCCGCTTGCTTGGTTTATCGCAACGGGAGTTGTATCACCACTACCAATGGCAGAGGAATACATCAACGAAACTTTTGCGATGTTCCTTGATGCAATGGAAATAGAAGAGAGCGATGTTGTTGATGTAGATAACCTTGATGACCTTCTTGCTATTGTAGAACAAAAGAAAAGCGAAAGAGAGTAATAGTCCTGGTTTCGCCCTTCGGGGTGTCCCCTAGAAAAATTTTATCAACAGATACAAACCTAAAACCATTCTAGGAATGTATTACGAACTTCGAAAAAATTTTCCCAGAACTTTATTACGATCCAAACCAAAAAAACCCTGGAACTTCCTAGCATATAAAACCATATTTGTCAAATCTTTACGATCCAAACCAAAAAAATCGCTGGCTTTTTGGCTATTTTGGTTTGTCAAACCAGGTGTATAATTATATTATGCCAAGAGATCACTTTGCTCAGTTAAATAGACAAACCTCACATCGCCATGACTCTTTGCATGATGCAGAGCAATTCAATAACGTTATGCAAGCCATTACAGGTATGTTGTATTCTATTGTTACTCTTAGGGCTTTCTTTCCTTTCTTTAAATCCCCTGCCGAAATCGTTGATAATACTATTATTGATGCGCCCTACCCAATGCCGTCGCAAAATGCGGGGGATCAAGAAGAACAAAACTACCCCCTATAGAATAACAAACCATTTCTCCTGGTTTTCTATAAATTTCATATTGGTTTTATAAAAAAGATTACGATTATCGACAATTTCTCCCTGGTTTTGGGAGATTTTTTATGGGCAAAATCATGCATACAAGGACTTGACAAACCATGGTTTTGCATGTATAATGCCCAAACCTTATATCGGGATATGATGGTTTGACAATATCGGGCAAATGTGGTATGAGGGTTTGTGAGGTTTGGGATAGGAAGGTTTTTCGATTTGACATTACGAACGCCATATGGTAAAGGGCACCAGTCACCACTATCCTCCACTTTGCTCCACTTCTAAGGTGTCTAATAATATAATCAGTAAGATTAATCTGTGGATAACTTGTGGATAACTAATATTATTTAGGCTTCTAACCCTGTGGATAACTCTGTCTTTTCCCATCCACAAACAGTACAAAAATGAACCATCTTGGTATCATATGTGTGAGTCTCAAACCGATGTAGATGCATTGGACTATTATAAAACCCTTTATGATACAATTGATAAGTATGAACTTACATGAGATTATTGCAGATATCATTCATGATCATTTGAAGGGTAAGCATAAAGATGCCCTATCTATGACATTGGCAAACCAAATTATTGAGGCCTCTGCAGAGTATTACGAACGCCTACAAGACCCTTCCTAAACTATTTCTAAAGGCACTGACCTCTTTGAACATATCATCCTCTGGATGGTTTGGAAGGTGAGAGTAGTCTGACCTATTGTCTGGGTTATAAAATCTTACAAATATCATTCTGACGTACTCTTTGTCTTTAAACTCTTTATGAACTCTCCAATGGATCTCCGTATTGCCATTAAAAACCAAGGCAGAGTTATCGCTTAGGCTATAGGTCTCTAAGTTTAACCCCATATCCCAAACGGTATTAGACTCAAACTGGATATTGATAATCAGATCATTGGTATCTCCATCCAAATGAGGATTGAGGTTTGGCCTTCCATACAGTGGGCTATACTCTACATACATGGCATGGTCCATCTTTAGTCCTTTTGCAATGTTGGTCAGTTTGTCAACAGTCTGAGGCAATAACTGCTTTGAAATGTCTCTAACCTCTATCCTGCCCAACCCCTCATGTACAAACTTCTGGCTATCCAGGACTAAACTCTTTATGTGCTCTATCTCTTGCTGTGAGAAAACATTATCTATTTTACTAATGGACATATATCAATTATATCACTGTGTCCTGTATAATAGATACCATGGTAATAGATAACTACGAACTAAAAGAGAACTACTTTAAACTCAATATAAGTTGGGAACAGGCAGTTAACCTTCTATACAATAACGCAGAAGGCTCTCAGGGAGTCCATAACTCTCTTTGGTTTAAGATAAAAAACCGTAGGTTATTTGACGACTTTCCAGAACTAAGAGATTTTTACAAAAAGTTAAATAAAGAGTTTGGCTCAGACTTCTTTGAAGAATGCACCTATTACGACAATTGGATGTCTGGAAGATGCGACTGTGGAGGTATTTGGCATATAGACGGACCAGTCATATCATTAGATAGCAATGTAATCAGTCAACATAGGGATGTCCACAATGCAACCTATCTTCAAGTTTTGGGTAATTCATTTTGGAGGCTAAATGGTAGAGAAAAACTTGTTTTAAAACCTGGAGACCTACTATTACTCTCTAATAAAACAACCCATGAGGTATGGGGAGAAGGCCCAAGAATGGGTATTCTCAACATGGCTTTAGAATTTCAGCACTTTAAGAATCCTTTATAGCCTTATTGACCATACGTATCAAACCCTTACGAGTTATCTTTGACGCATCAAATGTCTCCGTATAACCCCCTTGTGGCATATCTTCCTTATCCAGAAAGTGTCCATATCTCTTAGTAAGGGTATTTACTACTACTGATTCTACGGCTCTTGCCTTATCCCGTTCGGAAAATGCCCAATACTTGATCAATACCCAACCCTTGGTCCTATGGCTTGCAAACCTTCTACCTGACACATCTGATATCCCTATCTTGACAGCCTTATACACAGGGCTATAGAGTATATATAGTAGGGTCATAAGTCTATTATACTTGACATCCCCCGCAATTTTTGAGATAATGGTTTGATGAAGATATGTAGTTCCTGCAAGGTTGCTGAAGCAGCGAGTAGTGACACATACTGCAAACCATGTAGGTCTATTCGTAATGCTGCATATCATAAAGCACATCCAGAGAAAAGTAGGCAAACCAGTAAAAAATATGATAAGGCCAATAGGCATAAAAGAAGAGTTCATGAAGAAAAATATAAAAAATCTAAACCAGATAAAGTCAGAGAGTGGGGGAGAAGGAAAAATAGAAAGCGTGAAGCATTAAGAAGAAATAATGGTCATGTCCCATATTCTGAAAAACAAGTCTTAGATACATATGGTGTTGTATGCCATATATGTAAAACCGATATAGACTTATCTGCCCCAAGACAATGTGGAAAACCTGGATGGCAGAAGGGTCTTCAGATAGACCATCTTATTCCGATATCTAAAGGTGGGCCAGACATGTTGGAAAACGTTAGGCCATCTCACGGCAAGTGCAATATCGATAAAAAAGCAAACTTAGTATATTAACCGACAGTGCCCTTTTAGGGCATAGGTAGGTATATAACTTCTATTTTGCGCCGAACTTTAAAGACATAGGCGGTGTATAATGACAATATGATTCCTAAAAAAATCTTTCAAACTCATGAGTATAAGTACGAAGATTTGCCAGAGTGGTTCAAGCAAACCTCATTGTCTTGGCAAAACCTTAATCCTGGATGGGAGTACATATATCACGACAAGGAACAAAGATCAGAATATGTTAAAAATAATATGCCAGAAATATACGGCCTATACAGGCAGGTTAAAAAGATGCACCAAGCAGACATCTGGAGATATCTTATAGTTAGCATAGAAGGTGGAGTATATGCAGACATGGATTCTTTTTGCACAACCCCTATGGACTATATTCTCGATGGAATTGACGACAACATAGATCTGGTTTCTACTAAAACAGAAGAAGATTCGCACACAAACAACGCAAACTTTGCAGCAGTCAAAGGATCAAAGATACTAAAAAAATGTTGTGACGACATTGCAATCGCACAATTTATAGGACAAAGAATGCCCAACCAAGAAGTTATACACCAGTGCTTTTCAGACAACGTAAAAGCAAATCCCAACATAGTATCTAAAACAATGCAAGCCTCACACTCGGCTTCATACAAGAGGCACTTTAATTTGGGAATAATCGAGATTGATTACTACGGTAAAAAAATGCCCTATGTAGACTTTTTGTCCAGCAAGAATATGATATAATCAATATATGAATAAGTCTAAGTGTTTCTTTTGCGAAAAAGACGCAACACATTTTGATATTGTCGTGAACCATGCCGACTATATCGTTGCAGATGTCTGCTTAGATCATTTGTCTATGGGCCTTGTATCTTAGAATGAATAAAAGAATACTTAAGAATGGTTTAGAGGTTGATTCATTTGACAAGCCAGTTGATTTAATTATTCATACCAAGGCTCCAGAAAAGTGGAAGTTGGTTGATATGGAGACGGGCGAAGAGTACCTGGGATCTGAAATAGGTACTGACTTTGCAGAAATATTAAGAGAAAAAGTTAAGACAAATAAAATAGGCACTTGGGTAAAAACCAGGGGCAAGCAAGTTGACTAAACCACCACTTTAAGGTATACTGAATATATGGAACAATGGATGAACGACTATGCATCATGGGTGCTTGTTATAAGTGGTGCTGCAGCAATGTTTACCATTGGTCGCAAGAAGCGATGGGGCTGGCTTTGGTTTATATTTAATGAGTTTATGTGGACTGCCTATGCACTAATTACAAAACAATATGGTTTTATCCTTGGCGCTATTTTATATGGAGTCGTAGGAGTTAGATCATACATGAGATGGAAAGATCTAACATTGGATAAACATTCTTGGAACAAATTCCTTAAGTTAGTATGGTCACGCAATGATTAATATGGAGATTCCTGATCCTTTTCAAACCTTTGTAGCCAACAAATATGCCAACTATAGGGGTGCTGTGTATGATTTCTTTGCTAAGGAATGGCATATGAAGTGTGGTTGTTGTAGCGAAGATCTTTTTGCACCTACCCGCAAAATTTTAACAAAAGTTAGACTATACCATACAAGAAATGAGTGCTGTGGTGGATACTGAACAAACCTTTGACCAAGAGTTTACTGTTGAAGAATTAACCAAGATTATCGTTGATCAGGCTAAGGCTGATATTAAGGCTAAGTTTGGTAATAAGAAAAGGCATAGACAATGATCTGTAAAACCTGCGGGATGGATAAAGAAAACATTAACTACTGGGATACCCATCAAACTATGAGTGATTACAAGGTGTGGTGTGCCAAGGGAGCCTAAGATTACGAAGATGGATTGGCGTTCCCTAGGCTACTGGCCTGTCTGGAAAGATGGGAAAAAGGTGTGGGTGCCTAAAGATAAAGTAAGTTCAGATAGTAATAAATAACATTATTTATGATATAATGGTTTTATGACCAAAACAAAATGTTTTTTCTGTAATCAAGAAGCGATCTACTATGATGTAGTCGTTAAAGATGAAAAATATATTGTTGCCGATGTCTGTGCCAAACACTTTACTGTAGCCTTGGTATCTTGAGATAGGACCTAAAAATTAATAAAAGAAAACTTAAAGATGGATCAGAAGTTGATTCCTACGAGAAGCCTGTTGATTTAATTATACACACCAAGGCTCCTGCCAAATGGAAACTAATTGACCTTGAAACAGGACAAGAATACATCGGTTCAGAAATGCCTCACGGAACATTTGCAGAAATATTAAGAAGTAAAGTACTCAATGGATTTATAGGCTCATGGTTTAAGACCAAGGGCAGAGATATTTGACTAAACCACTGACATAGGGTATACTGGATATATGGAACAATTAATGGATACATATGGCTCATGGATTCTTGCTGTCATTGGGGTAGCAGGTATATACTTTGTTGGCCGTAAAGATGCATGGGGATGGTTTGTCTTATTGTTTAATGAGACACTATGGATAGGTTATGCTATAGTTACTAAGCAATATGGATTTATTCTATCTGCCCTTGCATATGCAGCAGTATACATTAGATCCTACATTCACTGGTCTAAAGAACCAGTCAATGAACTACCACTATAGGAGATAGTCTATGATAAGTGCATTCTTTTTAATCCCTGCTTTTATACTTGGGTATATTGCATGTTATTTTATAATGACATATAAAGTTGATCAGAATTAAAGGCTGGAAATAAAATGAGTATTGATGAAATGATGCTACGGGAAGAGATTGCACTAAAGATAGAGTCTATCCCAATTGCAGAAGGTGGTTCACAACTAAACGCTCTTGGTATGCGTATTCTTGCTGCTGCGGTGGCCAGAGGAAAAGATAACTACATGACCAATATGTTTGAAAACCAAAAAGATTTTGAGTAGTAGATGATATCTCATAAAGTAGAAAAGACTAATATTCTTCCATTAAGATGGTTTGGGAATCTGTGTGGTCAAATTTCAAGTAATAGTTTAGTTAAAGCATTTAACCTACAGGATGATGAAAACTTTGGACCTCGCTTTAAATTTCATACAAAGGTTTGGCACTATGTAAACAAACCATACGAGAAGTGGGGCACATACTACATGGTAGACCTACTGTCTTTTAAAGAAGATATGTCTGGTCCTGAGTGGGATGACTATGATGAAGATGGAATTCCGTATTGGGAAAAATGGGGAAAAGATGAGTAGATTAGTTATATGTGCTATTTGTAAAAAAGAATGGGAATTAAGATGGGGAATCATGGCCAATGAGTCTCTAGCAAGACATATGAAAGATCATAAGTGAAGCCTACAGCACACATCTACGATGTAGATGGAACTCTTGCCAATGTAGATCCGTTCTTACACTATGTCCGTAATGGTAATAAAGATTACGATGCATTTCACTATTCTTCTATTGATGCCCTGCCAAATGTAGAAGTTGTAGAGATGCTAAATAATTCTGCTAGTGATGACCACTCTATAATAATTGTTACATCCAGAAAAGAAAAATACCGTGGCATAACCTCTCTGTGGCTTGCAAGAAATAAGATAAAGTGTCATGCACTTTTTATGAGAGCAGACGATGATCACAGGCCAGATTACGAAACCAAAAGAGATATACTTAATAGAATTACAGAACTTTGGGATGTTGTTCATGCAGTAGATGACAACCCATATGTTATAAAATTGTGGGAGGACAATGGAATTCCTACTACAAAAATAGGAGATTGGGACGGTGATCGTGGTTGACTATACGTGGCAACTATGATATGATTGTATTATGAAAAAAAATAACAACAAGGCATCTCAACACAAAGCAAAACGCTATGCTAAAAATAAGAAAAGAATAAAAGATAAGCCATACTTGTCAAAGCATGAACGCAAACTAATTGCTAAAAGACAAGAGATTATTTCTTCTGGCTTAAGACTAATATCAAATTAATATACGGGGAGCAGTAGCCAAGTTGGTCAAGGCCCCGAACTCATAATTCGGTTATCGTAGGTTCAAGTCCTACCTGCTCTACTATGTCTCCATGGTCTAGAGGCCTAGGACTCCACCCTTTCACGGTGGCAACACGGGTTCGAATCCCGTTGGAGATACTGAACCTCTGTAACTCAGCGGAAGAGTAGCGGACTTCTAATCCGTTTGTCGCAGGTTCGATTCCTGCCAGGGGTGCTATAATTAGTTATATGAACGAAAATCTTTTGTTTTACAGAACATTAAAGGAAGCATCAAGAAGACATCCAAGTGAACTTGGTAAAACGGTTTATTCTAATCAAGATATTTTAGAGGAAATATCTTACAATATCAATAGCCATGGCTACAGATCTGAAGAATTTAACAAAAACAACGAAGTAGTGGTTTTGGGCTGCTCTCAAACCTACGGCTCTGGGATGCACAACGAACTTACATGGCCTGAGTTTTTTTGTAATTTTACAAATCAAAAATATTCAAGGCTTGCAATTCCAGGAGATTCCATAGGTGCTCAAGTATATAAAGCCTTTAAATATTTTGAAGAAGTAGGAAATCCAAAATTAGTTATTGGGCTATTTCCACTATATAGACTAGAATATATTTCTGTGCCAGGAAAATTTGAAGGTGATAATCCAAGAAATGGGGCACAAAGATCAGAGTTATCAGTAGGAATAGCATTCTTTTATCAACAATACATAACAAAAATTTCAAAAGTACCACACAACCCAGAATATGTTATTCCAAAAGAGTTTGTGATGTTTTATAATTTTATGCTTATAAAAATGCTTGAACAATACTGTGAATCACACAATATAAAATTTATATGGAGCATATATGATAGCAAAGAAGATAAAAAAGAAATGGAGTTTTCTTCTTACAACATTTTAAAAAATTATTTAAACACATCAGATTTACTTCAGCAGCCAGACGATCAACCACAAAGTCACCTTTCAAATTGCTCTATATCGTCTCAAAAAGAATATTGCGGAAAATTTTCTCGACACAAACTATACTCTTGGGCAGCAGATACTGTTTCAGAAAAACAATTAGGTCATTGGGGAATACATGTAAATCACCATATTGCAAAACTATTTGCAGATAAATATATGGAGATAAAAAATGATTAACAATATTAGATGGCAGTACTACAAAATAGTCATATACTTTAAAAATAAAAAAAGAAAAAAGAAAGACTTTATATATTAATGATAATACTTGGAATTAACGAAACATCTCACGACGCTTCAATATCCCTAATCAAAGATGGAGAAATACTTTTTGCAGGACATGCAGAAAGATATAGTAAGAAAAAAAATGACTGGTATATCAATGATAGTTTAATAAAAGATGCTTTAAAATATGGCGTACCAGATCATATTGCTTACTATGAGAAACCGCTTTTAAAGGCTTCCAGACTGGCTTTAAGGGGTGGGACTGGAGACTGGAAGCCAAGGTTTGAACTCCCTGGAATTCCAAGAAAATCTTTTAGTCATCACTACTCTCACGCTGCAGCAGGATACTATACAAGTTCATTTAATGATGCTGCAATTGTTGTTTTAGATGCTATGGGTGAATACAATACCTCCACAATTTGGGTTGGCGAAGGCGAAAAGATTAAACTAAAGTATAAGCAAAATTATCCTATTAGTTTTGGATTATTCTATTCAGCCTTTACACAACTAATAGGTCTTATGCCAAACCAAGAAGAATATATTATGATGGGTATGGCTGCTTATGGTGATTGGACAAAGTATTATAAGAAGGTTGACGAGTATTTCCCTTCATACGACAATCAAAAATATAATTTTCATAAAGGAATTACAGATTGGGGCTGGGTTTTAGAAGAAGATAAATTTGATATTGCAGCAGCAGTTCAGTTTGTTTATGAGCAAAGACTAAATGACTTTATGCGTATGGCAAAGTCAATTACTGGTAAAAACAATTTAGTATTTATGGGTGGGTGTGCTCTTAACTCTTCAGCAAATACGCTATTATGGAATATTTTTGATACGATTTGGATTATGCCAAATCCTGGTGATGCTGGAAGTTCTTTAGGCGCTGCAGCAGCACTATACGGAAAACATATTGAGTGGAAAAATCCTTACTTGGGTTACGATTTGGGCGGGGAATACCCAGTAAGCAAAATATTAACAGGACTAATAAGAGACAAAGTTGTGGCAGTGGCATCAGGTAGGGCCGAGTATGGTCCAAGAGCATTGGGTAATAGGTCTATACTTGCAGATCCAAGAGATCCAAACATTAAAGATAAGGTAAATCTAATTAAACAAAGAGAACTTTTTAGACCATTTGCACCAGTGGTACTAGCAGAGCATGCACACAAATGGTTTGATATGGATTTTGAAAGCCCCTATATGCAGTATACCGTTAAATGTTTGCAGCCAGATAAAATTCCTGCTGTGGTTCATAAAGACGGGACTTCAAGGGTACAGACAGTAAAAAAAGAACAGCATCCAGGACTATATGAAGTATTATCTAATTGGCATGCAATGACAGGTATTCCTATATTACTAAATACAAGTTTAAATATAAAAGGACAACCATTGTTAAATGACGAAAAAGATATAGAAAAATGGGAGCAAACATATAGTAGTTCTGTGGTAAAATAACAATATGAATAATGAAATTATCAATTTAGAAAAAATACCAGACATTTTTTTATATAGATCACTAAAAGAAATGAGTGGACACGCTTTGCCAAATACAAAAGCAGACTCAGTTAAAATAGAATACAGACTAAATACTCATGGATATAGATGTGATGAATTTACTAATCAAAAAATTCTAACTCTTGGCTGTTCTCAAACAGAGGGTCACGCACTCCCAATAGAATTAACCTGGCCTTACTTGATATCACAAAAAATGAATAAAGGCTATATAAACTTAGCAAAAGGTGGAGATGGGATGCAAGCGCAAATAGTAAAAGCATTTCAATTTTTTAAAGAATTTTATCATCCAACACACATATTCGCAGTATTTCCAATAACAAGAATGGAAGCACCTTTAATTAATCTAAAAGTAAGAAATAACAAAAATATAAAAAACTTAAATACAGAAGATTACATAGGCAAGGCTTTACTTTCAAATAATTGGATTGAAAAATTTTCTAAAGAACCTCACACAATAGAAAATGTTTTACCAGAAGAGTTTGCAATTTTTTACAATATTTTATTTATGAAAATTTTTATACAATACTGCAAATCCAACAACATTAAACTAGTATGGACCTATTATAATGATTCCTCTTTAGAAAAATATTCATTTACAAAATTTACTGACACATATTTTGAAAGCCCTCATATAGATAGTGTGTGCATTCCAAAAGAACTGGGATGTCATATGGAATTGTCAGATAACAAATTTTTTGATTATGCTGCAGACTATGAGTATTGGCCACCTGGACATTATGGATTTCACAAACATTTGCATATTGCAGAAGAAATGTTTAGCATGCTATAATAGGAATAAGGGTGTGGTTGGCCTATATTTGTCGGGAAACTTTTATAGTCTATGTTGCAACACCACACCCTCCTAATTTTTGAGGTGAACTTGTTTGATTAAAGATTCAATATTTATACCAATAGCAGCCTGTGAAGAAAGATTTATAGAGCAAACTGTAAAAAGTGCTTTGTCTAACGCCGAAAATCCAGACAATATCTATTTTGGTATATTTAACAACATACTAAAGAAAGAACATTCTTTACTAGATAATGACTTTTTACTAAATAATGATCAAATTTTTTATGTTGAACTAATAACTCCAGCGCCAATGGGTACTGGTTTTGGAAGAATGAATGCTTCTTTGTTGCAATTTAAAGAATTTGACTACATGTTTCAGATAGATGCTCATACATTTTTTAGCAAAAAATGGGATAATCAACTAATAAATATTTTTAATAAAATTAAAGAACAAGAAAATATTAATGAAAATAAGTTGGTTCTTTCTGCGTCAAGTGGATTTACTTGGACTTACTACGATGAAAATCCTGAAAAAGTTTATATCATTGACAAAGAAAACAAAACAGCACTCGAAATAGATCCTTTAAATTTAGAAAAAAATGCTGAAGAATTAATAAACAGGGGCATGACAAAACTCAAATTTGTTTATGATGGAAAACAAAATAACAATTTAGTTAAAGACCATGTAAATTTCCCAATAGTTTATGGCGATAACTATATAGATAAAAAAGAATACGAAGAATCAAACGGAGTTCATGGAACTTTTATGTTTTCTAAAGCAAAACTAAATAGAGAAGTTCTTCATGATCCAGAGGATCATTTTCATGGAGATCAAACAAACTATTCTATTAGGCTTTTAAGCAGAGGATATAAAATTTTTAGTCCCAAGTATCCGACCATTGCTGTTTTAAATCAAGTATATATAGATAAAGATTTTAAAGAAGATGCATCTATTCCATTAGGCAAAGGCCACAACTGGAAGACATATGAAGCAAATAAGGTTGGATCAGACTACTTAGAGACAAAAATAAATAACTCTGCAACAAATTTTCAACAAATAATATCTGGAGATTATTTTGGATACTGGGGAACAACAGACAAAGATTCTCTAAATAAAGTAAAAAATCAAATTGGCTATCCAATGGACAACCAAAAATGAATTTAGAAAATGAAATAAAAGATATACTTTTTGAAATAGGAAAGGAAATTAAGGTTCACAAACTTATTGATGGAAACCTCATTATAGAAATTGATTATGACAAGTATACTATTTCAATTATGGAACTAATTAAAAAATATTTATCTAACGACTAGGATTCCAAAACAAAGAATTATTTTCGTATATCTCTTTATCTAGTTTAAAGTTTTCAAGTATTGAATCTTTTTCGCTTTGATCTAAAGAATTAAATAATCTTTCTGAAGCATCATTCTTAAAATATGTTTTATTAATTTGTGACAAATCAATATTTAATTCTACACCCAAATCTTCTGATATCTTTTTAACTAACAACTCATAGTCCATAGACTCTAACTCGTCAGTCCTAATAAATAGGTTTGTTCTCTTAATTCTGTCGTATATCAACTCTGTATCATATTCTTTTTGTTCATTATGAAAAAATTGTGCTTCTTTGATAACAGACATTGCTGCTGGATCTGGACTTAAAGCAAAATTGTGAGACTGAAAATCTTTCATGTATGGCCATGTGGATAATTTTTCAAACAACTCTTCTTTTTCAACATGAAGATTTTCTCCATTGATTGTGTGCCAATTTTCTTTGTCTATTAAGTCTGCTCTACCTGCAGCAGCGTGGCATACGGAACTAACAAAAAATTCACAAGGCTCTCTAAAAACTGAAATGACATATGTTTCATCATCTATAAAGAATGGCCATCCACCGTGTTGTCTCATGTCTTCTGGCATTCTTAAATACTCAATGCCGTGCTTAGCAAGAGTCTCTTCCATAGGTCTAAGGATGTATTTTGTTAAAAACCTTCCACCAGTTTTTGGTATGTGTAAAAAATAGACTTTATTGTATTTCATGAAAACATTGATTTCAAAGTAAACTCAGATACAGTGCCAGAAACACGATCATAAATCTTGCCATCAATTTTAGATATAAGTGTGGGCACTGATTGAACATTGTATAGTTCTGCCTTTTTAAATTCTTTGTCTACATCTACCTTGTCATAGTAAATATCTTTATTGTTTACGATAAACTCCTCTATGATAGGGGCAATTCTTTTACATGGAGCACACCAGTCTGCTGTAAAATGTATTAGTTCTTTCACTACTTATCCTTCTTATACTCTCCGTATTTACCAAGGACTGCTTTAACTGTCCCGTCTTTTCTTAAACGAACAATCATTCCATCTTTAATCTGAATAGGATTAAATGGATGCTTTGTCCTAAACTTACCAGATGCTTTTCTATTTCCCATTAGATAGTATACTTTTCTCTTTGTACTTTGGTATGATCTTTTCCAAAGTCAGAAAACAAACTCTCTGCCTTTGCAGCAGGAATACAATTAGGAACTGGTTTACCGTCGGCCCCAGGCTTCATTCCTCTTTGAACATATCCATCCCAACAAGGTGCCTGCTTATTGACATTGCCACAGCAATCCGATTTCATTTCTCCTGCTTGGCACTGTGGACAATCTTCACAACTAACATTAAGTTCTTTGCACATAGGGCATCCGCAGCCTTCGTATTCTTTTAACATCTAACTATTATATCACTTTATAAAACCTAAGAACCTATTATGAGTCCTTATCCTGTGGCAGTTAGCGCAAACCACTTCACACTTTTCAATCTCTTTTTTGATAGCCTTCCAGGACATCCCATCGTGGACCATTCTTGAGACATTATATTTTTTATTTCCCAGGTGATCAAAATCTAAGACTATAGGGTTCTTATTCCCACAATCAGCACAGCCAGCAGCCTCTTTTATCTCTGTCAGTCTCTGCTTAAACTGTTTCTTATTGTAAGCGGACAACTCTTTGTCTGTCATAGATACACCCATTATATAGCCTTTTAAGGGCATTAAAAGCCCCATACAGGCAATTCAGGCACGAAGGCCACGGTATATATCAATGGGTAACTAAGCCATCTCTAAGGTCCTGTATGGGGACATATATATTGTAACATAATAATGGAGCAGTTTAATAGACTTGCTCAGGTCCCCCAGGTAATGACCCTGGTCCTCCGTACTCAGCAATAAGGTTGCTATAAGCAACTGCATGTATCATGACGGAATACTATCTATTATACTACTTGATTTTAATAGACTTAGGTTTCTTTTCTTCTGGAACTACTCTGATGACATTTACATTTAAGATGCCATCTTTTAGTTCTGCTGAGGTCACTTCCATGTACTCACCAAGAGCAAAAGATCTTACGAACTTTCGTCCTGCTATACCTTTGTGTACTACCTCTGCATCTGTTACCTCTACAATCTCACCCTTAATAATAAGAGTCCCATTGTCTACTGTAACATCAACATCTCCCTTGGAAAAACCAGCAACCGCAAGAGATATCCTGTATGTATCTTCATCTAGTTTAATAAGATCATAAGGTGGATATGATTGTGAGTTTGTTTTGTATGCATTATTTAGGCGATTCAACTCTCTGTTGAAGCCAATAAAAAAAGGATCATTAAATAGATCCAGTGTTGACCATGTTTGTTTCATTTTATTCCCCTTTCAAGCGAATAATTTAATTTGCCCCCCTATTGGGCAGGCATAAATATTATAGCATAAGAAAAGACGGCTGTCAAATGACAACCGCCAAATCTTATTTAGTCTTTATTACAAGACGTTATGGCTGGTTCCTCCTCCGCCACCCTTACGAGGTGACTTCTTTGCAGGAGCCTTCTTGGCAGTCTTTTTGACTACCTTTGCATTCTTAACTGCAACATCTACATCTTCTACTGATGGCATTCTACCGAACGCTGGATCAGATGGATTGGCTGCTCTCAATACTACTGGCACAAGTGCACCAAGTAGTGAGTATGCTAGTGTCTGTGGATCAGTTACACCAGCAGCATACATTGCTGTTGCTGCTCCAAGTACTGATCGTCCGTATGACGCTAGTGCATTTTTAATTTGTTGGTTCATGTTTATTCCTCCTAGGATATGAACTTCGATATGGCTGTCCAAACTGGTTGGGCAAGCCATAATCCAATTATACCAGCAACACCAGCAAAAACTGGGGGAGCAGGGATTGGAATCTTAATTGGGGATATTGCGCTTATTGATAGGATAATTAGACCTAAAGTAAGCCCTACAGATAGTGATAGTAATATTTCTTTCATTTATTCCCTCGATTTTTGTAGTTGTGTATAATGATTTAAACAAACATCTAGAACTTTTGTTTCCGTGCTAAACAATTTTTCTCCGTCAAGATCGCATGCAATAACACTACAAATACCCAATGGCTCAAAAGAAAGTTGATCGTAGGTTTTAAATTCTATCATTGTCTTGAGTCCACATAATTTTTTATAAAAGGAACTATTACTTCTACTTCTTCTGATGGAACAGCATTAATAAGCATATGGTTTATACCTCTGCTTTCAAGAGTATTCACAAGATCGTCAAACTGTTCATAAGTAAAGTATGCAGCATCAAGAACAGGCTGTGGAACTTCTCCTTTTTTCCATACTGGTCTAACTACATGATTAGTTAATAAATCAAGTTCTTCTTCTGTTTTTCTGATAATTGGAGTAATTGCTAACATTACTTCCATGCCTTTTAAGTCAAGTGGAACTGATACAGAAGGACCCTTCAAAAAATCAGACCAACCTCCACGAGCATATATGTGATATGGCAAGATAATTTTGTGTCCATATTTTTTTGCTGCTTCAAAAACATAATGATTTGTCGTTGAAACATAAACATCTAACTTGTTTGTGTGGTTTGGATCACGCCAATATCCTGGGGATTCCTTATCTTGATCCATTTCGTTTAGTACTTTAAGAAATTCTATCATATAGTTTGATCTGTCAACGTTACTTGATTTATCGTTTACGTTTCCAACAATACCACCAACACCATCTTCATGGTCTTTAATATATCCACAAATCAAATTAACCTGAAGCCTATTTTTGTCTATTCTATCCATAGACCTATTTATCATAGAAAGATATTGAGGAGATATTGTGTATGGACGAATTGCTACCAAATATTTAATGTTTTCGCCTTGTTTTATATCTTTTGCTGCTTTTATAAACATATCACCTTCTGGAATATCATGTGTAAACATTACTCCAGAGAAATTATTGCTGTTTAAGTTTGATGGGGATTTGATATTTTCGGGATCTCCCATTACTCCACCAAAATAATAAAATTTCATTATACTATTTTATCATAATCTTCTGGTAATAAACTTTTTAATTTTTTAAATTCTGAAGATATTTTTTTTAAGGCAAAGTCGTGTGGAGCAACCATACCATCTACTGCTGCACCATATCTATCGTAATATTCAACTTGAGGACCAACCTCATCAATAAACGACTTAAGTCCAGCCTGAACTTCTTCTATGTATTGGTATGCCCAATCACGAGAATCTGAAACAAATTTTAAAAAATCTTCATTAGATTTTTCTTTATCTGTTTTGCTGGCTTCGTGCTCTTGTTGTTGATGTATCAATAGTTTTAGGGTATTGGCAAGAATGGCCTTATTGTTTTTTCTTTGTTTTAAATAAAGGTACAAAAACAAAGAAGTAAAAGTAGACATCACAAAAATTAAAACTAATTCAATCATAACTCTTTACCACCTTCTCTAACTAAAAGAACTATTGCTCCATTATCCTCTAGTGCTTTTTTTACACGAATCATATACTCTACGGCCTGTCTTTTAAGATCAACCGTTTCTAAGGACATAAAGACTTTTTCTTTTGCTTTAACAGTAATAAAACTATCATTGTCTATTACCTCTAAAGAAAATCCCTTGGGACAATCCAAAGATCTAAACGCTCTTCTCATTTGATCTGTATACATATTACTCCATTGTTAGGGATTGCCATGTTGTTCCCCAATCAGCCTTTGTTTTATGACTAGAAAATTCTTTTGACAACTCTCCATTTTCTAAGTATACCCCGCCCCAAACGCCCCACTCTTTACCAGAAATACCAACAGAAAAACATTCTTTTCTTACTGGGCAAGTAGAGCACAATAAATCTACAGCAGGTCTTAAAAGTTCATCTTCTTCATACTTGTCAAAGAATACATTTGTATCATAATCCAGGCATGCAGCATTATCTTTCCATTCATACTTATTCATGCTACCTTACATACTTGTCAGGTATTTCCCATCCATTTCTAGAAACGACGAAAATCTTTTTTAGGTGCCAGGCATTATTTTTTAATGCTCCGTACTTTGATGTAAAAGCCTTATCTGACTTTATCATCTCTACAACATCCCATCCATCCCAGGACAGGTTGCTGTTCTTGGAAACAATTGCTTCCATTTTTTCAAGAGAATTAACTGATATCATTGTGTGTACTCCTTAGAAGTTGTATACGTTTGTGTTGATGTTTTTTGATCTTGACAAATTTACTACTTTAGAAACTTGTTCTTTTGGATTAGCAACAAAAGCAAAATGATTAAAACTATCTATGTTTTCTTCAACCCATTCAGGGCTAACTCTAAATAGTTTAATAGACTTTCCTCTAGCCTTCATTCCTCTTTCAGAAAGATTTACAAACTCTGACGCCATTGCACTAATGTTTCCTGGACCAGCAGTATACAAGTAAAACTCTTTCTCATCTTCTTTTAATTCAGATAAGGCAACTGCCATTGCTCGAAGAAAAATATTATAGTTTTTGAAACTAGGCGTCCCTTGAACCCCTACTATCATCACTTACTCCTTCTCTCAGTTTGTCCAGAATGAACAACATCTGATCTAATTGTACCTTATCCATGTGGGTTGTGTCAACTCTTTGTGCAGACTCTTTGTCAACCAGGTTATTTATTAGTGGGGCATTGTAAAAAATGTTATCTTTAATCCAATAAGCCTGACCATCTACAATAATGACCCGAACATTTGTTTCTTTCTCATGATTTTTAGATTGACTTTTTCTGTTAAGTTTTCTTGAATACCTGTTTCCACCAGAGAATCTATACTGTAGCATTGCTTGGCTAACTATCGGGGAACTTTTTGAATTTAATCGTGCTTTAATTATATAAACAGACAAAAGCAAAAGCATACTTACGCTTACTATTCCTGCCCCCAAGGCGCTATTCATAAAAGCATCCATTCCACTATTCTATCACTTTTTATCAAAAAGAACCTTGATTATTTGCTGAAGGGCTGTTCTTTCATCAACAGGAAGAGCCTTTATTTTATTTATATCAAAGGCCCTCTCGCTTATAGTTACAATTGGGTTTGGCAAGGTTATGTCCATGTCTACAAAACCTTTTTCCCACAACTTCATTGCTACTTCTGAAAAATAAACAGACATTTCTCGATCAAGATTGGGATCTATGTCTTTTAGCAGTTCTGTTCTGACATACATATTCTCTCCAGTTTCTGGATCTTTTCCAGTAAACTTTATTCCACCAGTTAAAACCAGCCTATCAAATATTTCATCTTCATTGATCATTTCCCTGACTTCTTTCTAGCCTTTGCTAAAGCATCAAAATCTTTTACCTTGGTATCTCCAAGATATCCCCATGCATAACCATCATTAATCATCATGTCATTAAGAGACACAGTGTCATCATTGACATAGATCCAACCCAAGATACGGCCATACTTTTCAGATGAATCCATCTTCTCAGTCTTGATTACAACAGACTTGGCATCTTTTAGAGCCTTCTTTAAATATTCTTTAGACTCAAGGCCAAGAGCCTTTTCCTTAAGATCTTTTGTGCGAGACTCAGGAGTATCAATACCAGCCAATCTTACACGAGATGAAAACAAAATGTCAAACCCTAAATCAATAAGAACGTCAATGGTATCTCCATCTACTACATTCTCTACTTTTCTTACATAATACTGATACATAATAAGCCCCCTTAGACCCAATGTTTAATTATAGCACTTACGGCAAGAATTGTCCACAGGATATTAAACCAAATAATTGTAGGCAAAGTCTTAACTGTCGATGACCAAATCAATGCAAGGCTTGATACCAATGCAAAGATGTATAGCCACCACCATTGCTTACCGAATAGTAAGCCTGGAAATATAATAGATATTTTTGTCATAAAAGCAAAGAACTCAACAGTATTTGGCTTGTTCCAATACTCTTTGTGTCTCATTGTCTTTAGAGCATTAATCCACTCTGTTCTAAATTTCATTTTAATCCCTCCAAAAATTGTCTATGATCTATACATTCTGACACCTTGTAGTCTTGATATTTCTTGTAATAGTCATACATATCAGCACCCTTTTTATAGTCTGCAGAATTTTCTATATATGCTTTTGCAATATCTTTATTAATTGTGTTGTGTGCAGAGCCTACAAAGGTCCAACTATTTGATGACCAGTGCTCTCCAGAGTCAAACTTGTTTGGAAGTCTGACCTTCCACTTGCTAATTTTTTCTTGCAGATCTTTTGGTGCATTCTCATATGAAAACTTTTTCCAAAACTCTGTATCATTTCTTAAAGTCATATAGTGAAAATATATAAATTCAGAAATATTATTGTTCATACTAACTATGTTCTTGTTAAACTCTTGTCTTATCTCTTTCGAGTTCTCGAATAGCCATAGCGGATTGTCAAATATCTGTGTCAACTCTACAATGCTAACCCAAATTGATGTTGCTTCTAGTGGCTCAACAAAGTTTGCTGCAAGGCCTACCGCAACACAGTTATTGATCCAGGGCTCTTCATAGCATCCAGCATTAAACTTAAAGCCACCCTTGTCTTTTCTTGGATAGGTTGGCTCATAGCCTAAGAACTCTTCTATCTCTTTCACTGCTTCTTCTTCAGAGATAAGGGATGAGTCGTAGACATACCCACAGCCAAACCTGTTCTGGAGTGGAATCTTCCACATCCATCCGTATTTCATAGCAATTGCTTCTGTGTAGGATGGAATCTTATCTGTCATCTCAACAAAAAATGGAATAGCAGAGTCTACTGGAAGGAAATCTTTGTAACTTTTCCATTTAGCATCATATACTTTCCCAATGATTAGCCTATGAAATCCGCTACAATCAAAAACAAAATCACACATAATCTTTTCATCATTTTCTAAAGTTAAACCATTTACATAGTTATCTTTATCTAGTGAGACATTTTTTATTGTGCCATCAACTACTTTGATTCCTCTTTCTATTCCTATTTCTTTTAGTCTATTTGCTAGTTTGGTAGCATTAAAATGTATAGAAATATTTCCTATTTTTTTATAATCATCTATAGGATCTTTTTTAGATACAAAACCGAAATCTCTCTTGTTTGCTTCCAAAGTGAATGGAACCTTGTTGGCTTCTGAAATTTTTTCTGTAAAGTCTATCTTCTTTACGCTATTATTTAAAGCAATGCTTGCTGCAACAAGAGGGCTATTAGAAAGATACCTATCGTACACAGCATCAAAGCCTAGCGACCTATCTGTTGTAGAAAAACCATGGTAATAAAACTCTCCATCATTATTCCAATTTGTAAACTTGATTCCATTTTTAATAGTTGCATCACAATTTTTTATTAGGTCAGATAAAGGAATATTTAAATGGTCAAAGAAGTCTGCAAGGTATGGGGTAGACCCTTCTCCTGCTCCCAAGATTCCTATTTCTGTTGACTCTATAACTGTTATGTTTAGATCTGGGTATGACCTTTGTGCTTTGAGGGCAGTAAGCCAACCAGCACTTCCGCCACCAACAATAACTATATTCTTTGTCATTATTTTCTTCCCCATTGTATATAGTTCCATCCACGCTCATGTGCGTAGTAAATGAATATTTTAACTACCGTTTCCCAAAACGCAATAGTTACGGAAAGAGCAGCATTTTTTGTTATGACATAGGCAACAGCAACAGAGGAAAGAGTTCCCCATATGCGATAACTTAATGCTTTGGCAAATGATCTAGCCTTGGTTACTTTCATGAAGGCCACTCCATATTGTCAGGGCCTTTACTAATTGCTTTCCAAATTTTAGATACCCATCTCTTTACGTTTTTGCGTAGCCGATATAGCATGAATGTCTGCCCCCAAATCTACTTGTTCAATCTTGTATCCCACATCTCTACCATATACAATATTAGTAATGTTAGGTAGTCTTAGCACTAATGCCCCATCCATAAATTCATCCTTGGCAATATATTCCTTTACCTGATCAAACTTAAGTGGATCTTTTTCACTTGTATTGTATGTATTACGTACTCCAAGAAGTACCTGCTCTGTTCTTTTCCCTGCCTCTTTGTAAAGAGCGTGATGTCCTTCATGCCATGGCTGATATCTGCCCAGCATAAGGGTTGTAGGGGC
>Ga0208362_1000162_pt1 | contig 22708 bp, 20 predicted proteins | sample LakMenEpi13Oct10_FD_150693 | JGI IMG/M metagenome (GOLD analysis project Ga0208362, IMG submission 150693) | Freshwater microbial communities from Lake Mendota, WI - 13OCT2010 deep hole epilimnion (SPAdes) | ecosystem: Environmental > Aquatic > Freshwater > Lake > Epilimnion/Euphotic zone ... | reverse complement strand
ACAGTGAACAAAAAATTTGAGCTAAAAATGGATCGAAATGAGTACCGGCACAACGTTTAATTTCTTCAATTGATTCTTCATGAGTACGTTGATAAGGAGGATATGGTCTAAAGCTTGTCATAGCATCATAGGCATCAACCAAACAAACAACCCTTCCTGTTACTGGTATATCTAAGCCTCTCAGTTTATGAGGATATCCGTTTCCATCCCATCTTTCATGGTGATATTTTACTGGATCAACAAATGCCTCAAGTGATGGGTAATCTTCTAAAACTTTGCAACCAAAAAGTACATGCCCTTTAATTAATTCATATTCTTCTGCTGTAAGTCTTCCTGGCTTGTTTAGGATTTTCTCTGGTATATAAACTTTGCCTACATCATGAATCCATCCGCCATACAAACATTCTAGTCTTTCTTTCCAGTCCAATTTAGCTTTCTTAGCCAATAAGGCAGCTAATCTTCCTACTCTTCCAAGATGTAAACCTGTTGGTAAGTTATGTTTTGAAGTAGAGGACATTAAACCATGAACTTGTTCAAGAGATATTAATATTTGAGGTAAAAAAGCATCTTTTGATGGAATTGCATCAATGATTTCATCAAGCAATTTTTGACTGCCAAGATGAACCCATGCTGACGGTAATTTACTTGTTTCAGTTATGTCGATTAATACGTTTGACATAAATTTTTAATATATTTTGACTTGATTATTTAGGCTAAATCGAATGGTCTGGAAATAAGCATGTTTTCATTCTCATCACCAGAATATAAATCCACAAAAGCCCGTTTAAAGCTTTACTTACTAATTACCCAGAGCAGAACTTAGTAATTCGATAGAAACCCTTTAAATAGTCAATTTCTGGGGCAAGCCAGAAGAAATGAAGTTGTAACTCTGTAGCATTTCCGCCTCATATTTTTCAGAAAGCATGTGATTAATTCAGCTATTACTTTCAGAAGTTGCATGAATAGTTTTTGAAATACTTTCATTCAATTCTCTTGAAATCCATCCGCCCGCAATAATATATTGATTATTCAAATCATAAATTACAGCAGCTTGGCCTGGTGTAACCCCTAAAACAGGTTCATCAAAATCTATTTGAATTTGATTAGCTTCTATTGGGGTTACCGTGCAGATGGATGGCTCTGAATTGTAACGGATTTTCACAAGCGCTCTGAAAGGCTCACTAAGAACAATTTGCCAATTAACACCATCAGCTATTAGATAATTATTTTGCAAATCGCTCTTTTCACCGACATAAACAACATTATTAAAAGAATCTATTTTCACAACGTAAATTGCGTCCTGAGAAGATATACCTATACCTTTTCTTTGACCGATTGTATAGAAATGAGTTCCCGAGTGTTTACCTAAAACTTTTCCTGTTCTAATGTTTTTTATTTCTCCAGGCTTTTCACCTAAATGTTCTTTCAGAAAATCTTTAGTTTTATTTGGCACGAAGCAAATATCTTGACTTTCTTCTTTGTCCCAATTTACCAAGTTGAATTCTTTTGCCAATTCCCGGATTTCGTCTTTGTCAAAATTAGCAAGCGGAAAAAGGGTTCTAGAAAGCTGCTCTTGGCTTAAGCCCCACAACATATAAGATTGATCTTTGTGTAAATCTTTACTCTTACCAATTGAATATTGATAGGAATTATCAGTATTTTCAAATCCGAGAAGTCTGGCATAATGGCCACTAGCAAGATGAGAAGCTCCAATCGATTTAGAATATTCAAGCAATGATCCCCATTTGACTTCGGTATTACAGGGCATACAAGGAACTGGAGTTCTTCCAATTGAATAAGACTCTATAAAAGGACTAATAATAGTTGACTGAAATAATTTTTTGAGATCTTGCACTTCATGGCTAATTCCTATAATTTCGCAAATTCTTCCTGCATCAAGCATACCTCCATCACAGCATTTACCTTTACCTTCCATTAACCAGCCAGTAATTCCAAAAACTTCATAATCCATTTGACTTAACAAAGCAGCAGCTACACTACTATCAACACCACCGCTCATAGCAATTGCAATCTTTGAGCCTTTTGGAGGCAATACGTTATTAATAGATACTTTTTCTAAGGCTTCTTTTATAAGAGCTGAAGCGGTTTTTAAAATTGGCATTTTACTTTGACAAATTCAGAAATAGGTTTAGAAAGTTCAAGAAATATATTTGTTTTAATAATAACTTGTTGTATTAATGGGACATTTTCTTTATTTAAGAATTAGAAAAATCAAAAAATAAACTTTATGTAATCTACATAAATTCCTCTGCAGTTTAGGGATTTTCATTAGTCCCCTTGATTTTGAGTCCTCAATTCACTAGAATCTACCGAAACTTATTGAAACTATTTTTATTAAATCTAATAACACTTAAATCCGAATAATTAAGGAAATATAAATGATAAGCACCGATAAAACACCAAGCAGAAGTAATAATTTACGTAGATCTTATGGGTTTGATGAAATCTCATTAACTCCAGGTTTGCAAACAGTTGATCCGAGTTTATGTGATGTCTCATTTCAGCTGGGCCCTCACAAATTAAGCACTCCTATACTAGCAAGCGCTATGGACAGCGTAGTCTCACCTCAAGCCGCAGCTAAAATGGGAAAAGAAGGTTTATTGGGTGTTCTCAATCTTCAAGGACTTTGGACTCGCTATGAAGATGCTGAAAATAAATTGCAAGAAATCATTTCTGCGCCTGATTCAGACTTTGTGACTTTGATGCAAAAGCTATATTCACAGCCTGTTCGTGATGATTTAATTCAAAGGCGAATTGCAGAAATCAAAAACTCTGGTGTTTTGGTGGGAGTGTCTAGCGTTCCCCAGGATGCAGAAAGATTAGAATCACTTATAAGCGAAGCTGGTGCAGATTATTTATTTGTTCAATCCACAGTAACTTCAACCAAGCATATTAGCCAACAACCAAGTTTAGACTTAGAAAAACTCTGCAAAAAAAGTAAATTATCGATCCTAGTTGGAAATTGCGTTTCGTATGAAGTAGCTCTTCAGCTAATGGAAACTGGCGTTGATGGAGTTTTGGTAGGCATTGGACCAGGCGCAGCTTGTACTAGTCGAGGTGTACTTGGAGTTGGTGTTCCAATGGCTACAGCAATTATGGATTGTTCTGAAGCAAGAGATTATTTCGAATCAAAAACAGGAAAAAAAGTAGCAATTATTGCTGATGGTGGAATTGTTGTTTCTGGTGATATCTGTAAGTCATTAGCTTCAGGAGCCGATGCAGTCATGATTGGTTCTCCTTTTGCCCGTGCTAATGAAGCTCCAGGTAAAGGTTTTCACTGGGGAATGGCAACTCCAAGCCCAGTACTTCCAAGAGGCACTCGTATAAAAGTGGGCTCTGTTGGAACCTATAAAGAAATCATCAATGGTCCAGCAAGGCTAGATAATGGTTTTCACAATATGATTGGCGCCATTAAAACATCTATGGGAACGCTTGGAGCACAAAATATCAGAGAGATGCAGCAAGTCGAAGTGCTGATTGCGCCTAGTATTTTGACTGAAGGCAAAGTTTATCAGCAAGCACAAAAACTTGGAATGGGTTCTAGATAGAAGCTGTTTATGAAAATCTTAATTGAGAATTTTTTCACTACGACTAAATAAAATAACATTACAATCACTTTTATGAAAGATTTTCATAAGTTATCTTCGTATTCATGAAGCAAGAATCTCCAACAAGCAAGCCGCAAGCTAAGACTATTAAACCAATATTCATTATTGCTCCCATTGCAATAGCCTTAATTGGCTTTCTGATATTTAGATCAGCATATAAACAATATCAAGATGGTTTAACAGTTTCAGGAACAGTTCAAGCCTCTGAAGTGCAATTTGGCTCAAGACAAAGTGGAAGAGTTTCTGAGGTCTTAGCCAAAGAAGGTCAAGTCCTAAAAAAAGGCGATGTAATTGTTTTACTTGAAGCAAAAGAATTAGAAAATCAAAAAGATTCACTCAAAGCTAAAGTTAATGCGCAGAATAATTACTTAGCGGAACTCAAAAAAGGAAATCGAGTAGACCAAATTCAAGCATCAAAATCTAATTATCAATCAAGCAAAGCGCAATATGAGCTTGTCAAAGCTGGAAACCGTAAAGAGGAAATCAATTCAGCTCGTTCAGCCAAAGAGTCATCCGAAAGTGAGCTTAAAACAGCCAAAAATTATTATGAGCGCAGACAAACTTTATTTGAAAAGGAATTAATTTCAAGAGAGCAATTAGATGATGCTCAGAATAAATTCAAAACGGCTGAAAAGCGGCTAGAAGAAGCTAATGAAAATTACAAAAAGATTTCAGCTGGCTATAGAAAAGAAGAAATTGATAAAGCTTATCAACAAATGAAATCACAAGAATCGGTTTATCTTGATTTAGGCAAAGGTACACGCCCAGAAAAAATTGAAGCGGAAAACAATCAATTAAAAGTATATGAAGCACAGTTAGCAGAGCTCGAAACCAAATTGGCAGAATTACAAGTTACTTCTCCTTGTAATTGCGAACTGAGTGATTTTGAAATTGAACCAGGTACTTTAGTTTTGCAGAATCAGGTTTTAGGTACTTTAATTGATTTGGATGATATTTGGGTTAATGCCTATCTACCAGAAGAAGTATATGGAAAAGTCAAAAATGGTGACAAAGTAGAAGTATTATCTATGACTTATCCAAGCGAAAAGCTAAGTGGAACTGTTCGGCATATTAGCCTAAAAGCTGAGTTCACACCACGTAATATTCAGACCATTGAAGGACGAAAGCAACAAGTATTTAAAGTAAAAATTGCCTTAGACAATACAGAAAGACTTTATAGGCCCGGAATGGATTTAGATATGAAATTCAAATTTGCAAAGAGCAATTGAATATTTGATAAACTATTATTCATTTTAGAAGTTTTGAATACAAATCAATATGTCCTTGAATTAATTGATTCAGAGAGAAGATTTCAAAAGATTGATTGGACAGATTTTTGGACTTATTGAGTGAATTTGCAAAGTCTAAAACAGCTTGAGTATATGCGTGTTTATTGCCAGCCTCAATTAGTTTTGCAAATTCATAATTTTCCAACACCTCAGCTACTCCACCTGCTTTATAAGCCACAATGAGTTTACCAATGAGAGCTGCTTCCAACGCTGCCATGCCAAATCCATCATATTTAAAAACATAAAGAAAAATATCTACTTGTTGCAAAATACTCAAATACTCATTTCTGCTTTTTTGAGGAAGCAAATATACCTGCCGATCTAATCCCTTTGTGAGTATTAATTCTTTTATTCGTATAACCTGAGACTCCTCTTCACTTGGGCCAATAAAATACAATTTTGCTTCTGGAAGTTTAGTAATAATTTCTTCAAATATTTCAATCAATTCATCTTGACCTTTGTAATAAGCTCCGCTCATCAGGAATTTAGGATTACCAGCTAGTTTAATACCTGAATCTAGAATTTCATTATTTTCAATGCTTACACTAGGGTATACAACTTGGAGTTTTTGTTCAGTTAACTCAGAAATAGCTGAATCACTGTATATATCTTGAAAAACAGATTTGGTATACAAAGAATTACAAATAATCAAATCAAAAAACTTCAGAGCAAATCTTTTTTTTGTTGGTTTTACATGTTGTGAAAAGACTAATTTAATTTGCGGATGAAATATTTTAGTAATTAAACTAGCTATTAAACCAAGCCACAAATCATGCTCACGATGAATATGAATAATTTGATACTGAGAAAAAATTTGCAGTATTTTAAATAAATCTAGAATTCGATTAACTGTATAACTTTTGTATTTGGGATTATTACTAAACTCTTTTGGAAAGCGATCGGATGATATTGATTTAGGCGGAATAAGTTGCCCAATTTCAAAACCATTATTCAATAAACCATCTATGAGTTTGAGTAAGTATTCTTGTCCACCACCCCAACGCTTATCGAAATTAATAAAAAGTATTTTCATAGCTTACTTATTGACAGACTCTTGAGGATTCTTAATCCAGTTATTTATTTGATAGTAATTTCGCTATTTGTTCTTTAAACCAATCGGTTCTAGAAAGTCTGTTCAAGGATATATTTTCTTGATATTTTTCCAAACAATCCTTTTTGAAATATTTCTTCATATTAAAGAAGCTATAAAAATCTTCAAACTGATCTGAATCAAGTTTTTCTCCAATGAATTTAGCGTAATTGTGATCCCTAATATTTTCATCTCTAATCAATAAATCACTCTTTCTATCATCTTTTAAATGTTGAATTTTGATTTCTTCTTTTTGATTGTTTTTCTGTTGATTAATTTCTAATTTATACTCATTACTATTAAAACCTTCCAAATTTAGCTCTAAAAGGTTTTCTGGATGATACAAGTAATTTTCAATACAATAAAATTTCAGAATAAATAAATTCTTGTATTTAGTTTGAGCCTTTGTGATTTCATTATCCGTTAAATAATCTCTGTCTCTAAGACCAAAGTATTTTGGATTGTTTTTCACTTCAATAAGCACTGCGTTTTTATCATGAACTCCTACAAACAACTTTTCACTTAATAGCATCGAGTTGAAAGTTGCATCATCTTGATTTTCACAAACAATAATTTGTTTTCCCCTAAATAAATCTTGAATCAAACCCTTTGGAACGGCAATTTCGTAACAATCTAAAGTTTTCTTTTCTGGTACCAACTCTTTCTTTTCATCAAAATTCAAATTATCAAAGTCAATAATTGCAGCATTGTCTGATTGCCTAGCATAATCAATAAAGCCAAGTGAGTGACTAGCAACCCAAACTTGACTATTTTCAGGAATCCAATGCTCCACAATTTCTTTCAATAAATCAAACTGCAGAGATGTATTTAAATGCAAATCTATTTCGTCAAAAAAGTAGACTGAATCTTGAAAGAAATTTCTTCGTGCATAAAGATTAAGCAACAGATCAAATACCATCTTTTCACCAGCACTTAAATAGTCATAGTGAATTCTTGAAGAGCCTTTTCTAAACCAGAATCTCACAGGTTCGCCATCTAAAGGAGAATCAAAATCTTCATATTTTAAAGAAGTCTCAGTATCTCCAAAAATATTGCTAAAGGCATTATTGAAAGCTGTATTAAATTTCTCCTGAGCATTATTCTTTTCCTTAATTTCTTTAAAGAAATCTCTGAAAATCTGATCTATATCCGCATCCATCCGTGAAGTATCAAGATCAATATATGTTTTTGGTCTATCAACATCCTGAGAAATTTCTTTTTGACTTGTTCCAATTGAGGTTTTTGTTATTCGAGGAGTATATCTAAAAGAACTTCTCCCGTAGAATCTATAATCATTTGGAGACAACATAAAGTCTTCAGGATTTTTACTTGTGTTATTTTTGAATGCAGTAAAAGCAGTGCCTCCTAGAGTTTTACTATCTGCTTTAATAGAAAGACCATTTGAAAAATCCACTTCTATACGTTCTCCGAAAAAATGAGTCTCCTCTGATGGATCTTTACGGTAATATTTTTTTTGCTCTTCACCGTATGAATTAGGATATGCATTTATTTTCCCTTGACATTTATTCAAAAACTCAAACGCGTCAAATACACATGACTTACCGCATCCATTTGCGCCAATCAAAAGAACCAATTTAGGAGCTTGTTGATTATTATCCAAACTCCCACTTTCAAGGGGGCTGGAGGGTAATAGATCAATAGTCAAATCTGTAAAACGTTTAAAATTTTTGAGTTGTAGTTTTTTAATAAACATTTTGCTTTGCAGATAATTTCTTAAAATCTATAAACAGTGTCTTGCCAATTGAAGCTATGCGGATTTTATCATTTCACCTAAATTCTCAGTTTGAAATCCCAACTCAGAAATCATAAGCCTTCAATTCAAGTCCTGAAATTCCAAGTTAATCATTCTCAAATAAGTTTCAACTTCAAAGACGTATAATCTCTCGAATATTTCTTTTTTCAATTGGACAGATTCACTACTCATAACAATTATTCATATTAGACACTCAGGACTCATGATAGAAAATACGATTACACCAACAATTCTCGACAAGATTATTAATCAAAAGAAAATTGATTTAACAGAACAGAAAAAGGATTTGCCTCTGGATAGACTGAAAGAGTTAGTAAAAGAAAATGAGAAAAAGAATGAAAAATCTTTGTCTTTTTATGAATCTTTAGCTAGTAATCAAGGCACAAATATTATTGCGGAAATCAAAAGAGTCTCTCCATCCAAAGGACCGCTCAGACCAGATCTCAATCCAATAGACTTAGCCAAAGAATATGAATGCAGCGGAGCTAAGGCAATTTCTGTTTTGACGGAAGAAAAATTCTTTCATGGCTCGCTAAAAGACCTAATTGCCGTAAAAGAAAATGTGCAAATTCCTATTTTGCGAAAAGACTTTGTGGTTGATGAATATCAAATCTGGGAGGCAAAGCTCTATGGCGCAAGCGCGGTTTTGCTTATAGCCGCGGTTTTGAGTATCGAAGAACTGAGAAGTTTTTATGAATTAGCAAATAAACTTGGGATGGATGCTCTCTTTGAAGTTCACAATGAAGAAGAAATCAATAAGATAATTTCATTAGAACCTAAAATAATTGGCGTTAACAATCGTAATTTGCATACTTTTGAAGTTAGCTTAGATACTTCATTCAGCTTGATAAGCAAATATGGTGAACGATTCAAAAATGACAAATTCTCTACTCTTTGGGTGAGTGAATCCGGCATTTATGAAAGAAGCGAAATTGCAAGCCTAATGAATGCTGGGTTCAAAGCGTTTTTGATTGGCGAAAGTTTATTGAAATTCCCCACCCCCTCGGAGAAACTCAAAGAATTACTTGCTGAAACTTAATCAAATACTCAGATCAAGTACTAAATAAATAATCCTGGATTTCGCTTCCCATCACTCCTTTTAGCTTACGTAAAGCTCTAAACTCTAAACGTCTCACTTTGTCACGAGTAATACCAAGCTCTTCGCTTACTTCATCTATTGAATGAAACTGTTCGGCCTGATTAAAACCAAAACGCATTTGCACAATTTGCTTTTCTTGTTCATCCAAATAATCCAAAAATTTAATTAATTGATGTTTGAGATTCTTCTGCTGCATCTCAAATTCGGGTGTTTTCTCCTCCAGGTCGCTAATGATCTCACTAAGAGTTCCTTCACTATTTTTACCAATTGGAGTTTCTAAAGATAAAGTTTCACCTTCAATATCTTTCCAAATACTCAAATCAGCAGTAGGGAAATCCAAACTTGAGGCAATTTCTGCATCGGTTGGCTCTCTGCCAAGTTTTTTAGTTAATTGATCAACCGATCTTTTTAGTTTATGCACCTGCTCCAAAGCATGAGTTGGAATGCGGATTGAACGCTCCTTATCATTAATGCTTTTTTTAATTGCTTGCTTAATCCACCAAGTCGCATAAGTTGAAAAGCGATAACCAAATTCATAATCAAATTTTTTGACCGCTCTCAAAAGCCCAGTATTTCCTTCCTGAATCAGGTCTAAAAGAGGGATACTAGGCGAAGCATATTTCTTTGCAATTGAAACAACCAAGCGTAAATTGGCATGAACTAATTTATTAATTGCTTTTTTGGAAATGTTTTCATCAGCTGAATAAATGTCTTTGGCAATTGCAAGCTCTTCATCAGCGGTTAGCAATGCAATTTTACCGATTGATTTCAAATAAAGCTGAACTGAATTATCACTTCGTATATCAGCTTCTAGCTTTTCATCGTCATATTCAGCCTCCGAGTTTTTAATCAAGTCCTCAGGAATATCATCTTCATCAGCCAAATCAGATAGTTGTTTGCTTGCTTTTTCTGATGAAAGCTTAAGTTTTGATTTTCCCTTTAAATGGCTTGCTTCATCAGGGTTATTGAGTATTGTATCTTTTGCTTCCTCATTAGCAGCTATAGAGCCTGTAACAGGAGAATTCATTTCTTTATGAGTCTCTTTTTGCCCTTTGCCCGATGCAAATCTTTTACTAGACATAAACTTGTAATTTAAAAATTTCGTGAATTTGCTTAAATCTTTTAATATTCACTTAAATACTTTCCTCGCAGAGAGAGTGAACTTATGAGGGCTCTCATTAAACCGAACAATAATTTCCCTAATTTGAATTCAATGAGAGATACTTTTTGAATATAAAAACAAGAGAAACATCAGCGAATTCCTGATAATGACTTCGAAAATCAATCAAAAAAATTTTGCAATATTAGGTTTAGGCCTTAGCGGTTTAGCTGCTTTGAAATACTTAGTTGAGAATAATGCAAAATCTATTCTTGTCTGCGATCAAACTCCCGATGAAAAGCTAAACCTAAATACTAGGGAAATCCTTAATAAATTAACTAAAGATACAAGTATTAAAAGTCAAATTGAATTAGATCTTGGTAATTCAAATAATGAAAAATGCTTGAATTGCGACTGCATTATCGTGAGCCCTGGATTCAAGCCCAATCTGCCAATACTAAATAAAACCAGAGAAGAAGGCATAGAAGTAATTACTGAAATTGATTTGGCGGTACAGGCTCTAACAGACTCAAGCCAAATACAAAAATCAAATTTTATCGGTGTTACCGGTACAAATGGGAAGTCAACAACTACCGGTTGGATTTCCCATATTTTAGAAGCTCCCGCTTGCGGAAATATTGGGCTTCCTTTTATTCAGGCCATTAGTGAATTTCCCAATCGAGAAAATTATGTTTGTGAGCTTAGTTCGTATCAATTGACTCATTCCAATCAGCTAAAGCCAAAAATAGCCATGATAACCAATATTACTCCTGATCACATTGATTGGCATGGTTCTTGGAAAGCATATCTGGAAGCCAAAACAAAAATTACTCAATTTCAAGACGAGCAAGATTGGTTAATATTACCAACTAGTCAACCATTATCTTCAATAGCTCAAATAAGCAAAGCTCAGATTTTCTGGGTGAATTCAAGCTCAAAATCTGAAGTTGAGCAAAACGCCATTTGGATTAATCAAAACTCGGAAATTGTTTTTACTCTTAATGGAAAATCTCAGCTAATTGCAAAAACTTCTGAAATTCCTCTTCCAGGCAAACACAATTTAGAAAATGCCATGTTTGCAATTGTTGCTTCACTTCTTGCAGGTCAATCACTAGAAATTGTAAGAAAAAAGCTTCTTTCATTTAAAGGATTAGAACATCGAATTGAATTTGTGGCTGAGCTATATGGAAGAAAATATTTCAATGATTCAAAAGCGACTAATCCTGAATCAACAATTGTGGCGCTAAAAGCCTTTGATGAACCCATTATTTGGTTGGCTGGCGGACGTGACAAAATGACTGATTTGACGGAATTGTGCCAAATTGCAAATCAAAAAGTTAGTACTGCTATTTTGTATGGCGAAGCATCAAGCAGATTCAAAGAAGCTCTTCAATTAAATAAATTTGCAGGTTTAATTCTTGAAGTTGCAAATATTGAAGAGGCTTTTCTTGCAACAATAAACAAATCTAATGGTGGAATTGTCTTGCTCTCTCCAGCCTGCGCTAGTTTTGATCAATTCAAAAATTTTGAGGAAAGAGGTAAGCATTTCAAAGAGCTAATTTTGAAAGCAATTTCAAATAAATCCCTTCCTGAATCTTCTTCAAAAGCTGCATGGGTATAATTAAAAATACAAAACTGTATCTAAACATAAAGACTGAAAAACATTGGGTGAAGCTTTACCAAGAAATGTTTTTGAAATATTAGTCTCAGCTTTAGGAGATAGAAATAAGGCTGAGCATTTTTCCAGTGGTATTGAATCTCTTATTTCTGAGCAAGGGAAATCCATAAAATCAGAAGTTAAAGATGAATTGAGACAAGAATTAGTAACTAGAGAATTATTTTTAGTTCATGCACAACTCATGGAAGATAAATTCAAAGCCATGGATTGGAAAATAAATGTTTTAGTTGGATTAGTGGTTTTATTCGGCACTTTCCTCAATCCCACTTTCTTAGCTTTTCTCAGGAGGCTTTTGAGAATTTGAGAAATAAACCAACTGTCTTGTCAAAGAATCAACTCGATTATTAAATCATAAAAATTAAATTAAACCAAAAGTCTGAGAGTCCATCATTCAAATATCTTGAAATCGTTTGAATCCCAATAATCCTTGTTCTGCTTTAATAATCTTGATAATCTAAAGTAACACTATTAATAAATAGCTTCTTTAAAATTTACAAATATGACAAAAGTATTAATTACTGACTCTCTCAGCGAACTCGGCATTGAAATTCTCAAAAGTGTTGCTGAAGTAACTTATAAACCTGGCATGAAGCCTGAAGAAATAATTCAAGTCATTCACGAATACAGTGGCTTACTCATAAGAAGCGGCACTACTGTCACCAAGGAAACAATTGATGCTTGCTCACCTAAAATGAAAGTTATTGGACGTGCAGGTGTAGGCGTTGACAATGTTGATCTAGGGGCTGCGACACAAAGAGGAATAATTGTTGTCAACTCACCTGATGGAAATACAACTGCTGCCGCCGAACAAACTGTAACTCTCATGATGGCTTTAGCTCGTCTAACAGCACCTGCCGATGTTTCTATGAAAAACGGTGAATGGAATCGTAGTAAATTCACTGGAATAGAGCTTCAAAATAAAACTTTAGGTGTGGTTGGTTTAGGCAAAATTGGCACAAAAGTAGCCCAGGTTGCTCAAGCATTAGGCATGAAAATAATCAGCTACGATCCAGTCGTTTCACCATCTAGAGCTGAAAGCCTTGACATCAAACTGGTTGAATTAGAGCAAATCTGGACTGATAGCGACTTTATTACTTTGCACATACCAAAAACTCCTCAAACTGCAAATCTGATCAATAAAGAAACCATATCTAAAATGAAAAAAGATGTGAGGCTTATTAATTGCGCTAGAGGAGGGATTATCAATGAACAAGATTTAGCTGATGCTATCAAAGAAGGAAGAATTGGTGGAGCTGCGCTTGATGTCTTTGACAAAGAACCATTAGAAGCAGATAGTCCACTCAGAAGTTTGGGAAACAAAGTACTCTTAACTCCGCATCTAGGAGCTAGCACAGAAGAAGCGCAAATAAATGTAGCAATCGATGTAGCAGAACAAATTAAAGAGGTTTTATCTGGTGGTTTTGCGCGCAGCGCCGTCAATTTACCAGGACTAAGAGGAGTTGCGATTGAAGAATTAAAATCTCATCTTGATCTGAGCAAATTACTTGGATCATTTTTAAGTCAATTCATTGGAACGGCCAGGCCAATTGAATTAATCATAGAAGTCGCTGGTGAATTAACTCAAAAAGAAATTTCACCACTGGTGCTTTCTGCCATTCAAGGCTTTTTGTCTGACAAAATCGAAGGTGTAACTTTTGTGAATGCAAAATTGGTTGCTGGAGAGCGTGGAATCAAAATCATTGAGTCAAAATCAGCCGATAAAACTGACTACGCCGAAGAAATCATACTCAAACTACAAACTGATAAAGGAAGTTTTGAGGTAGCAGGGACCTTGCAAAATGAAAAAACCCCTGTAATCACTAGACTAAATGGTTACAACTTCTCAGTAGTTCCAGCAGGTCATATACTTCTCACTTTGCACAATGACAAACCTGGCGTAATCGCTAAAATTTCTAAGTTGCTTGGAGATAATGATGTAAACATTAGTGGAATGTCACTTGGTCGCAAAGCTGTTAGAGAAGAAGCTCTCATGATATGCAGCCTTGACAATCCAATTCCAGAAGCAGTAATCAAAAGCATAAAAGAATTAAACGAAGTACAAAAAGCAACTTGCATAAATCTCTAAAACACAGACAGAGAGATATTCAAAGTGTTTAAAAAGCTTAGAATCAATCCTCAGCTGATTTTCAAAGCATTATTTTTAAAGGGTCTGCCAAATTTGATTTATGAGCCAATATGCCCATTTTCTAGACCTTGTAAAACTCTTAGCTCAGAATCGTGCTCAAATGACAATCCCTTTAAACAAACTTGCCAGCTCTGTCTTGAGCGATTCCATGACGATTCAGTAAATCTAAGAACCAATTTTAAACATTTGGAATATGTGATTTCATCAAGCAAATATTTGGGTGAAACAAAAAGAATTATTCATTTCACAAAATGGGTTAGTCCGAGCTTGTCAGAGGCAATAGCCGAAATCATGGCATTAAGTCTTGAAAAGAAATTGAAAGATCTGAACTCAGAAATACCTCAAAAATTTTTTGACTTTATTGTTCCAATACCCGGAATCAATGATAAGAAGAAAGGCTGGATTACAAGTAAGATTCTAGCTAAACATTTAAGTCAATTAACTCAAATTCCACTTTTAGACAATATACTCACAAAAACTAAAGAAACTAAATTTTATAGACTTACAAAAAAAGGAAGAAGTGAAACTATACAAAAAGCTTATTCACGTTCAACGAATCTAGAAGAGCTTGATGAAAAGCCCAGGAAGATTTTATTGGTTGATGATTTGATTGCCAGCGGGCTTACCCTTGAAACTTGCGCTAAAGAAATCAAATCTAGAAATAATCAGCATCAAATATTTGGTATTACTTTTGCTAGAAGCTTTATTTAAAATTTCATAGAGAAAAGCAAACTTTCACATACGCAAAACTTCCTTGAATTCAATCAAGCCTTAATAAAAGTCAAACATAATGAATTATTGAGTAGAAAGTAAGGAAAACCAAAATTTGCAAATAATTAATCACACCTGTCTAACCAAATCTAACAAAGTACCAATAGTTGAGAAAACATTTACCTTCACATGAAAGAAAATGGGTGAAAGAATGATGATTGAAAGACAAAGACCAATGACTAAAAAATTCCAAAGAGTACAAACAAAAATATAGACTTGGGAAAAGCAGCATTAACCAGCCCAAAGGAGAAAGTAACAAAATGTTTTATTATGCATCTAAAGGTATAACCCACATAGACAATTAGTAACTCAGATACAAAAGAACTAAAAACCCTTAAAATATCAACATGTCAAAATTAGATAATAAGCTTAAATGTTCTTTCTGCGGCAAGAGTCAGGATCAAGTCCGCAAACTCATTGCTGGCCCAGGGGTTTACATTTGCGATGAATGCATTGATTTGTGTAATGAAATACTGTCAGAAGAGCTTTTTGATAATTCATTTGCATCAGGCAATAATGCAATGAAAAAACCACCTTCACCAAATCTAAAGTCTCAACCAAAGACCAAAACCGAAAACGAAGAGCCAGAAAAAGACGAAATTATTGAATTTGACAAAATACCAAAACCACATGAAATCACGCAACATTTAGGTCACCACATTGTTGGACAAGAGAGCGCAAAAAAGGTTTTATCAGTTGCTGTTTATAATCACTTCAAACGTGTTGCTTCTATTCAAAAAGCTGAGCTGGAAGCTATAGAAGAAAAAGCTAAAGGCAACTCATCCACAGAAAAAGAAGATACCTCTCCAAGTGGCGTAACAAAGAGCAAAGTAGAAATCCAAAAATCCAATATTCTTCTCATTGGTCCTACTGGATCAGGTAAAACCTATTTAGCCCAAACACTTGCCAAGTTTTTGAATGTACCTTTTGCAATTGCTGATGCCACGACGCTCACTGAAGCAGGCTATGTTGGTGAAGATGTTGAGAATATTTTACTCAGGCTCTATCAAGCAGCTGACTACAATATAAAGCGCACTGAAAGAGGGATTATCTATATTGATGAAGTGGATAAAATTGCCCGCAAATCCGAGAATCCATCAATTACTAGAGATGTTTCTGGTGAAGGAGTTCAACAGGCTCTGCTCAAAATGATTGAAGGCACGGTTGCTAATGTTCCACCTCAAGGAGGCCGCAAACATCCTCATCAGGAATTCATTCAAATCAATACTGGCAATATACTCTTTATTATTGGTGGTGCTTTTGTTGGGTTAGACAAAATAGTTGAGGAAAGAATTCATTCTCGCAAAACATTAGGCTTTGGTAATGCGCCCGTTACTAGAAAAGAAAAAGAAGAAAGATTGGAAAGAGCTCTTAGCCAAACTGCCCCTGAAGATTTAATCAAATTTGGCTTAATCCCAGAATTTGTTGGTCGTATTCCAGTTCTAGCTTCACTCAATCAACTTGATGTTGATGCTCTCAAGAAAGTTTTAACTGAACCAGAAAATGCCGTCATTAAGCAGTATCAAGAATTACTCAAGCTCGATGGAGTTGCACTGAAATTCAATGACGATGCAACCACAGCAATTGCTGAGCTAGCTTATAAACGCAAAATGGGAGCCAGAGCGCTTAGAAGTATAATTGAAGAAATCATGCTTGATATCATGTATGAAGCGCCTCGAAACAGAGAAGTCAAAGAATGCGTTATAACTAAAGAAATGGTTGAAAAAAGATCAAGTGGTGAAGTTCTTGAATTATTACATTTCAAAAAATCCAGACCAGAAATTGCATAGTCGGTAAAACCATACACGCCAATGAAAAACAACAAATTCAATTTCTTAAAAGGAAAAAAAACACCATTAAAAAACTTAGTAATTGGAGGACTTGCAGCTTTTAGTGCGGTATATCTTGTGGCTCCTACTGGTGGATTATTTGAATTCATTCCAGACATGGTGCCATTCATTGGCAATCTAGATGAAGTAACTGCAACCATGATGCTTTTAGCAGCTTTAAAATATTTTGGTTTTGATCTCATGGAAATGTTTACTGGTGAATCAAACTCTAATGATCAAGAAATCAAACCTGAAGCGGGAGATCAACCAATATATTACCCGCCTAAAAGCTAAGATAGCCAATTAAATCAGGAAGTTGAGGTAAGGAGTAATATTACAAGTGGATCTACCAGAGCATTTATTCTAAGTTGGAGACCTTGGAACCGTTGTAATGATTCACGATAATGGAGCTGACTTTGAAGTTGAATTTATGACTCTTGGCGGTGATACTGTGGCTGTTCACACTCTTTTAGCTAATCAAGTTAGACCAGTAAAACAAAAAGAAATTGCGCATGTTCGTGAAATAGCCGAGAGCTTAGACTATTTTCCCAATTCAATAATGTAATAGAAAAGCGAAAATCAATCAAGGTTACTTTTTCCTAAATTGCATGAGCTACAAAGAGTTTGTAGATTGATTAATTCTGTTTGTCCACCTTTACTCCATGCTTTGATATGGTCAATCTGTAAATTAATTGCAGGATTTTTTGCTGGACTAGCACCGCATATTGAGCAAGAAAAGTTATCTCTTTTTAAGACTTGATATCTTATCCTCAATGAAGGATCTCTATTTGTTTTAATAGCCGAATTTGATTGAAATTCTAAAGAGTTTCTCGCAAAAAAGACCTCCTTATCATTAACGTATGAGATAAATTCTTTAAGAGTGTTTGTCCAAGTACCAAAGCGCCTATGATACGGGCTAGAAGAAATTGTAGAAATACTCTTCCGATTTACATCCCTTCTAGTTGGTTGTTTACCAAGTTTTTGCCAAATGTTTAGAAGGTTTTCGAAAAGTTGTTCATCAGAATAATCAACGAAGTTGGATATAGTTAACTTAGCTTTCTCCAAAGCATTGTTCCATGTTCCAAATCTTCGTATATAAGTAGAACAATTGTATTGTCCATGTTGAGTATATATGCTCTGTGTTATTTTCGTGACATTAAGTTTATTTGCGATTATTTGTAAATCTTCAATAAGCTTATGCGAAGATAAAGGCTCATTTGATGGAGGAGAATACTCAAAATATTCCATTTTGTATATTGGTGCAAACTTATTGTAAGAATATTTTAATTGATCTAACACCCTCCGACATACTAACTCCTCACTAATTGGAATATCCTGAAGTTGCTTTCAAGGCTAGGAATATAAGAGGATCAACCCTAAAGTTTTTAAAGACGATGTTGACTTGTACGGCTTTTGTGTGCACAATGGTAATTGAGAATACTAAATAAAAAAAGCCATGCAACGAACCGATAGAATTGATTTGAGGGTTTCTCCTGAAGATAAAAAAGCTTTGCAGGCTGTTGCTGAGCTTCAAGGAACCACAGTTTCGACTTTCATTTTAAGTAGTGCATTAAAAGCCGCTAATGAAGAACTTGCTGATCGTAGACTCTTTAATTTAACAGCTGGAGAGTGGATAAACTTTCAGGAAGCGCTTGATGCTCCAATCTGTCCTAAACCTCGCTTAAAGAAACTTCTTTCTGAGCCAGGAGTATTTGATTGAAAAATTTCAGGATAGAAAAACTCGCTCGCATTCATGAAGTTGAGAATTTTGATTGTGGGGAAGCTGAACTGAATAAGTTTTTGCATATCAATGCCTTAAATAACCAGTTGGCGGGGAGTTCTCAAACCTATCTTGTTTTAAGTGATAGTAAAGTAATTGGTTTTTATTCTTTAGTTGTTGGTCAAGTCCTTTATAGTGACGCACCAGAAAGATTGAAAAAAGGTTTGCCTCGTCATCCAATACCCATTATGTTACTTGCAAGGATGGCTGTTGATAAAAACAGGCAAGGACAAGGAATTGGTGCTGGCTTGCTGAAAGATGCCATGTTGCGCACTCTGCAAGCTTCTGATATTGCTGGTATTAGAGCATTTATAGTTCACATCAAAAATCAAAATGCAAAGGCTTTTTACGAGCATTTTAACTTTCAACCATCACCAACCGATCCATATCATCTATTCATACTTCTAAAGGATATAAAAGCTTTTTTGGAATAACTCTTCTTACTGACCAACTCACCACTAAGAGGCCCATCTACAATGCTTATTTCCTGTAAGCTTCACACTTTTGACTACTTCTATTTCATCCCATAGATTCAGATTGAAACAATATAGCTACAATTAACTTGTAAATCTCATAATAATAGAAACAAATCAGGCTCAGAAAGAATGAAAAGAGTATTTTTGATAGTAATGGACGCATGCGGAGTTGGAGCTATGCCAGACTGGGAAAAGTTTGATGATCCGCATGGTGCAAATACTTTGGCTAATGTTTCTAAAGCATGTGATGGACTGCATTTGCCTAATCTTCAGAGACTGGGTTTAGGGAATATAACCTCAATTCAAGGTGTTGCTCCTAGTGATTCACCTATTGCCCTCTTCGGGAAAGCCGCTGAATTTTCTTTTGGCAAAGATACCACCACTGGCCACTGGGAAATGGCTGGACTTCCTCTTGATAAGCCGTTTCCTGTTTATCCCAAAGGCTTCCCAAAAGAGATTGTCGATCGGTTTATTGAGCTAACTGGATGCGGGGGAATACTCTGCAATGAACCGGCCTCAGGTACAGAAGTATTAGTTCGCTTAGGCGAGAAGCATTTGGAAACTGGGTGGCCTATTATTTATACTTCTGCTGACAGCGTTTTTCAAATAGCCACAAATGCCGAAAAAATCCAATTGGAAACTTTGTACCATTGGTGCGAAATTGCCCGAGAAATACTTCGCGGTGAACACGAAGCCAGCCGCGTTATTGCAAGGCCTTTCACGGGAAAAACGAGTAAAGAATTTCGCCGCCTCTCCGAGCATAGACATGATTACGCAGTCAAACCAAGAGGACAAACGGTTTTAGATTTTCTCTCAGCGCATAATTGTGAGACCGTTTCGATTGGCAAAATTGCAGATATTTTTTGTGAAGTCGGTATTAAGCGCATTATTCCAGGCAAATCAAATGAAGCCTGCTTAGCCAATATACACGAAACCATACTTGAAGAGAGTAATTCCAATAAATTAATTTTTGCGAATTTAGTTGAAACTGATTCTCATTTTGGTCACCGCAATGATCCAATCGGTTTTGGTGAAGCTCTAGAGAAAATTGATTTGAGTCTTGGTGAATGGATAAAGGATTTGAAGGATACGGATTTATTAATTTTGACAGCTGATCATGGCTGCGATCCGACTGTGGCTGGAACGGATCATACTCGAGAATTTATTCCGATCTTGGCTTATTCACCTTCAATGAAAGAAGGAAAGTCAATTGGTGTCAGAGATACTTTTGCGGATATTGCGGCTAGTACTGTTGATTGGCTCAATCTCTCCACTCGATGGCAAGAACAACTTATGCCTGGCAAGAGTTTTTTGAGCAACAATATTTAGAACGAATGCTATTTCACTATAATTTTGCGTAAATAATATATCCTTTAAAAAGTTGCAAATTTGATTTCACATAACGCTTTGTATCTTGAAACCAGTGTGATCTGCGAATTTTTTAATAGCTGATTTAAAATATGTTTGTATAAGAACTAGTTAGTGACAATGCTAAAAGTCGACCGTGCTAACGATAACAAAATGAATAAACCAGTTTATAAACATCCTGACTTTGTAACCCAAACTGACGACAAACGAATCGAAAAAGAAAATAAACGTTTGTGGCTTTCTTTGAAAATTGACAGCAAATTAAAAGAAGGCTTATTAGTTATTTTAAAAAATCCAAGCAGAGCAACAAAAGACATTTCAGACAAAACGGTTTTCAATGTTACGAACTATATTTACAAAAACCGAGAAAAATACCGGCAATTTAAGAATATTGGGACAATAACAATATTGAATTTAATCCCTTTTTATCAGACATATGCAGAACTCCTTGCCACATCTAACCTAAACATTGTTGACAAAGAAAATATTCAGACTATTAACGACCTAACATCAAAAAATGAAAACGTAATTATTGCGTGGGGCGACCACCCAAAAGGACTTTACACAGAATATAAAGAACTCAAAAGGAGAATACTCGACATATTGATCGCAAATAAAAATAGTGTGTTTTACGTTGACAAACTTTCAAAAAATGGCAACCCTAAACATGGTCAAGTATGGGGTTACTCCAATGAACTAAAAGAATATAAAATATAGCAAATGGACATTTATTTAATCTTCAAAATTGCTTTCACTATTATTGGCTCAATCTCTCCACTCGCTGGCAAGAACAGCTTATGTCTGGCAAGAGTTTTTTGAGCAAAGATATATAAAATCGTATTGAATCTTCACTAAATTTCCTATAAATAATATATCTTTAAAAAGTTACAAACTTGATTTCACATAACGCTTAGGATAGTGAAATCAAGTTTGTTTTGCGAATGTTTTTAATAATAGATTTGAGATACGTTCGTATAAGAACTAGTTAGCTGTAATTGTAAAACTATAGTTGTGGTATTAAACGAACAGACAAAAATGATAACAATACAAGAGTTACTTTTTAATAGGAAACTTGCCAAAACTTGCAAAATCAAACTTGTAAGACACAAAGACAACAGACGTGACTTATACAACTTATATCGAACTGACAAAGTAGAATTTTTAGCTTATCAAAACTCTCAAAAAAAAGACGTTTTTAATGGGGTTGACTATATCGTTTCATTTATCGGTGAAGAAGGGTTTCTTTCAAGATTTATAGGTGTTTACAAACTAACAGGTAAAGAACAAATCGCTGACGAACATTTTGAATATCAAATGGAAGAAGTAAAAGAACAGTTTGACGACTTAAAAGAACGAGTAATCATACGTTGGGAAAATCCTATTTCTTGGCATCAGTGGATTAAAAACGAAATGGAAGTATTAGAAATTCACCCAGGACTTCATTACAAACAATTTACTGACTACTCAGACTTTATTTTAAACTTTGACGAACTAAAAGAAATTGTAACAAAGCAATATCGCGACTGGAAAAAAATGCTCTCAGCGACAAAAGGCATTTATTTAATAAGCGACACGAAGACAGGTAAACTGTATGTTGGCTCTGCATATGGAGAAGAAGGAATTTGGGGGCGATGGACTAGATACGTTTCAACTAACGGACACGGTGACAACAAGACCTTAAAAGAACTTATTGCAAGCGACCCAATTCACGGAAACAATTTTCAGTTTTCAATACTAATGTTATTACCTCGAACGATAACTGCAGACGAAGCAATTAAAAAAGAACAACTTTTTAAAAATAAACTCGGAACAAACTCATTTGGACTAAACAACAATTAACAATGGACGAACTTTGGTTTGGCAATAATATGAGGTTCAGTGATTAAATCAAGCTATGTGTTACTATCAAAGCTTCTTGTTTTTTGACTATTGAAGTGCTTCGAAAACGTCGCCTCCGCCAAGCTACAAACATAAACCGTTAGGCTAATAAGTAAACAACAAAAGCATAAAGAAAAAATATTTGCATTTGCTAAAAAAATAGATGGAAAAAGATTTCAAATTTATTGATTTATTTGCTGGCATTGGAGGTTTTCATATAGCCATGCACAGACTGGGAGGAGAATGTGTCTTTGCATCTGAAATTGATGAACAAGCAAGATTAACTTATGAAATAAATCACAAAAAAATAAGTCCTAAACTTTTTGAAACTAATAATTTCAACAAAGACATTCGAGCAATAAACCCAAAAGACATACCTGATTTCGACATACTTTGTGCAGGATTTCCTTGTCAGCCATTCAGTCAAGCAGGTTTCAAAAGAGGTTTTGCTGACAATCACAATTCTGAAAGAGGAAATTTATTTTTTAATATCGTTGAAATTTTAGACACAAAAAAACCGAAAGCTTTTTTCTTGGAAAACGTTCGTGGGCTTAAAACTCATGATAACGGGAAAACATTTAAAGTCATTAGAAACATCATTGAAAATGAGCTTGGATATTCGTTTTATTTTGAAATTATTCATGCATCAGATTATGGATTACCTCAATTACGACCAAGAGTATTTATGATAGGTTTTAGAGATGAGGGTTTGATGAAAGGTTTTCATTTTCCTCCATCAATTCCCTTGAAATTCACAATGGATGAGGTATGGAAAGGGAAATGCTCAAGAAAAATTGGCTTT
>Ga0208362_1000160_pt1 | contig 22758 bp, 19 predicted proteins | sample LakMenEpi13Oct10_FD_150693 | JGI IMG/M metagenome (GOLD analysis project Ga0208362, IMG submission 150693) | Freshwater microbial communities from Lake Mendota, WI - 13OCT2010 deep hole epilimnion (SPAdes) | ecosystem: Environmental > Aquatic > Freshwater > Lake > Epilimnion/Euphotic zone ... | reverse complement strand
CGAAGTCGTAAATATAATTGTTTGTGGTTTTGTCACATTCAATCTATTGACAAAACTATAAAATGCAAATTTCACACTTGATTTAGGGGTTCAAGCAAGATAACAAATCTCCATAATACTCAAACAGTTAAGGAATATGGAAAATCCCCAGAGAAGCTTACTTAAAGAATTGAGATATAGAGTTTGCAATCAAGCTCCCAGAGAATTAGATGGAGCTTGATTGCTCATGTTAATAGAGATTGGTTAAATAGTTTAGTTCTGGAAATAGATAGCTTACTTGTTAGGGCAAAAGAATCATTGGCGCATTTGCGTAGTACGATCAAACCATGATGCAAGAATCTCCCTGTCAATGGGAGAAAGAAAAATCTATTAAATTAAGGACAGAGCCCAAAAGGTTTAATGTTATTTTTGAAGAATATCTGAAATAGACTAATACTTGTTATTAATTTCTTCTTGCAAAAATTCAATAAGTGATTTTTCTAAAAGTACTCGATAGAGAGTTGTATTGTAAATAACACCGTCTTTATCAAGTATCAAACCAATTTTTTTTGAATTGCTCTCAAGTAATAATTTTTCCAATTCAATCCATTCAGTGATATCAATTAACCCCTGCTCAGTCCAGCTTTCAGCTTTGTCATTCAGATTTAATTTGTGAGTAATAGATTTATCTGGTCTGATTTTGTGAATGAATTTGAGATTTTTATATGCATTGAATAGCTTTTTGTGAGCATTCAAAACATTGTTTATTCGGTCATCAATTACGCATATCAAATCGCAGCCTTGATTTTCAAAATCTTCTACTACGGAACTAAGTAAATCGAGTTTTTCTAAAGAGGCATAAATGGAAGGACTGCCAATGTTTTTATTGTGAATATGTTCTTGAAAAATTGAGGCCTTTTGGCTTTGCAGAAAAAGATTCCCCTGAGTCCATGAAGCAATTAAAATCGATTTGCTATTTTCTTCTAAGCTAGCTATTAATTGCTGCAATTCATCTATTACACCTGGATAAAAGCAGGTCTTTAGAATTTCTGAGTCGCTGAGATGCTCGATAAATTTGATTTTGAATTTTTCTATATCCCCTAAGCCTAGTTCTAAACAAAGATGCTCAGCCATTTGATCTACATCAGGGATTTGCGAATTGAGATCAGCAACTGAATAGAGAGTATTATGAACAAGTTCTTCTAATTTCATCGAAAAATTATCCTAAAGGAATCATGAGATTGGTTAGTAAATTTAACCCAGTGTTGAGATTTTTGAGCTTACTTTCACTTATTAAAAATCTGTTTTGATAAAAAGATAAGGCTCATCTGGGAAACGAGTGAAAATGGAAATAAATTTAGCTTGGAATCGGGAGCCTAATTATTTAAACAATCTTTCATACAAATACAGAGAAGTTTTTTACTCTTTCTTTTGGACTTAGCTTGAAGAAAGCTTCATTCTTGCATTCTCACCTCATTAGCAAGCTCATTTGCTTCAGCCTTTGTTGAGTTGACTACCCATTGAACAAAGTCTTGATCTATGTAATAAATATCTCCGTTTGATCTAATGAAATTAGTTGGATTTATATCTGGTGCAAATCCTATGCTTTTACACAAATTAATAAATTCTTCTTTTTCGTTATCAGTTATGCCATTAATCTCAGTTTGAGAAATAAATTCTCTAGCTAAATAAGTTAATCCGTTTTTTTTATAAGTTCTAAATTTTGGAAAAAATGGTTTTGAAGAATTGATTAAATTTAAGTTCGATATCACTTTATTTACAGATGGTGAATCTTGGATTTCTTCTAAGAGGTAAAACTTATCATCGATTTTAACTGCTTGTTTTGCTCTTCTATAATCTATACAAAATATGTAACTACCATCATCATGAGTTATAACAAAATGAGGCGAGGATTGATGTGAGTTTAAATATTTATTAAGAGCTTCTTGATATAGTTCCAAGTCTTGTTTATTCGGTTCATTGGTTGTTAATCCATAATTCGCCATCCTTAAGAAATTAATAACACTATTTATTCTTTGAACTTTTTCATCAGACAAATTGAAAAAAGGCCAAAAAGCTTTCTCCTTTATTACTGACTCAAAGTGAAATTTCATTTGGTCAGGATATTTTGTTTGGTTTTTTTATTCTTTTAATGCCATATTCATCATTTATGACTCCATCTAATTCATCATCACCCCCAAGTCTCACTCCACTGGCTAATTCCTTGGCTTCGCTCAGAGTAATTGACTCTACTTCTACTTTTCCATCAACTTGTTTGGTGAATATAAATCCATTTGTTCCATTCTTGCCTTTACAACCTAATACACAGATACTCTCTCCTATTTCCAAATTACTCGCAAATTTCTCTCCGACTAAATCAAGATTTCCCAATTTACTCAACTTTTCTATTTTCTGAGCCTCTGTTAGCTTTCCTGAAGTGATAATTCTCTCAGCCGTTTCACTGAACCCATTAATTCTCCATACTCCATTCCCATCATCAGCATGAGCTGCTATTACTTGCTTAACATTGTATTTTTCCAATATTGAATTATTTATATTCAAGCTCTGCCCAATTTCAGTCGCTTCTTTAGATGAAACATTACCTGCAAATTTCACCTTAATCCCTTTGCTTCTCGACTCATCTGAAGATAAAAGTTGATTTTGTTTATCAATTAAGTCATTCAATTCTTGAACTAATTTCTCTCTGGCTTCTAGTCCTTTGTTGTAATCAAAATTCCTCAATTCTTCTTTAGTCTGTTCAATTTTCGTAGCTATTGCGCTCTTTGAATCAGTGACATCATTCTCTTTAGTTCTATTCTGGGTATTAACAAGGGATCGAGATATTGGTTTTACCGTTGTCGGAATTGTATCTCCCACAGAAGGTAGTCTTAGAGACGATGACATACTCAAACTACCCACTGGTACTGTATATTTGCCAGCAAATTCATTTGGTGAACTTTGAGAAAAAGTATCTATTGTGATTGTTTTTGGAGTTTGATCTGATTTAGCGCTTGTTGTAGAGGTGATTTTTACATTTGGCGTTCTTGTTCTTGATCCTTCTAATGGATCTTCATCCCTTAAACTTATTTATTGCTGAGGTATTTGTGGATTTGTTTTACCCGTGACTTCCCCTGCAATTTGCCCAACTTGCTGCCATAGAGAAGATAATTCAACAAAATCGCCTCCAGTATTTCTTTCAAATCTATCAGAAGGTGAAATTCCAGCTTTTACTGTAGTTTCTTCTCTAGCACCAACTCTTTTTTGAGAAGGCTGAAAACCAAAACCTGAAAAAGCATTACTTAACCAATGAATTTCCGAATTCATAATTTATCGCACCCTCCTTCCCTGTTAATTCGTAACCAAAATCCCCCATATTTAAGTGCAAGGTGATATTTTGGGTAAATTCAACAAAACATGAGTAGGAATTAATCTTTCCCGCAATAGCTAATTGAAACCTAAGGTAGTTCTAAAACTTCCTTAACCTCCCTACAGAAAATCTTGAAACACTCTTTTGAAGACTGCTTCAGGGGTTGGGGGGTGAGAAATTTCAACAATTATCTTTGAATAATATTGTATAAAGTATCTCTTTCTACAGGCTCATATCCTGCATCTCTGATTAGTTTTTGCAAAATCTCAGATTGAGTACCTTTTTTCTCGGCTCCTGCTGCATTGGTAATCTTTTCATCAACTACAGTTCCATCAACATCATCTGCACCGAAATGAAGAGCAATTTGCGCAATCTTTTGACCAAGCTGAATCCAATAAGCTTTTACGTGATCGAAGTTATCAAGCATTAAACGACTAATTGCAATGTTTTTAATCTGATCCATTCCCGTGATTGGTTCAACTAAATTGGCAATATCAGTTTCTTCATAGTGACAACTAAGCGGAATAAAAGTCTGAAAACCAGCATTATTGTTTTGATGACTTTTGTCCTGTTGATCACGCAATAAAAGCATATGGTCTAGTCTATCTGCCTGGTTTTCCCCAATACCAGCGAGCATTGTTGCATTTGAGCGAAGACCTAATGAGTGAGCAATTCCATGAATTTCAAGCCATTCTTCCGCCGCAATTTTGTCTGGGCAGGTTTCATCTCGAACTGATTTAGCAAAAATCTCGGCACCGCCACCAGGCATGGAATCAAGACCTGCATCTTTGAGGGTTTTGAGTACTTGCATATAATCAAGCTTGGTGAGTTTAGCAAAAAAAGCAATTTCAACCGCTGTGAAAGCCTTGATGTGCAGAGCAGGAACTTCTTTCTTTATTGATTTGAGCAGTTCAGAATAATATGGTAAAGCCGCTTTGGGATTGAGGCCACCAACTATATGAACTTCTGTGGCTCCAAGCTTGTATCCATTTATGGCTCTCTCAGTGGCTTCTTCAATGCTCATAGTGTAAGCGCCTTCTTCTTTGGGCTTACGAGCAAATGCACAAAAACTACAATTGGCTATGCATATATTAGTTGGATTGAGATGAAGATTAGTATTCCACCAAACAAAATTTTCGTTGCCAGGCTTAGCTTTGCGGCGGCGGACTAAGGTAGCTAAGCTAGCAATTAAAGGTATGTCATTTGAGGCAAAAAGCACTAAACCATCTTCTCTAGTGAGCCTGATATTAGATTCAACTTTTTCTTTGATGTCTTCTAATGATATTTTTGAAGCGGTCTTTTCAGTTATTGGAGGCATTAACTTGTGAGTTTTCGAAAGCTTGTAACTTCTAAAATTATAAGTTAGTTTTTTGTGATTGCTGCCATTAGCTCTCAATTCTTGATAGGGAAATCCATTTAAGAAATTTACTTGGTGATTTTTTTTGCGACAAATTGGCACAAATCATAGCTTCAAGCACCGTGAGGAATCACAAAAGCAAGGGGAGGCAGAATTGAGACAACAATATAATGGAGAAAATTAATTATTGCGTTCAAAAGTTGAAACTATTTCCGTGCCATCTGGTTTCTTAATGGTCATACGGCAAAGCTTTTCGGATAAATTTTCTGTTTTTACTGACCAGCCCATTGGAAAATATTCTTCAGCTGTTTGATTTACATCATTTGATTTATTTGCCTTTTTTGAAAATAAATTTAAAAGATTCTTTATTGATGAATTTTGAACTAATTTAAAATGTTTAGAATCTAAGAACTTTGAATTAGAGCTTAGCTGAGAAGTTAATTTTGAACTTAACTGTGAATTGAAACTTGAATTTGAATTGTTTAATAAGTTGCTCATATAAATCTCCTAAATGCTTTCATTCTCATATTTCCCATTGCGGAGACGAATAGAACTTTTATAAAGGGGAATTATCATTCAAATTTACGATTATCTTTATTGTGAATTTTACTAATAGCTGCAACCCATACTCAGCTCAGTCATTTAGATGAGTCAATCATATTATTCCCCAAAAAATTTTGCCGTATAAGGCCCTCTATTTAAAGATATATGTTGGCTTAATATTGAAAATGAGAAATTGAAATTTGCATAAAAGCAAGAAAGGCAAAGGAAAAAGTTTGTAAAAACTTAAATAGTTTTCTTTCAAGAATTGCCCAAAATTATTTTGCAAAAACTTGCCTAAAAATAAAACGATTGCCATCCATCAGGCTCTGCCAAAAAAACACAAAAACAAAATAAATAGGAATATTCCTATTTTGAGAAACCGCCTGATACGTCCACACTTTGAAAGGTATTCCGCTAAAAGCCTGAAGGAAATAAGACAGATTTCCAAAATTATTTTCTAGCGTCTTCAAATGATTCAACATACCTAGATTTGTAAAAGGTAAATGAAATAAATATTTCTCAACCAAATTGACATGATCAACACACAAATACATCATTAGCAAGCCACCAAGAGAGGAAGCAATAATGCTAATAGTCAAATATTTCCAGAGCTTTTGAGGTGAAAGTATTCCCAATATCAAAAGTATAAAATCAGGAAATACAAACCAAATGCAAGCTTCACTGAACGCCCAGAAAGCAATGAGCATATTTTCTTTTCTTGATTCGGCAAAGCGTTTCAATGCCTTATAAAATTCAAGTGAATTTTTTTCATGCTCACAATTTGTTGTTTTAATTCATTGCAAACATTCAATGATGGTCAAAAATCAGCATTTTTCGCTTCAATCAAATCAACCATGCGAGGTGTTTTATTCCATTGAGTTGGTCTTCTTCCAAAAAGTACTTTTCTTACCGTCCACAAAACAATTATTGGCCAATGAGCCGAGCCATAGAAGAAAGTCAATAAGCCATATTTAAAAGAATTAAAGGCAGAATATCCTCTCCAGCGCCTAATAGAAATCGAAATATTAACGATAAAGACTAAACTCAAGGAAAGAGTTGCTAGCATCAAAGTTGTTATATGAGTAGCCTCACCACGGAAAAAACTGATTGATTCAAGCACTAAGTCGAGGAAAATCCAGATTGGAATTGCAAATTGGCACATAAAAGGCACAATATCAAATCTCTGTAAAAATTTAATTTTTCCTTTAGGAGTAACAAAACATTGAAAATGCGTTAAATATCTTCTGATACTGCCTTCCGCCCAGCGTCTTCTTTGCTTGAATAAAGCAGTAGGCGTAATAACTCCTTCTTCATAAACTTCTACTTCTGGTATAAATCTAATTCTCCAACCATAAACATAAAGCCTGGTGGAAAGCTCTAGATCATCAGTTAAAGTTCTCTCATCCCATCCACCAACTTCAAGTAAACATTTGCGAGAATTAACTTGACCATTACCTCTAAACTCAACTAGCCCATTTAGTGAATCTCTTCCAACTTGCAAAAAAGTATCAAAGGCAAATTCCAAATCTTGACATTTTGCAAGAGTATTAAATGAAGCATTATTGATTCTCTTTTGAAATTGAACACCCCCTACTTTGGAATTTTCAAAATACTTAATCGCCTCTTTGAAACAATGAGATTGCACTTTTGCATCAGCATCAAACACCGCCACCAATTCGGATGATGTCATACTAAGAGCTTGATTGAGTGAAGCAGATTTACCAGGAGGCTGTCCGTCGACTCTACGAATGAGACTAACTTTTTTACTTAAATTATTTGACTTAATAAAATCATCAACTCTATCAGCTGAACCATCAATACTGCGATCGTCAATTATATAAATGTGATAGCTAGCATAATCAATTTGTAGTAAATTCTGGATAGTATCGAGAATCACATTTTTTTCATTGTGACAAGGCACAAAAACATCAATTGCTGGGTAATAAGAATTATTATCATCCGCTTGATCTTGATGATCCTGGCCCATTGAGGATTCTCCTAAACGTACATTGGATTTTTTGTCAGTCTGACCAAGCAAAGGCAAAACTCGATCGGAAAATTGTTTAGGAAATTGTTCAGAAACATGAGCAGAAAGACGTGCTGAGAAATTCTTCCATTGTTGAGCAACATATACAACTACTGTATAAAAAAGAACCGCTCCAATAACTAAAAACAATAATCCTAAAGGTAAAGGTCCAGGAAAAATGTTCAAAACTCTGTCTGGAAGAAGTTTTTCTAAGATTTTGATAGATAACCAAGTTGCCAAAATAATTGAAAAGAGCAGAATTCGATCTCTGAAAACTTCTGGCGGAGCATTTTTGACTTTTTCAAAAGGTTCTTTTAATGACATAAAGATTTAGTTTGGACAATAAGCATTAATAAAAACTCAATCTCTATTCAACCAAGAAATAATGAAAAATAACTACATAGTTCAAATCATAAAGTTCGAGCTGAGCGGAATAGGATTAAATAGTAAACACATCAATTTTATTCTGATAATGATGATTTGGGGAAATATCTATTGTCTTTTGAATTAGCTTACTTCATCAACTTCTGAAACTCCAACACGATGAAGCTTCATTAGATTTGTTGTTCCACTTACTGGAAGGGGCGATCCAGCTGTCACCACGACAATGTCTCCTTTTTTGAATAACCCTGATCCCAATAAAATCTCATCCACTTTCTCAACCATTTGTTCAATTGTACGAGTATCATTCAATTCATCATTGATGATGGCAGATTGAACTCCCCAATAAAGCCCCATTTCTTTTTGAATTCTGGCATAAGGAGAAAGTGCAATAATGCGGCAATTTGAACGATATTTGGAAATGCGTTTAGCGGTTGCTCCTGAGGAAGTGAAAACAACAATTGCTTTGGCACTAACTTCTCTGGCAGCAATACAAGCTAGTTCACTAATTGTTTTAGGAAAAAATCCCATTGGCTCCTTTGGAAGAGCACACTCAACATCTAAATCAGAATTGTTGGCTCTAGGATAAGACAAAGCTTTTTCGCTTTCATCAATGATTCGAGACATTATCTTCACAACTTCAATTGGAAAGTCTCCGCTAGCAGTTTCACCTGAAAGCATAACGGCATCTGTATTGTCAAAAATCGCATTAGCCACATCTGATGCTTCTGCACGAGTTGGACAAGGGTTCTTGATCATTGATTCAAGCATTTGTGTGGCTGTAATAACCAAAATACCTTTTTCATTAGCCATTTTGATTAGCCTTTTTTGAACAACAGGCACCTTTTCGGGGGTCATTTCAACACCTAAATCGCCACGAGCCACCATAATGCCATCACTGACATCCATGATTTCATTTATATTATCCATGGCTTGAGGCTTTTCAATTTTGGCAATTACTGGAATATTTCGACCAGCAGCACGAATCAATTCTTTGAGCTCAAGAACATCTTTTGCCTCACGTACAAATGAAAGAGCAATATATTCGACATCATATTCGAGACCTATTTTTAAATCTTCACGGTCTTTAGCAGTAAGAGCTGGTGTTGTAAGTTTGACATCAGGAATATTAATGCCTTTATTGTCTTTGAGTAGTCCTCCATGAATAACTTCGCATGTCAACTTGACACCATCAGTTTCTAAGACTTTGAGTTGAAGCAGTCCATCATCAATAAGCAAAGTATCGCCTTTGGATAAATCTTTGGCTAATTGAGTATAAGTAGTAGAAACAAGGGACTCAGTATTATCAATTTGTTCAGTTGTAATGGTAAAGATTTGTTTTGGAACAAGCGTAAGTGGGCCATTTTTTAATTTGGCGGTTCGAATTTTTGGCCCCTGTAAATCTTGTAATAGGGCAATTGGTTTTCCGATTCTAGTAGAAATCTCACGAATTAAATTTATAACCTTTATATGATCTTCATGAAAACCATGTGAGAAATTGAGCCTAGCAACATCCATGCCAGCCAAAATGAGATTTTCAATCATCTCGGGAGAGCTGGTTTTAGGGCCAATAGTGCAAATTATTTTTGTTTTTGGATGTGATGCAAAAGCTTGTCTAGAAAGAATCATAAATTTGTGATTTTGAAAACTAATAATGTTAGAGAGTTTAAATGCAAAATTATTACATTTAGCAAAATATGCTCATAAAATAAAGCTTGAGTAATTTTACAGTTCTTCTGAATTCATGATTAGTTCGATTCTCAATAGGTCTAATTAAACATTTCTTATAAATTTGAAATAAATAGAATCAAGGCATTTTGCTTGAATCTGAACTGAATAACATTTGAAGTTTAGGCCACAAAGAATATTCAATTAGATACTGAATTCAATTTCTCAATTTCATCCTTGAGCATACTCATTTTTTGTTTATCAATTTCAGAACATTGAATTAAAGAGACATTTACTTGTTTCTTTAATTTTTCCAAATCAGGCTCAAGTAACTTTAAGCTAGAAACTTGATTGTTTTTCTTGAGTCTAAGAATTGCTTCTTTATATACGAGGAATGACTTTTGATAGTTCTCAGAGGGTTTCTCAATTCGTCCTAGTTGATGAAAGCTGCGGGCTAATGCTCTTCTGGCTGGTAAAGAGTCTGAGAATTGTTTGTCTCCAACTACTTCTAATGCCCTTTTATATGCTTTAATTGAGTCTCTCAGTGAGCCTGATTTGGCATATGACTCATCAAGTCTGGACAGTTCAACATAGACATCACCGATATTTTGATAGACAAAACTGTATTTTCTCTCTTGACTTTGTGGGTTGTGAAATTTAAGCGATTTTTGAAAAGAATCCAATGAAAGCTGTAAATACTTTCTTGGATCTTTGTATTTTGATATTTCTCTGAACACTAAACCCAAAAGGTTGTACCAGAAGCCTCTACTTTCATTACTCTTAGACTCTTTTATTGCCTGTTTACATATCGGTAAAAACAATTGCTCCAATTCTATATAAAGTGATTTATGCCCAAGGATTCGATAAAAGCGCAATAGGAAAAAGTGATACTCTTCAAATAAAGCATTATTCAAAATCCATTTCAAAGTAATCAAAGTTTGCTCATATTGAGTAATCCAGATTTGTGATTCTTGCCAAATAGTTTTACTTTCAAGTCTTTTTAATAAAATACGATTAGTTGATATTTGTGATGAAGAATTATGGGTATCTAGTTTTTTTATCAATTCTCCAATTTTGAGATCAATTGAGTACAGTAAAACTGTATTAGAAGAAATGATTTTTAGAAATCCGCAATAAACCAATATTTCTAAAGAATCATATAAGTCACTTTTATCAAATACTTTTTTTGTAATCAAATCAGAACAAAGTATCGATAAATCATTGAAAGAAAATCCTGATAATGGCAAAGTTACTATTCTCTGAAGCAATAAAGTAATTTCTCTGGGAAAAATATTTAATAAATTCCATAATAATAAAACCGATCTTTGTTCATTACTAATTTGACCAGCCTGATCGACAGCATTGCCTTGATTTGATGATTGATTTAATAAATTGTGATTATTACTTTGATTAGAATTTGTTTTATCTTGCGAGAAAGAATTTATTTTGCTAAAGACTTTTAGATCAGTTTTCTTTATACTCTCAAGATAATGTTTTAGTGATTGTTTTTGCAACCTAAATCCAAAGCCGATTGATGAAACTAAATCAGGCGCATTATTGATTTGATTTAGTACTTGGATAATAAGATTATTCATTTCCTTATTATCTTTATTAACATCAAAATCAATGGTTTCCTGAAAAAGCTGAGTTGAAGCTTCTATATTCATAGTTGATGAATCCATTAATTTCATAGAAACAACTTCTCTTAAATTACCTAATGTCTTTTTGGCTTTAAAGAAATAATTGGGATTTTGACTAATAAGAAGAATATTAGAATTCGGAGGCAGGCTTCTAATCAGTTTGTCAAGCTCTGAAATTGGAAAATCTTCTATTTCTTGCAAAACCAATAAAAGTGAATTCGATAAAACCGAATTTTGAGCCTGAGGAATAACTCTTAACTTATTAGATGAATTATTTGATTGACTAGTAGCTTCATTAGAATAAATATATGCTTCAGAAATACTTGACACTTTATCTTTATCTTGAGATTCATGACCCAAGCTTATGATTTTTTGAATAGCTTGTGTGTTTTCAATATTAGTATTTGTCTTAAAATGTGATTCAGAAGTTAGCTGAGAAGTGTGCTGAGATGATGATTTAGAGGGCAAGTGAAAATATGGCTGAGCAAGTGACTGAGAAATTGGGCTTGAGAAAACATTACCAAAAACATTTTCAAGCGATTGCAAAACATCTGTGACTTTCTTAGTACCAGACTTAATATTAGAAGTTGCTACAGAATTATTAATCTCAATTTCCTTTAATATAATCGTGGCTAATTGCTCAGCTGTCTGAAAGGGCTTGTTGAGAGTTAGATTGACAAATATTGAATTAGACGCAACACCTTGATAATTCCTTTTGAGAGATTTGACAACAAAATCTTTGCCAGCATAACGAGAAATATTGAGAAGAATTAATTTCTTGAATATTACTGAGCCTGAATTCTCTAATTCTTCGGAACTTGAAGGCTCATAAATTGGATTCTTGTAAATTGTATTACAGGGCTGAGTATTAAAAAAATAAATTGCTTCTTTGACTATTTTGTTTAATAAAACTTCAAGTGCAGAAAATGAATAATTCTGTTTATTTACAAATGTTTTTTTCTGAGCTCTGTAATGACTCAAAAAGTCCTTTAATTGGATTCTAAAAAATTTATCGAAAAAAGTCATTTTTAAAATCTCTCTTCAGAAGGTTCTTCGCCGTGATAACTTCAAGGAGTAAATGCTAATACGTGCTACGGACTTATTAAGTGTAATAATACTCTGAAAAGGCTATAAAATTGAAAGTAACTTTACAAAATTTCAAGATCAGCAAATTATGAAAATAGGCGTTCCTAAGGAAATATTAGATTTAGAATACAGAGTCAGCCTCACACCAAACTCTATTTCATCACTTATAGAAGAAGGACATCAAGTATTTGTCGAAACTCAAGCTGGACCGGGAAGTGGTTTTAGTGATGAATTGTATATTCAAGCTGGTGCAAAGATTCTTGGTACTGCCGAAGAAGTTTTTACTCAATCAGAGCTGATAGTCAAGGTAAAGCAACCTTTAGAGCAAGATCTGAAATATTTGACAAAAAACCACATTCTGTTTACCTACTTGCATTTAGCCGCTGACAAAAAGCTTGCTGAGCAATTATGCGCAATCGGATTAACAGCATATGCTTATGAAACAATTGAATTAGAAAACAAATTATTGCCAGCTCTTCTTCCAATGAGCGAAATTGCTGGACGCATGTCAATCCAAATTGGAGCTCATTTACTAGAAAAAGCACAAGGTGGTTCTGGTATTTTATTAAGCGGAGCGCCAGGTCTACCAAAAGGAAAAGTTGTAATTCTGGGCGGAGGAATAGCTGGAACTCAAGCTGCCAGACAAGCAATTGGAATGGGTGCAGAGGTTGTCATCTTTGAAAAAAATCCTGTGCGTTTGAGAGAGTTAGATGAATTATTTGCCAGTAAAGCTTCTATTTTGGCTTCAGAAACTCATTTAATTGCGGAGCAAGTCCAGCAAGCTGATTTGGTGATTGGGGCGGTTCTCATACCTGGAAGAAGGCCACCCATACTTGTTACTGAAAAAAACGTATTGAAAATGAAGCCGGGCTCAGTTGTGCTGGATATAGCAGTTGATCAAGGTGGATGTATTGAAACAATTGAACCAACCAAGCATTCAAAACCGACTTTTGTAAAACACGGAGTTGTTCACTATGGAGTAACTAATATGCCAGGAGCCGTTCCTAGAACTGCAACTCAAGCTCTCAATATTGCCACTATTAAATATGTTCACGAGCTAGCCAAAACTGGAGCCAAAGATCAAAATCTACACGGTGGACTCAATATTAAAGCAGGTGAAATTATTCATGCTGAGGTTAAGAAGGCTTGCTCGTGATTGGAACTATCTCTGATTTTCTATTGCTGCGAGTTAATAAATTTGTTTTTAAAATGAATCTAAATTTGAAAGTTCTTTTGTTTTTTTAGTTGAAGAAGTATCTTTTCTGTTATGACTCCAACAAGTTCAATTACTATCTTACTTTCATCCTCAACGAGTTCACTAATAAATGGTCTTCCATGACCTATACCTTCTTTATTGCGAAGTCTATTAATTGATAAAGCTAAAGAAAATAAATGCCTTTCTATTTCATGTGTTTTTCTTTCATTTGCATCTGACTTATCCTCTGAAGTTTTCATGCCAAGAGCCATAAAACATTGAGCTAAAAGAAACTCAAAATTTTTATGTTCAGAATAGGAATTTCCAAGTTCAACTAAAACATGTTTAGCAGTTGCTTCAATCAAATCTTTTCCAGTTCCCACTACAAGAGCTGCATCTTCTATCCCTTTTTGTGCTCTTTTCGCATATTTCAACAATACTTCCGTAAGTTCTCTTCCTTCCAATCCTTCAAGAGCCACGGGAGTGATATAGCCATCTGAAGACAGAATGAAATTGTATTGCCTTAATATGCTACGAAAACTTGCAATAGGATCATCTCCAACGTAGTTCTTCGTTTCTTTTATAAAGCCTCCTTTTGCTTTTAGCAGTTTACATAATGATAGGGAAATATTTCCTCCTTCTTTGTATCGCTCATTTTCATATGCCTGAAATAAAACAGTTTGTATCTTTTTGCTCTTTCCTTCAGACGTTTCAGGATATGAAAGCCCCCCTCTTTCAATTACGTTTTTAATTTCAGCATGTGATGGCTGCTTTTGACCGCGATCGTTAAACAACTCGCTTAATGAATAAATAATTTCTTCCTCAAGGGGTAAAGAATTCATATCAACTTATTTTTTGTTCAACTAAGCAAACTGTTTTAAAAATCTAATATCACCTGAATAAAAATCTCGTATATCTGATATCCCATATTTAAGCATCGCGAAACGCTCTAAACCTAAACCCGCCGCAAAACCTGAATATTTTTTTGTATCAACTCCCGCTAATTCCAACACATTTGGATCTACCATTCCACAGCCCAAAAGCTCTAACCAGCCACGACCTCCGCAAGTAGAACATCCTTTACCTTTGCAAAAAGGACATTGCGCATCTACTTCCGCTGAAGGCTCAGTAAAAGGGAAAAAGTCAGGCCTAAGTCTAATCTTGACATCATCTTGAAACAATTCACTGAGGAATTGCTGCAAAGTCCACTTCAGATGGGCGAAGTTAATATCTTCTTCTACACACAAAATTTCGAATTGATGAAAGAAAGGCAACTTACGAGCATTTACTTCTTCGTTTCTATAAACTCGTCCATGCGACATTATGCGAATTGGCACACCGTATTTTTCAATAGACCTAACCTGAACTGGTGAAGTCTGCGATCTAAGTAAAACATGATTCGCTATATCTGTATAAAAAGTGTCTTGCTCATCACGGGCTGGATGGTTATCGGGTGTATTAAGTGCGGTGAAATTGTAATATTCGGTTTCGATTTCGGGACCATCTACCAAGCTAAAACCCAGCTTTGTAAAAATATCAACAATTTCTTTTGCAATCAGAGTTAATGGATGCAAAGAACCAATTTGATTTGACCTTAAACCAGGCAAAGTTGTGTCGATTTTTTCTTTTTGAAGCTTGAAGTTTAATTCTTTTTCGTCAATTTGAGCTTTGGCTGATTGAAAAAATCCTTCAATTGCTTGTTTTGCCTCATTAAGAGCTTTTCCATAAGCTGGTTTTTCTTCTTTAGTAACTTCTCCCATTTTCTTCTGAAAAGCTTTTAATTCGCTTTTATCGCCCAAATACTTAACCCGTGCTTTTTCTAAGTCATCGGAGTTGTTTGTGTTAGCAAAGTCTGATTGGGCTTCTTGAATCAGTTTGGTAAAATTGTCGATTAAAAGATTGCTGCTCATGAAAACTTCCTGAAAATTGAATCTAAAGTTTGTGTGCGATTTCTAGTGATTAAATTTGTAATTCATTATTTTGCCTTATTTGTGTTGCTTCTTCCACATTTAGAATTTGATAACTTTGAAATTTGTATTTTTGTAAAAATGAGCATATTGATAATAAATTCCTCTTCTTCTCATTTCATGGTCTTTATGGTAATTTGTGATAACTTGAATTTGTCTATGCTCAAGCAAACTGATTTTCAACAATTCACAATTAATACAAAAAATTCAAAAAGAAAATATTTCTAAGCTAAATGAAATTAACCCCTGAACAAAAGGCCATTATTAATTCGAAGGGCAATATAAAAATTAATGCCGTGGCTGGCTCAGGAAAGACTACAACTATTATTGAATATGCAAAAAGTAGACCTCGCAATGCAAAGATACTTTATTTGGCATTCAATCGTTCGGTTAGGTTGGAAGCTATCAAGCGATTCTCGGAGCAAGGCTTAAACAATGTAAGCGTCGAAACAGCTCATTCATTGGCGTACAAACAAATTGTTTATCAAAATGATTATCAAGTTCGTCCTCAAGGATATAAAACTCATGAAATCGTTGAGATTATGGGACTGAAAGGCAATGGTGAAAAGCATACTGAGTATATAGTTGCCAATCATATCAATAAATGCATTAGCTACTATTGCAATAGTGATAAACAAAAAGTACAAGATTTAAATTATCTCGATTTAATCACTGATAGCAAGGCAAAAGCCTTTGTAAGACCGATTCAAGAATATATTATTCAGCAGACTAGATTGTTTCTTCACAAAATGAATAAAGGTGAAATAGAAATAATTCACGATTTTTATCTCAAAAAATTCCAATTAGCCAATCCTAAACTTACTTTTGATTATATTCTCTTTGATGAGGCTCAAGACGCTTCTCCTGCAATGTTAGATATATTCCTGAAACAAAATGCAACTAAAGTAATAGTAGGAGATACTCATCAGCAAATATATGGTTGGCGCATGGCAGTAAATTCGCTCGAAAAAACTGATTTCAAAACTTATAATCTTTCTACGAGTTTTCGCTTTAGCCAAGATATTGCAAATCTCGCCACTAAAATACTTGATTGGAAACATATTATTACTGAGCATGAAACAGTAATAATAGCTGGAAAAAATAATACTAAAACAGACAAAATAAAAACTAAAGCTATACTTGCCCGAACAAATCTAGGATTGCTTTTACGTACAATTGAATATATTACTCAAAACAAGAATGCAAAAAAGATTTACTTTGAAGGAAATATTAATTCATATACTTATGCTGATGACGGTACTTCGCTTTATGATGTTTTGAATTTATATACTGGAAAACGAAAACTCATCAGAGATAAACTATTGAAGGGCATGCGCGATACTACCGAGCTAGATGAATACATCAATAAAACTGAAGATGTTCAATTGGGCATGATGGTGGAAATTATCAAAGAATACGGAGACAGTATTCCTGGCATAATCAAAATGATCAAAGAAAAACATATTGATGATAATGATAAAAATAAAGCCGAAATAATTTTCTCAACTGTTCACCGCTGCAAAGGCATGGAATATGATTCAATTGAATTGGTAAACGATTTTATGACTAAAGAGAGATTAGAAAAAATTAAAGCCGATCCAAAAGAAAAATTTGATATATCTAAACTAAGTGAAGAAATTAATCTTTTATATGTAGCAATTACTCGTACTAAAGATACTATTTATATTCCTGAATCCCTTTTACCAATTGGATTTCCAAGCTCATCTCAAATCCACGGTTTAAAGGTTGCAAAAAAAGAAAAATCTAATAATGATTCAAACTTATCTAATAAAAAAACCTTTGATACTCAAGACAAAAAAGAAAAACCAGTCAGAGTAATTGGTAGGAAAAGAAACCATACACTTGATGAGAAAAGAGAAACTAAGGCTGATGCTTATAAACCCTGGACAGAAGAACAAGATCAATTATTAAAGAGAATGTGTTGTGAAAATGTTGAGCTCAGAAAAATAGCACTTCACTTTGGACGTACTCAAGGTTCTATCAGTGCAAGACTAAAAAAACTAGATCTCGAAAATATATATGGATAAGAAATTAACATTTTTGGAATTACCTGAAGACTTACCGATACCCCATGATGATGGAGCTTGTAATCACCTATTGGGATTATCTATTCCAAAAATATTACTTCGAGCAACAAATAATGAATTGGTTAACCTGAGTGAATTAGATGGATGCTTAGTTGTTTATTGCTATCCAATGACTGGTAGGCCTGACAAGAATCTTCCTGATGGTTGGAATGAAATACCTGGAGCAAGAGGCTGTACACCGCAATCTTGTTCTTTTCGCGACCATTATCATGAATTGCAAGCTTTAAATACTAAAGTTTTTGGATTAAGTACTCAATCTAGCGAATATCAAAAGGAAGCTAAAACACGACTTCATTTACCTTTTGATTTATTAAGTGATTTAGAGCTGCAATTCACTAATGCTTTGAAATTACCATCTCTATTTATAGATAATATGACATTGGTAAAACGAATTACTATTATTTTTGAGAATGGAAAGATCACAAAGTTTTTTTATCCAGTTTTTCCGCCCGATAAAAACATCGATCAAGTTCTTCACTGGCTTAAGACAAACAACAAATAAACTATTTAAACAATCAGAAATTTCATTCGGATAAATACTTAATCAGTTAAATACCTTGCAATATCTTTAGCAAAATAAGTAATTATTCCGCTAGCACCCGCCCTCTTGAAAGCAATCATACTCTCTAATACTATTTGCTTTTCATTAAGCCAACCATTTTGTGCTGCTGCTTTTATCATTGAATATTCACCAGAAACCGAATAAACAATAATAGGCAAAGTAGTAATCTGAGATGCGCGGTAAACAATATCCAAATAAGCTAAGCCAGGTTTTACCATTACCATATCAGCACCTTCGGCTTCATCATGCAATATCTCTTTTTCGGCTTCTTTGGCATTTGCAATATCCATTTGATAAGTTTTTTTATCACCAAATTGCAAATTAGAATTTAAATGTGAATTCAGTGCATCACGAAATGGACCATAAAAACTAGAAGCATATTTAGCAGAGTATGAAAGTATTAATGTATCTTGAAAACCAGCTTTATCTAGAGCTTGTCTAATCGAATATACTCGTCCATCCATCATGTCAGAAGGCGCAACTATATCAGCTCCCGCCTCAGCTTGGACAATTGCCATTTTGCATAAAATCTCTACTGTTTGATCGTTGAGTATATTTCCTTTTGAGTCGCATATTCCATCATGCCCATGAATTGTATATGGGTCCAGTGCTATGTCAGTAATAAGACAAATTTCAGGAAAATTATTTTTGATTTCCTTTATAGCTGTTTGAGTCAGTCCATTCGGATTATAGGCTTCATCAGCAGACTCAGATTTGTTTTCATTAGGTATAACCGGAAAAATTGCTATGTGTTGAATGCCTAATTTTACTGCTTCAGCAATTTCCTTTAAAAGCAGATCAATTGTGAGCCTAAAACATCCAGGCATAGAAGCAATTTCAATTTTTTGATTATGACCTTCTATTATGAAAAGTGGGTAAATCAAGTCCTGAATGGAAAGATGATTTTCACGAACCAGATTTCGAAACGCATTGTTGTTTCTGGTGCGACGTGCTCTGTGTAAGGGAAATGAAGAGTACATTACAATTTTAAAAATCGTTCGGACAGGGGCTTAGCTTGGGGCGGCAAAACGCATTTAGATTTATAATCAACAAATTGAGATTGTAATTTTTTATAAACTAATTCAAATACTTGGATTTCACTCATTCCATGACCCCAAACTTTAGTTTCAAAAGCACATCCTTCATAAGGCTCTTCCTTAGCTACTCTTGCACTACCTTTACAATCAAGTTCTCCTTTGATTTTCATCCCAATATAAGCTTGACAATTTTTCTTACGTCTTGAACCTGTTTCTATTTCTTTAAGAGTTTGATTTAATTCAATAACGCCATATCCTTTATCGGTTTTGAAAACATAAAATTTATTCGACAAATGATATTCCTTTAAAACTTCACCAATACTTTCGCCCTCGCACTTTTCTCTTGGGACATCATAGAAATCGCTGTCATCAAGCGTAATGCCACCCCAACCAAAACCTGGTTTTACTGGTTTTGATTGAACATCAACTAAATTAGGATCAGTGGTTTGAGTCAGAATATCAGCATTTAATGAAAGGCTTTGAGATGAAAGCAAAAACAAGCCAAAGATAAAAGTCAAACGGAAAAAAAAATTTGTCATATTTATTGAACTTTGTTAGTTGAATTACTTGCCAGAGAATCTACTTACCAGCGATATAGAGTAAGTGTAATTTTTGAAAATCAATAATGGATAGATTTGATTATAAATCTAGTTGCTAAACATGAGTGAGAGTTTTTATTAAATAAAATTACGCAGTTGATATTGCTCATGATAAACTCTTGCTTTAATTTTTTAATTTTATAGAGTTTCACAAAAATCGAGTTTAGAGAAATGAAAACAGGCATTCATCCAAATTTAAAATTAGCCAAAGTTATTTGTACTGGCTGCGGAAATGAATTTGAGACCTTATCAGTCAAAGAGACTATTACAGTTAGTATTTGCAGTAATTGTCATCCTTTTTTCACTGGCACCAAGAAATTATTAGATACTGAAGGTCGTGTTCAAAAATTTGAAAGACGCTACAACCAACAATCAGGCCAGCAACAAAATAAGAAAAAAGAAGAACAACAAGCAAAAATTGCTGCTAAGTTAAAGAAAAAAGCTTAATAGTTTTAAATATTTATTTGTTTCCATTAAGTGGGTTAGTTCAAGGGGTAAATCTTTTGGCTAACCCATTTCTCTTATTAATGTTGTTGCTGCAATTAACTTTCTTTGTGACCAAATTGGAAATATCGAGCCAATAACTGAACCAATTAATGAACAAATTGAAATAAAGATAATCGATTCGGAATTAACTTTCAAATAAATAATCCACCCAAAAGAATTGTTATTAACGGTATTTTGCAAAATATAAGCCAGCCAATACCCAGAAGGTAAACTCACAAGCAAGGCAATAAAAGTAATTATTAAACTCTGCCCAATCTCAAGTGCGTATAATTGACCGAGACTAACTCCCAAATATCTTTTGACTATATTCAAATAAGCATTTTCCTCAATGCATGAAAAGAGCGTAAGAGAAACCGTGAAAATTGAAATTATTAGAGCAATCCAAAAGAATAAGTAGCTGATTTGAAAAGTTTGATCGAATATTTCCAGAACGATTTTTCTTAATTGCGAATTAGTCTGTATTTTGAGAAATCTGCTTTCTTCCAATTTATTGAGTCTGACTTTGAGTATATTTATTTTTTTGAAGTCTTTTACATAAATTCCAATATTAGAAATTTGTGAATTGTTAAATAGCTTTTTGTAAATATCATGGCTGACTAAAATCATTCCGTGCTCGCTCGAATAATCTTGGTAAATTGCGGCTACTAAGAATTTCTGCTTACCAATTTTAGTATTTAATTCAAATTGATCTTTGAGCTTCATTCTATGTTTAATTGCAAGAGTATTAGAAACAATTACTGGCTGAATAGATGCCGGAGAAATAAGAAGCTCAGAAAGTTTGGGTAATTTTTCAATAAAAATTAAATGCTTAATATGTAGTTTTATATTATTTCCACCGATATCAATATGCTTACCATTCAGTTCTGATGAATGACTACTCAAATAATCAATATCCAGTACTTCAGGCCATGATTTTATTGTTTGAATTAATTGAGAATTGATTCCAGCTTTGGAATCATAGATCTGGGAAATATAAATATCAGCTTTTAGAGTTTGATTAGTCCAGTTTTTTACAGTATCTCTAAAGCTATCAATCATAATGTTTATGGATAAAGTCATAGATAAACCGCAAATCAAAGCACCAATTGCTATCCAGAGACGAATAAAATTGGCTGACAATCTAGGAATAATTAGTTGCGCATACCAATTCTTAAAGCCAGAAATGATTTTGATCAGAACATTCAGTAATGCACCAGAAGATAGAGTAACTCCTAACAACATAATAAGCGCCATTAAAAAACCGATATATCTATTCTGAATTTGAAATAACTGAGTTTGAGAGCTGAATAATGAAATCAAAAAAATGCAACCAAGAATATATAAAAAGAAAATGATTTCGTAATTTACTTTCGATAAATTCATAAATGCTTGGCTGCGTAAATTGACATTTGGTTGTACCTGAAGAGCTAAAAAAGCTGATGGTAAACCCGCCAGAAATGAAGTGAGTAAGCCAATTGAAGAACCAATTATTAGTCCTTTAGGTGAAAAGATTAGTTCTGAACTACGGACTGAAAAATAAAGTTGATTGACAGTAGTTTGAAGTGCTTGTAAAACAAATTTGGATAATAATAAACCCAGCATGCAACCTAAAATCACACCGAGGAAACCGATTAAAAGAGATTCTAGACATAGGCTCAAAAATATTTGCTGATTACTCATTCCTAGGACGCGCACAATTCCAATCAATTTTGTTTTGCGCTGAAAGGAAATAAATATGGTTTGAAAAATCAAATAAGCCGCAACCAAAAGCGCAATAAAACTCAAAGCTTGTAAATTAAATCTAAAGGCTGAAGTGAGGCTTTCAATTTCAGAGCGGCGTTTGGCAGGATCACTTACTTTGAACCCTTGAAGATATTCCGGATGCTGAGCCAATTGCGCTTTAAGATCAGCAGGCTTTGCATCAAGGAAATCAAGTGAAGTGAATTTTTGGTCACTTTGAACTCCTGAATTTTGATTTAAAAGTTGCTGCACATATTTAATGTCTCCCAGCAAAATCAACCCATCCTCAGCTTTGACTAATCCAATATCTTGGAGAGAAACGTCGCTGAGTTTGATCTCAATTTCTTTTGATCCATAAATGATTTTTTGAGTTGATCCCTCCCAGCCTAATCTTTCGAGAGTTGATTTTGAAATTAGCAGTGAAGCTTTGTCAGGACTTATCAAATCAACAATTGGAGGTTTATCAGAATCAAAAGCATAATCACGAAATCGATAATCATTCAGCAAATCGACTCCAAGCAAAGTCAGCACTGTTTTTGTCTTGGGCTCATAAACTTTTTTCTCTAAAACTGGCGTGAAATCAAAATTGGATAATTCATTCAAAAGCTCTGGTTTTAAATCTTCAGCAGAGAATTCACCAGTTTCACTTTCTATTCTGGCCGCAATTTTGCCCTGAATGAGTTTGTTGGAATAATCAAATTGTTCAAGAATTGATTCATTGGAATTAAAGATTGAGACAATAAGAGCAACTCCAGCAGCCACACTCAAAATAGCAATTGAAACTAATTTTGCATTGCCTTTCCAATTTGGCAGAATCAATAGTCTGATTATTTGAAATATATTCAATTGAATTTTTAGTTCTGGAATTAATTTGTGAATTTATAAATTAAACCTCTCTCCTGATTTCTTCGATTAAAAATTTTGGTTCATCTGGGAAATGAGTGAATTTAGGGGTAAAGACTTAATTTTCCGAGATGAAATAAAATGGAAATTCTAAAATTGTCAAAATTTCTGTAT
>Ga0208362_1000150_pt1 | contig 23281 bp, 26 predicted proteins | sample LakMenEpi13Oct10_FD_150693 | JGI IMG/M metagenome (GOLD analysis project Ga0208362, IMG submission 150693) | Freshwater microbial communities from Lake Mendota, WI - 13OCT2010 deep hole epilimnion (SPAdes) | ecosystem: Environmental > Aquatic > Freshwater > Lake > Epilimnion/Euphotic zone ... | reverse complement strand
GCCCCTGAGCAGTGTTTCTTTCCATCTAACCCCGGCATACTACCTTTACATACTTGGACTGCGTATCCATTAGCGTACGCTGAAGGATAGACCTTGAACTTTGACTTTGCAGCTGCTTTACCTCTAGCACAAAGTTTAGTTCCGGTTTTCTTTCTTCCTTCGGTCATTTCTTCATAATCAACATATTGTTCCATTTTTCTTTTCTCATTCATCATGAAATCAAAAACTTGGTCCATGTTTGTCTTTGCTTCTGAAACGTGGTCGTCGGCCCAGTCATGTCCATCTTGTAGAATTTGGTCAATCATTTCTTCATCCATTTCTAATAACATTTTACACTGTCTGGCAATTTGTTTTAGGTTACTGAAGAACATATAATTTTCAGTTTCTTGTTGTTCACTCAAAACTCGTTTAACTAAATGTGATAAATCCTTTTCTGTTAATTTCACTATTTTACTCATGATTGTTTTGTATTTACGATTGAAAATGTTAATTGTCTCTTATAAGTATCTTTTTCCCCTGAAGTGTTCACTTGAATATCAACGAAATATTGATTCGGGATTTTGTCTCTCATATCGAATATGAAGTAATATTCATTTGGTGTTCGGTTCAATGGAGTCCAATCTTGTACCAATACTTCTGTGCTACCTTCTGTAACATAAACTCTATAGAACCCTGAAACGTCTAATAATAGTTGTTGACCTGTATACGCCTTTTTGATTGTCACACCAACCTTACGAATGTCTGTATTAAGAATTTTTTCATTTTGAAGAATACCGTAGAAATCAAATCCGTAAATTTCAGGGTCTTTAGATACAGAACCTATTTGAATACCTGAAGTATATGGTTGTAATGTGAATTGATTTGTTACATTAGGTACGGATTGTCCATTGATTGTAAGACCTGACCATACATCATAAAATAAACATGGTGTTGGAGAATTAGAGAAACCATTCGGTACGGTTACCTCATAAACACCTTTAGTTTTAAGACATGTAGTCAAAGAAGCCATACCACTTACTGCGGTACCATTTCTATCTTCAATTCTTACAAAAGGGTCTGAATCTAAATTTGCGAAATCCCCATTTTGATAAACGTATAAGAATAATTTATTTTCCTGATTTTTTAGGAATAGATTTCTATCATCCGTAATTAAGTCATTGTAATTTGTTAATAGATATGGCTGATAGAATGTTTGAGTGTGTCTTGAAAAGAATGCAACACTATAACTTTCTGTTAGACCCGTAATATTTTCTATTTGAGGAAGATATGATATACCCCAACCTGTGACTCCAGTAATAGACCCATTTAATATACCGTTGATTTCATTGGTCATATCCATGTTCAAATCTTCATTACCAAGTTCAAAATGTTGTCTTGCGACGATGGTCAAACCTGAATAGTTTACGGCCCCTTCATTCTTATTGTTGTAGATACCATTTTGAGACCATCCAGAGAGAGTTGTCGTTTGATACCAGTTAGATGGTCGTGTAGAATATGCTCTACTGTCAACGTAAGTTAAAGGGGAAATTCCACCATTCGCACTATTTTGTGCAATGTTGAAGTCGTTGTAGTCATATCCTACACCTTCGTCCCATAATTGTGGGATTCCAGTGGTTCCTGAAAATTTAGGGATTCTCCATAATATTAAGTCGAACGAGGTCGCTCTTCTTCTTTCGTTTGACATGAATGAATTTAATAATTCATTATCAAATGATGACGTGTTTGTCATTTGGAGAGTGTGAGTCATTGCTGAAGTACACCCTGTAGATATAACACCCGAACTTATGTTTTCTTCTAATAAAGATAAATCTAAATCAAAGATAAATCTTGTGAAACCAAAGTTTGGGACAATTAAATCCGAGGCGCCAAAATTCAACTCAATTACAGGGTTTCTACCCGTGTTAACGAATGAGTTTGAAATGATGGTATTGTTTTTATTTATATAAGACCTTAAGATTGACATTTATCTTTTAACTAATAAATATCAATTAAGTCTAATATTTTTGCTTAGAATTTTGTTAACCGCATTATTGAGTTCGACTAAAATTGTTTGAGCGTTTGTTCCGTCTTGAGTTACGGGTATCGGAGGGAGACCTGGATATGCGTGAGTATGAGTTATTAAGAATTTTACGATTAAGTTAATCAATTCCAAAAGTTCCTCACCTCTAACCATACTAGAAGTTTTTGGAAGAAATTCGTTGGCAAATTTTTCAGGAGTAATACCATATAAAGTATCGTCAAAATTGATTTTACCTTTTCCTGGTATTTGTGAATTGTGTGAAACTAAAAATAGTACATCACTACCTAAAGCGCCATAAGAAGACTCTTGGTTAATGTATTTTTGTTGTTTAACTACCTTTTTTACTGGTGTTCTTGGATTTCCAACCTTCCCTTTTGTATAAATTAAACCATATCCACCTTTTAGTGATGGATTCAATTTTACCCCCTTATAAATGTCACTGATGTTACTTACTTCTATTGGTGTTGCTGTTGACCCTAAAGGTGTGGATGGACTCAACTTTGAATACATTATTGTATTAGGTCGATAAAAAATTGGAAATTTGTTTGAATCATTGTTATCTGTAAATAATTTTACACCACTTTTGGTTACATTACTTTGATTACAGGTATTAATGAAGTTATTTATAAATTCAATAGTTTGTGTTTTTGATAACATCGTAAATGATTCAGTCGCAACTAATTTCTTAAGATTTTCTGAGATTTCACTATCTACTGTTATATTTTTGGAATTTATAGTAACGTCAGGTTTTAATTGGTACAAATAGACGGCTCCAGTAAATTTATCATGAGCGTTTTCAGGATTAACCAAAGTCCATTCAATTAAATATTTTGTAAGTAGAACATCTTCTTGAAGTTCAAAATACGTTTTAGGTTCTAAATTCTGTAATGTACTTTGGAACTTTGATAGTTGTAAAAACCCTCTTTGTTGGTTAGCAACAGGTATGACGTTAGGTTGTAGTTGTTCTCCTTTGAATTTACCTGCTCTTATTAATACTTCGTCTTGTTTTACAATAATGTCAGCACTGCCTCTACCTAAAAGAGCATTATCTCCTGGCTGTGGGAATACTCCCTTGTGAACCGATTGGTCCGTAAACGTTCCATCTTGATTTTTGAGTGGTTTTGGGTTCTTAATTTGCATACCCGTACCCGTGAATTTATTTCCACCGAAATAAAATTCTTTGAACGTTGCAGTTGGGCTTGAAAAAGTGTTTTGAACGTAGTACTGATTTTGATATTGGAAATCTTTGTTTACGTAAATAATCTGAACTAATTCGTCTACTTTAGGTACAGAATATACGAAATAGGGAAGTAGAGCGTTGAATACAAATGGGTCTCTTGATGTCCATATATCTTTTTCTTCATTCCATGGAGGGTCACTAATACTTTTCAAGATATCGTCATAATTGTCGATAAGTCTAACACCTCGGATTCTCCCCAACATCATTGGGTCTTCAGTATTTAATACCCTACACTGAAAAAATATTGAGTTATTTTCCATTATTTCTTTCTTGATAAACTTTTAATACTCTGTCGTATAATTCTTCTACTTTGTCTAAATATAGAGTACTTTTAATTATAGAATCTTTTGTGGATTCAAAATCCGATGATAATAAATCCATGAACTCAACTAACTTTGTATTCGGTAAGTCTTTAAGTGATAGTTGGCTATCTAATATTTCCTTAAATTTTTCGTCTTTCATTATTAAAATTTTTTACCTACCATAACGAATCCTCCTGACCGAGGTTTTATTGTTGTTAAAATTTTTCCGTTTTCCGCTTCTTCTTTTTCACTCCCCCTTTTACTTATTAAATCGTATAATCCCATTAAGTTTGGTGAACCATCAGGTAAAGTTCCTGTTGGTATCCCTACCTTTTGTAGACCTTCAATAACATTTATTGATGCTCTTTCAGGTGAAGTTCCTGGTAATAAATCTGCCAAAGCCAATAACGGTTGTGGTATTGTGATACGTGCTGTTTGACCAATTAAATTCAGTAAAAGTAATATATTGTCTAAAAGGCTTTTACATCTTCGATAGTCATCTACTAACTGAGCCACAACTAGAGCAATTTGTACTAGTCTAATTATCATGGTATATTGTTTCAATTTAGCCGAGTTCGCAACATCAGTAATTATAATAGATACTAAATTTATAATATCTTTTTTTAATATTTCATAAAGAACTTGAAGAAACTCCGCATTAATTTGAGAAATAACTTGGATTGAAAATGTTTTGAATTTTTTTAAGAAATCTTCCCCACTATTAACTATATTACTTCCTTGAGCTCCAATATTAGCCGCTTGATTTCCGAAATCATTAATTGGAGCTGTAGTTTCATTAATTTCAGTGACTGCTTGATTATAAGTGTATGTCGCTCCAGATTCTACTACAGATAATAAAGTATAAAGTGGAAAAAGATTTTTTGGTGTTAACACTCCAGCAGCAACGGCCAACGGTATTTTTTTAATTACACTCTTATCTATTGATAGTTTAACGTTTAAGTTTGAAGGTGCTGTTAAAGACCAAGCAGGATTATCTGATATTGTATCAATAATTTCACCGATATTTTCAGCTTGTCTTTCAACGGTTTCCCCACTCAAATTATTTCTAAACTCTATCAATTGAGCAACTAATGCCTCAGAATCAACAGGTAATTGGATATTATCACAATCCTCAAATTCCATAATTCCATTTTGGACATTAGAAATTTCAACTTCAATATTTCGTAAATCAATCTCATTAAGTTCAAAAAAAGAATCGTCAACACCGTCTAATTCACCAACTTTAGCAACTCCACTTACATCGATTTCTCTTCTTTCATCGAAACACAATCCAAGTATTCTTGAGGTAATTAAACCAAATCTACTTTGATTATTTAATTCACCAAACCCAACTTGTGCGTTAATGTTCATGGCCCCTGAAATTAAATTTACAATTTGGGCACCAATATCAACAGAATCTACTATTTTTATAGTACTATAATAGTCAGAAATAAATTCACCAACATTATTTGTGATATTACCTTGACCATCCTCACGGTCAATTAAAAAAACTCGGTAGTAATCACCAGTGACTCCGAAACTGTTAGTAGTTGTATATTGTAAATCAAACAAAGGTTGACCAGATTTACCATCATAATTTTTTCCATTTATTTGACTATATGACCTATCTTTATTATCTGATGTCATTAAGTTGAATAACTGCTTATTCATTGGAAATGGTATTGGACCCCCGTAAGGACGAAATGTTGAATCCGCAGATGGGTCTTCACTTTCGTAATAAATTTTACCGAAACCGGTTTGAGGAGATTGTTTTAGATTTGAAAAAAAATCAACTGAATTAACAGGAATGTATATACCTTCTTGTTGTGGTCTAAGTGGTATTGGTTGAAAAGATAAACTTTCTGAGGATACTCCATTATATGTTTGTTCAACTGAACATCCAAGAGCATTTATCGTCTCTTTTTTCAGAATATCCGCCATTTTGGGCTCGATTTGTGCCGCTGCTTGTAATATTTTGGATCTTAAATATCTTAGTGTTGCACTACCATTCCCTTGTGTTTGACCCAAAAATCCCAACAATTGATCCATCGAATTCGGAGGGTCTCTTTGAAATCTTTTTTGAAATTCACTAACCTTATCTAGTTGACTTGAAATTTTGGAGGTAGCCTCAGTAGCGGAGTTACCCAACTTACCTAAAAGACTTTTTTCTGATTGTGAAACCTCTCTGTAAGTTTTGTAGGCATCAATTTTACTTTGAATAGACTGTTGTGCTGAATTTATATCTAATGGCATATTCTATCTCATTTTGTAAGATTCCTCATCTTTGGAAACGTCTTTCTCAATAAGATTTTGTATCAAATCATCGTCTAAATCTGCAAGAGAAAACGATTCCTCTTTATTGTTATTAGATTTTTCCCAAATACTTGACTGTAATTTTGATAGATTGAGTTTTTTCTCAACACAATCATTTACGATTTTTTGTTGCTTTTCAATTACGGGTCCAATAGTAGTCATATCGGATGGGTCCTTTAGCATCGCCAACATCTTATTCTGAATCCTAATTGCAGTTTGTCTTTGCTCAACAAGTTCGTTATAGATTTCTTGCATGAGTGATAATATAGAATCTTTGGTGAAATTGATTTCTTTTCTTTGAGGTCTCGGCATATCTATAAATACTTTTTTATTAGTTTTTGATTCTTGACTGAATTACTAAATATAATTTTTTGAATCTCTTGATTGAACTACGTATTTCTTTAGTACTTAAGTTGGTCATTTCTCGGAGAGATAATAATATTACATTCTTGTTGAATTTATTGTTGTCCGCTCCGGAAAATATTGTTTCATAATTATCAAATAAATCAATTAACGCATAACCTAATTTTTTCTCGTTATCATTTAGTGACTCCGTCTCAATATATTCTTTTAACTCATCTAAATATTTGTTAATAATATAATCAGTTTCAACCACATCATCGTCGATTCTATAAGTCAAATCCGGTCTTTCTTCAAGACTTTCTGAAATGTCTTCATATGAAATTTTTCTATTAGTTTCTTTTTGGTCTTTAATAATTTGACCCATCAGATAATTTTTACAAATAGTTCCAAAATAAGAATAGGCCTTTTTATTTTTATCTGGCTTAAACTTATCGACTTTCGTCATAAGAAAGGAATGTGTATCTGTATGAATTTCCTCAAAATCCATATCTTTACGATATAACTTATATCGTCGAATAATTGAGGAAATCATTTTATCTAAAGGATGCCTTAAAAACTGATTATAGATTTTATTTTTTTCGTAAGACGATTCGGCAATTAGAAATTTTCTAACTGCCTCCTCTTCTCTTACATCAAAATAATTTTCTTTAACTGCCTTTCTACCTCTTTTTTTTGATAAAACATCCTCTGTTGCAGCAGAGAGAGAATCTTGCATTAAGCATTTTCAGATTGATATTTTATGGATCTGTCGTCCGTGAAAAAATATTCTCTTTTTGCGGTTTGAATCCAAAACTTTACCTCATCTTCAACCATTTTACTGTCACCAAATTTATAGTTCCAAAAAATAGAACCCTCTCTAAGATTTACGTGTTTGTAACCAAGTCTTGGAATTGTCATTACTGAAACAGAGTTATATGTTAATCGTAATAAAAACTCATAAATAAACGTCAATTTGATTGACGGTTTGAACCCTCCAAAATCCTCAATAACAGATTTCTTAATTACAGAACCTGCGGTTTGAAAGTTTTGATATTCTTGTAAAGTATCGTTGGTTAAAATACCCATTTCTTGTGAGAAATTTGCTGCGAATGTAGCCTCATTTGTAAAACCTGCAAATAAACCTTTTTCATCGGTTTCAACCACGACAGGTAAAAACATTTGTACTTCAGGAAATGATTCAACATATTTTTTAACATTTTTGAACCATATTGATGAATATTCATCATCAAATTCAAACAAAGAAATCCAAGTTCCTTTTGCATTTTTTATTCCAAAATTGACTTGATTAGCATAATTTGGTTCTTGATCCCACAACAACTTTGTTACGTTCAAATCACCAAAATCATATGAATTCAATAGGTCAATGAGGGATTGTTCTTGTGAATGAACAATTACTAATTCTTCAAATCCAACTTGTTGATTTTTGAGAGATAAAATAGCCTTTTCAAAATACTCATCGAAATCTTTTGCTTTAGCAGATTTTATAGGTAGTATTACTGATAATGATAGTGTATTATTCATATTATTCTTCTGTTTTGGAAATTTGGTTTTCAAATGAATCCGCTCTTGTAGTCAAATATCCTTCAAATAAAGAAACTACTGTCGATTCAAACTTTTGTTTATCCGTGTATCTTTCAACGGTTTCTTTCATTTTCTCAAAAATTTGTGGATCAATATTATCTTCCAACCAATTTTGAGCATAATCCGCAACCAAATCAGGTAATAGAGTTTGGTCTGTAACCCAAATACCGTTGTCCTCACTCATCCAATCGGGTGATAGGTTTGGAACTTTTCCAATTACAGGAACATTTGATTTCATGGATTCGAGTGGGAATGTTCCAAAAGCACTATGGTCATCAATCCAAACGCTCAAAAAACAATCTCTTAAAGAGTTCGCAAATTCTTTTTCAGATAGTCCTCTTAAGTCTCTAAAAGTAAACCATCTATATTGTGGGAATTTCAAATAGAAGGTCTTAATCAAATTAATCGCATCACTTTGTTCTTTTGAATGAACTCCAATGATAGGCATTGCTGGAGTAGATTTAGGTCTAAATTCTTCACCAATTAATGGGTCTACAATATCAAAAGAAATTTGCCTCATGACTCTTTCAATATACTCTTTTTGTTTACTTGATGTTGTAATACATTTCAAAAATCCAAATTGGTTCCAAGTTTGTCCTGGTTGTAAAGTTTCTAGCATGTGTGCGTATTGTTGTGTTAAAACAATTTTAGCACAAGGAAGCTGTTTTACTTGGTCCATTACGTATCCAAAAATTTCAGGGATGACTAAAAAGTCCTCTGGTGAAATTTCCAAATTTTGTCCTTCGATTGCACGATGAGGAATCGACATATACTCTTCATCTAACCATGCAACAACACCTGCATAATCAGATTTTTCATGAAGTATAATTGGATTGAATCCATTATCTTTTAATGTTTTTGCCATTTGATATATAAGTCTTACTGAAGCCTTCGCATTACCTTTAGTGTCTTGAACTAAAAAATATATTCTGGATTGCTTGTCTCTTAATATCTTAATGGACTGTTTTACTTTGTCTTGAAGTTGGTTTTCCATATTAATAATGATTGATAAGTTTTTTATTTAATAAACTATTGAATGCTAACCTAAAAGGTATACTAACTTGTGCGTTAGATTTCATTCCAAGTTTTTCATCAACAATTTCTTGTTCATTCAAAACAGTGTCTAATAACATTTTAACCATTTCGAATTTAATAATATTAATTTTTGTTTCTGTTACTCCTGATTCTGAATCTTCACTGTCGTCAGTTTGACTCATATCAAGATAGTTTTCAATTTCATCTAAGTCGATAAAATAATTCTCTCCGAATACTTGTATCATATTATTTCTTGTATTTTTGTTTTTAATTCCTTAAGACTTGAAATATGAAATTCAGATTCAACATCATTATTATAAGTTGTGTTGAATTTAATCACAATTTTGTTTTTTGGATGATTCAATAATAGTTTAGGATTTGCAGTAAGTAAAATGTCTACGGAATCCCACAATGAAGTAATTGTACTTTCACTATAAAATCTAACCGATTCAACTAAACACCCAAATTTTGAAATAAAGAATAATGATGCAGGTTTTGATTTTCCTATTTCATCTGAGACAATGATAATATCATGAGAGTCTCTCATATCCAAGTAAAATTCATTCAAGTCCAAAAGACCTGAAGGTTCTACAGAACCAGCATGCCCAAAAATCTCCATTGTATGTTCTTTATAAAGAAAATCATACAGTTCATCTTCATTTCTGAATTTCAAATGTTTTGAAATATCTAAAGACGTTAAATCAGATAAAACTTCATATTGAAAGTTATCCTCTTCATTTTCGTCTCTGAATGGATTATTAATAAACCACTTTTCGTATTCTTGTTGTATTTTTTTTAGAGTGTCTCTCAATATTCCATTCAATTCAATACCTATTCTCATTCTTCGTATTTTTCTAATATTTTAGATATTAATGGATTCCTAACAATATCTGTAGGCTTAAATTCAAAAACACCAATGTCTTCCATGTTCTGAAATTTTTTCAAAGCATCCCAAAGACCTGTTTGTGTTTTATCTTTGTGTCTATCAAATTGTTCCAAATCACCTGATATAAAAAACTTAGAATTAAAACCAATTCTAGTTAGTAACAATTTCATTTGACTTGGTGTTGAGTTTTGAGCTTCTTCAAAAATCAAAATAGAATTGTCAATATTCATCCCTCTCATATAAGCCAATGCGAATACTTCTATTGCCTCAATTTCCTTTAATTTTTCTCTCGTATCTTTACCTATTATTTTGTTTAATAGATAGTACGAAGGAAAAATATATGGGTCGAGTTTTTCTTCCACTCCACCAGGTAAACTACCTAGTTTTTCTTCGGCTTCTACTGCCGGTCTCACGATTATAATTTTTTCATAAGGAGTGTTAGGGTCAGATAATAAATCAACAGCACATTTCATTGCAATATAACTTTTTCCAACACCTGCGGGACCTGAACAAATACTAATTTGGTTGTTAACCAATTTTTCGTAGTATTCTTTTTGACTTTCAGATAAAAATTTTTCTTTTGTTTTTCTCTTAATTATTGAACAGATTTGTTGTTTTTTATTTTTAATTGGGGCTTCTTCACTTGGTAAAGTTGCCGTTGGTTTTGGTTTTGTTAGTCTACCCATTTTTTGTGATTTAATCTTAGTCTGAAAATTAGTAAGGTTTATAATCTTTTACTTCTCTAATTTTGGACGATGTAATTGAATTGATTTCATTCTTTAACCTAAATCTTTCATCATTTGTATAATAAACTTTTCTAGCTAAGTCGATGAATTCCTCATCAAATTTTTTCTCTGACTCAAAGACTCTTAGTTTATCCTCTACATCCCAAAGTGCTGAATTTACTTCTGTCAATGACTCATATAAAGACTTTATTTCATTAACTTGAAAATAAACTTCGGATTGACTGTATAATAATTCGAATTCTTCGGATACATATTTCAATCTTTCAGGATTTGTAATTTTTAATTTTTTTACTTGTAAAATTGATAATTTATCTATTAATTCTCCAACACTTACTGGAATTGTAACCATATTATTTTATTTGTTTTTTTTCTGGATTATGAAATTCTCGTCTATACACTGTCTTTCCACCATCAGGGCTTTCATAAATGTATACCGTTTCTGAATTTTTTTTATCTACTTGAGATTTAATCCAGTTGTAAGTTTTTTTCAAACCTATTAATAAAGGTTGATTTACTTCCCAACCGATTTTTTCTCGATATAATTTGTTATCTGAGTTTCTACCTTTTACTCCTAATGGACACTTAAATCCATATTTTTGAATAAATTCTTCTCCTTCAATATTTTTGATATTAATATCTTTTTCAGATATCTCAATTGCCATTTTGGCTAACTGATTGATTGTAATCATTTCTTCACTACCGATGTTTACAGGACCTTCAAAGTCAGAATCCATTAATCTAAGTACCGCTTCAACACATTCATCAACATACAAGAAAGAACGAGTTTGTAATCCATTACCCCAAACTTCGATTTCTCCACCATTTTCAGTTTCGACTGCTTTTCGACACATAGCTGCAGGTGATTTTTCTCTACCTCCATTCCATGTACCTTGTGGTCCAAATATGTTGTGGAATCTGGCAATTCTAACATTTAATCCATAATTTCTACTGAAAGCTAAATAAAGTCTTTCAGAGAACAATTTTTCCCATCCATACTCAGAATCAGGATTAGCGGGATAAGCCGAGGATTCTTCACAATTTGGATTGTCAGGGTCCATCTGATTGTGTTCGGGATACATACATGCTGAAGATGAGTAAAATAGTTTACCAACTTTTTTCTTAACCGCTTCACGAGCGACATTAAGATTAATGGTCGCTGAGTTGTACATTACATCTGCGTCGTGTTCTCCGGTAAAGATATATAACGCTCCTCCCATATCTGCCGCGAGTTGATAAACTTCATCAACACCTTCTTCAATAACTGTATCAACTACTTTAGGGTCTGTTAAATCCCCTAAAATAAATTCATGACAAATTTCATCTTGAAAGAAGTATTCATGTTTCTTGATATCGCATACTCGTACATGATTTCCTTCATCTTTTAATCTTTTGGCAAGGTGTCCTCCTATGAACCCTCCACCACCTAATACTACTACTTTTTTCATATTTCTTTTATAATTTTTTCAATACCTTCTTTTATTGATATTTTTGGATTCCAAAAGTTTAGAATGTATGGGTCAGGTTCATTTCTTTTATTCATCTGAACCGAATCAATTTCTTCAGATGGAAAAATATCACAAGGAATAAACTCTTTAATTATTTCCGCAATTTCTAATACTGTATTCCATTCAAAATTAGTGATATGTAAATTTGAGTCTCTATCGATTTCGTCATATTTTTCGGATAGAGTCATCAAACATCTTGAACAATCTTCGGCATGTAGGAATTGTCTCTCTTCTTTACCATCTGTCATCATTTCAATTTTTCCTTGTCTCGCTTTAATAATAAAATCAGTGATTACGTGAGACTTTTCCATATCATGTTCTGGCCCATAGACATTCCAAAACTTAACTGTCAAACCATTAAGAGCTTTAGCATAAACCTCTCCAATAGACTTACAAACACCGTAAGGAGAGTAAGACATATTAGCCATTTGAGATGAAGCAAATATGAAAGGTTTTTGATATTTTTTTAGAGTCTCAAATGTGAACAAGGTTAGTCTAACATTGTTATTAATAAACTCGTAAGTGTGTTGGTATTTTTTTAGATATCTTGAACCTCCAACATCAAATGCTAAAAACATTACAAAATCAACATCTCTAATTATTTCATCCAAAACATTCGGAATTCTTAAGTCTTGTGATTCATCTGCAACAATATCGAATTCAACGACTTCATGACCTTCTTTTCTTAAAAATTTACAAAGTTCCAAACCTATTTGGCCTGAAGAACCTAAAACAAGATATTTCATTTTTTCAAATATTTTTCAAAAAAGTAATCTTCCGCAATCGGAAGTTCTTGAGCCAACTTGAAATTTTCTTCAATTGCCGGCATCATTGATTGATATTTTTCAACAGACAATGTTGATAGAGTTGGGTCATCTTCCAAAAAGATTACACCCGCAGGATTAAAGTATCTTTCTACAATTTTTCTTGAACCGTAATAAACAGGAACTGTTCCCATAACAAAGTTATCAGTTAGTTTTTCGGTGAAATATCCTTCAGAGGCATCGTTTTCAATCGATACTGAAAACATATAATCTCTTAGTCCATCCTCTTTATCTTTTAATTGGAATTCTCTACCAGATCCAAATAAATCTACTTTATCTTTTAATTTTTCAACCCAATCTAATCTATTTTGATGACCACGTAACCATCCTTTGTTGGAGGCAATCATACTAACTAATTTAGTTTTAGGATGAATCATTCGGTTCTCTTGCCAAATCCAAGGCACCGCATTGGATATGGTGTACTTAAAAGGTTCACCAAGTTCTAATAAACTATCCATACATGTGAAAATCATCTTGTAGTGTTCTCTAAACAATGGGAGGTTTTCTTTAATATAATTAATAGTCCCTTCATTCATTTGTGGAGATTCTAATAACCACCCAATCTTTTCTTTGGATGGGTCATTCATTCCCCAATCCTTAATGTAGTTATCAACATAAACACTCACTTCGTGTGGTGTTTCGGTTTCTCTTGATAGCCATTGAATGTACTTTGGCATGTTACGGTTTGATGAACAATCATATTCACCCCACCAATCTGATACTTTTCTAATTTGTTTTTTTTCCATTTTTATCTTTTTATTATTGCCCCTCCATATAATCCGCCATGTACGACTTCATATTGGTAATTGTGTTTTTCAATCCATTCTGTGAACGCTAATCTTTCGTGTTGGTCATAATCTGGTTCACCTCCGTGCCAATCATCAAATCTTATGAATACTTCAGACCACTCACATTTAGTTAAGAATTCTAATGATGATACAGTTGGTTCATAGATATCTACATCTACATTGCAAATTGCAATCTTTCCAATGTTATAATCAGCAGGTTCGGTTAATTTATGAATGTCAGACAAGACAAGTGTAATGTTTGGTCTTGTTGATAATTTTTGTTTTGCTTCTTCTATTGTTCTTGGAAATTCTTGTCCAGTGGCGTTCCAAGCACCCAATGCAAAAGACCCTTCTCTCCAATCACTTGTATTGGGTAAGGGTTTATTAGTTTTTTCTAATCCTTGAAAATGGTCTATTGTGAAAATAGTTTTTTCGGGTAACGCAGTTGCTAATTCAATAGCACTTTGACAAGTGCACGTTCCGAATTCTAAAACATCTCCAACTAAATTATAGTTTCCAATAAGATTATAGAGAGTTTCTAATGTACAAGAATCTGTGTTTGGGTTTGTATTAATCATATTTATCTTTTTACATAAACACCACCGATATATCCACCGTGAGTGATGTTAAAATTATATTTATATTTTTCAATCCATTCAATAAATGCCAATCGTTCGTGTTGGTCATATTCTGGTTCCCCACCGTGCCAATCGTCAAATCTTATAAAAACTTCAGACCATTCACATTTGGATAAAAATTCCAATGCTGATACTGCCGGTTCGTAAATATCAACATCCAAATTACATATCGCAACTTTTGAGATACCATAATCAGATGGTTCCGTTAATTTATGAACATCTGATATAATCATATTAATATTATCATGCCCCTGAAATCTTTGTCTAACCTCGTCAATCGATTTCGGTACATTACTATTATTAATATATAATGGGTTATTTAATGCAAATGCTTTCTCAATCCAATCACTGTCGCTTGGAACATTTTTGTTAGTTTTTTCAAGACCTTCAAAGTGGTCGATTGTGAAAATTGTTTTATCTGGAAACATTCCGGAAAGTGTTCTTGTACTTCCTCCTGTGAATGTTCCGAATTCAACAACATCACCTATAAGATTATATCCATTGGATTTAATAATGTCCGAAAGTGATCCCAATTCACATCTTCCGAAATTTGGACTAGTGTTAATCATTTTTTTTAATTGGTTTTAATACTCCACCTGGAACCCAATCACATGGGATAGTGTGCCAGTATGATTCATAAACGTCTTTTGATTCAGGACCTCTTGGACCAAACCAACGTGATGGAACCACAATTTTTTTATTCAAATTTTTATTCAAGAATGAACCCCACCATGAGAATGTAGAGTTTGACATTATATGATTTTGACATAATCCCATTAACCATAGTTCTTTATAATCTTCATCTTCATCTACAAAAATAACTGAAGGAAACTTTAGATTTTCTTTTACGAAGTCATGGTCATCACTGAAAACAAATACAGTTGAATATTCTCCAATCACTTTCAAAGCTTCTTGTATATATTCAATACTGATTGTTGGATGTATGTCAGGTAGTTGTAAGTATTCACTTCGTCTAACGTGAAGAGATAAGGTGTTTGGTTGTGATAGTTGAGGATATTTTTTCATGAATTCTTCAACCATTTCAGTTGGTGGTTGGAAAATTTCTCTTACTTTTTCATCAAAACCGTACCAATTTTTACTTGATTGAAAATACCCTTGAAATGCGGTATTTCCTTCAACAGGGTTAACTTCTGAAAATTCAAAATGTCCTTCCCCTACTGTTGTGAAATTTTCAATTTTATCAACAAACTTCAGATTCCTGAAGACATTATCTATGTAATGTTTAACTTCCCTCCCTTGTCCTGGTGTCCATGAAGTGGGGAGAAATACTGTTTCTCGATTATATCTCCATCCTTGAGATAATGCATGTGCGGCTTCAAACAACTGATTGCCCAAACCACCCATTAAGTTTCCTGAAATTATATTTTCCATATTAACTTTTTAAGTATAGGGTATCACCCCATACAGGGTGAAACGCATGATAGTAATGTTTATAATATCCTTTGGTTTCTAAAAATGAATCTATTTCTTCATCAATTTTTTGACCTTCGTAAAGTTCTACTTTGGCAGTTTCAATAACTATAATGTTTGCGTTAAATATTAGATTACTTGAACTTAATATTTCAAAATCATGACCTTGAGTATCTAAACTAACTAAATCAAAGTTGAGTTCTAATGAATTTTCAATTAAAAATTCATCGATGTTAATTGTATTAACCTCACAACTATCAACTTTAACAATGTCCTGATATAATTCAGAATGAATTTTCAAATTTTGTAAAGAAGAACAACCTGGGTTTGTTTTACTACTGTTTTCAATAATATTAAAAGACGTGACCCCTTTTTTATTACTCACGGCATATGGAAAAATAATGCTTTCAAATTCTTGATTACTTACGTTTTCAGTTAATTGTGTTAATAATTTGGGATTTGGTTCAAACCAATATATTTTTTTAGGATTTAATCTTTTGTAGAAAGACAATTCTTCACCTAAACATGCACCAATGTGTAAAATATTATCGATTTTTTTATTTGAATTCTCAGTAAGAATTATGTTTTCGATACTACGGTCAAAAGCCATTTATAATTGTTTATATTCTGTTTTATTTCTTATTTTATTAACTGTCTCCATAACATTTCTCATGTTGACTTTATGGTCGTTAATTGGGTTTGATTCATTATAAATGTAATTTATATCCGATAAAAATCTATAATGTTTTTCTCCTGACATTTCAAATATCGGGAACATAAAAGATAAATCTCCTGCCACGCTCCAATAATTATTATTTTCGTCCCTTAAATCTTCAGGATTAATTTTTTTCCAAAGCCATGATTTCCATGTTCTAAGATGAGACAATGTAAATGTTTGTTTTCTTACGTTAGAAAAACTGGTTGGTGGATTTGCGAATCCCGGTCTCCCATCGTGATATCTAAAAGAACCACTAGTCATCCAAACATTTTCGTCTTTATAAACTTCATTAATTCTTGTGAAGACATTTGAATCTGGTAACCAATCATCACCATCAACCTCAACGCAAATCTCATCATCACCAATATTTTGTAATCTAATAATTTGGTCATAATTTCCGGGTTGATACAGTTTTGATTTATTTTCGATTAGAATAAATCTTGAGTCATTTTTTATTGTTTCACGAATAATATTTACAGTATTGTCTGTAGATACGTCATCAGTAATGTAACAAGTGAAATCTTTATATCTTTGGCTCATTATACTAAACAAAGATTTTTCAATAAATTTTTCGCAATTATAAGATGTAGTTAAAATTATCATTGTATGTCAATTAAAAATCCTTCAGCCTTTGTTCCTACTTTGAAAAATTTCAACCTCCCATCGTAGGATTCGGAAAGTGAGTTTAATTTTGATGAAACAGATGAATCCTCAATAACATTCATAGTATATCCTTCATTGAGTAAATCAAGGCATAATTGATATTGTTGGGAACTTTCCAAGATATTAGTTCCTTTTCGATAGGAAAGTCCATTAATTACAAATGGGACAGATTTATCAGGATTTTGAGTAATATATTTTTGTCTTAAAAAGTTTAGATGTAGTTTATTCCACTCATCAATTTTTGAAATTAAATTCAGTTCCGTATTAGAATTTTCTAAAATGTAGTTTAGAGCTTTGTTATCTCTTGATAGAATTGGGCCTCCAAATCCTAAATTATATTTCAATTCTTTGGAACCAATTCTTGAATCCCCACCAATTGCATTCAGAACTAAATCTATGTCTTTGTTGATACCTAAATTTGTCATTAGGTTTCCCACCATATTTGCAAAAGTATTTTTCATGGAAACAAATGAACTAATCGCAAGTTTTGCAACTTCAGTAGATTTTGTATCCATCATAAATGAGTTAATCGATTTATGTTGAATTTTTTGATGTATTTGAATAATATCATCAAAAATTTGTTGGTGATTAGTTCCAACTAGTACCAATTCTGAATTTTTTAAGTTTGATACTATTTCACCATTTTCAGAAAAAATTGGATGATACGCAACTTGTATATTAAACATATCTAATTTTTTCTGAATTTGTTCAACATCACCTGGATTGGTTGTGGTACATATCACAAATTTTTTCTCGTACAGTGGTATGTCTAATTTAGATGCCGTAAAGAAAAGATTTGCATTTTCAAAAACTACTGAGGTATCAATATTTCCATCTAAAGTTGGAGATGTTTCAGAAAAGGTAAAAATAATGTCAGAGTCTTTAATTATTTCCATCGGTTCAGAAATAGAAATTCCTTGTTGTTCGAATAACATTCTTTGAACATGGGGTTCTACTGTCAAACAAATATTTTGTTTTAGATTATAAATTAATTCCTCATCTTCATCTGAAACAATAACGGATAAACCTGACTCTTGGCATAATAATGCAAATGGAATACCAACTTTACCTAATCCAATAATACCAATTTTCATTATAATATTTTTTTATATTCTTCTTTTATTTGTAATACAACATTTGTTGAATAATATTTTTCTATGTCTGATGGAGGATTGAATTTTTCTTTTGAAAGAATAAATCCTCCTGAGTCAACTTTATAAATCCAACTTGGTTTTCCACACATCCATCCTTCTATGGTTGTACGACCCAACTGAATACCTGCAGTTTCGGAACATTTTTGAACAAATGGTTCCACATTCCACGTTGGTGGGAAATGTTTAACATGAGAGTTTGTCAAAATTGCCGGAAGATAATTTGATTTGTCTTCTCCAACTATCCAAAGTTCTTTACCGTTATCTGAGGTATAATCAATTAAATCCATAATTGTTTCTTTCCTCAAATAGTCTATTGTACCAACAAACAATACGTAATTTTCTTCCTTTACTGATTTTGATTTGAACTTTTCGTTGTCGATTGGATTATATATTACTTCAACCATATTTTCGTCAATTTCGAACTTGTTAACAATGTGTTCTTTTATTTCAGGTCTAATTGCAATATACTTCTTAATTGATTCGTGTTTGATTGGGTTTTCTAATTCTATCACCTCAGAGTGTATAGAATATATCTTATCGATTTCAGGATAAAACTGAACCATTCTTTCCGCAACTGGCGTATGCTGCATATGAATAATATCAAAATTAACTTGACCTATACGATACATTACATTTGGTTGTGATGTTTGTAATCCATTTTCAGTTTGAACTCCCCACTTTCCATCACCCAATTTGAAACCTGGCGCTTGTTCAAATGGAACACATTTGATTCCTTGTTTTTTTGCCAAATCCGTTAATGGCCCACCAATTTGTGATAACACCGTGACATCACAATTTTGTTTCATTAAATTCTTTGCCAACTCATAAACATATAATTCGGAACCTGTAAATGTTCTAAAAAATAAACAACTGATTAATACTTTAAGTTTTTTGTTTGGGTCAATAGGTAATTTAAGAGGAAGATAGGATTTGTACTTTTCTTCAAAAATTTTACGATTCTCCTCCCATTGTTGATTTGTCTCTCCGATTGATTTGTGAGTCATTCTAATGTTAGTGATAACACCAACTTTAACCCCTTCCAAATGATTTTCTAAACAGAATGGAATATCATAAAAGTGAAATCCATTAAACTCTTCATTGAATGGTTTTTTTATTCTTTTCTTATGTACTGCAATAAATAAACCATCTACAATCACAGTTTCATATACAGTATTACCTACCGCGTCGGCGTATTTTGATTCCCATTTTTTTCCATCTTTTTCATGGTTAACAATACCAACCATTCTTTTTCTATTCTCCCACCACATTCCACCCGCAGGCATTAAGGTGGTACCCGCCATTCCGATAATACCGAAATCGGTTTTTTCAAAATGTTTGAGGAGTTTACTATACCATGCTGGAGTATCAAAATAAATGTCGTCATGGCAAAGAAGGACTATATCTGTTTTTGCCTCGGACAATATTTCGTTATAAACTTGGGCAAGGGATTTTTTACCGTTATTAACTTTTTCAATAACTTCAAGTTTTTTGAATCCTGAACTTTTTTTGAGATACTCAATAAATTCAGGTTTAGTTTCTCTAGTTGAATATCCTACAGTTATCATAATCCAGTACTACCAAATCCGTTATCCATTCTATCTTTATTTCCAACCTCATCCATTAGTTCTATTGAAACATATTTTCCACACATTACAGGACATAAAACCGCTTGAGCAATTTTCATTCCTTTCGATACAGTAACGGTTGTGTTGTTGGTATTGAATACAATAACCTTAATTTCACCCACATAACCTGAATCAACTGTGCCAGGTGTGTTTAATACGGTAAGTCCTTGATTCAGGGCTAATCCACTTTTAGGTCTGATTTGAATTTCATACTCTTCAGGAATTGATAGTTTAATACCTGTTGGAATTAATGCTCGACCGAATGGAGGTATGTTTATTTCTACAGTTGAACGTAAATCAAAACCTGAATCTGATGGATAAGCGTATGAGGGAACTTTTGCTTCTTCATGAACTAATTCCACCCCTAACGATCTAGTTTTCATCATGACCATGTGACTTTCGTTCATTTCATCAACAGACATTCCCAAAATACTTTCTAATTCTTTCATGTAGTCTTCTTCAGGTTCAACCCCCGCGTCTTGTTTGATTTGGTTAAATGTTTCTTGTATTTGTTTCCAAATATCTTCATCATTTGAATTTCCGTTTGTCATTTTCTTGCTATTTTATAATTTTTAATAAACCAATCAATGGTTTCGTTAATACCTTGTTCGAGGTTGATGAATTTGTAATCTTTAGGAACATCTGACTTTGCAGTTTTTTTGTGTTGTCCTTTTGGCATTGTTTCATCAAAAACAATTTTGTCAGGACTGATGTCAAATTTTTTGATAACAATCTTAACAACGTCTAAAACTGAGTGCTCTTCTTCAGGAACCACCATAAATGGAACTTCACTATTCCAATTTTCAATCGCCCATAAGATGTTTTTTGCAAGGTCTTCAGTATGAATAAATTGTCTTAAAGACGACCCATCTCCCCAAACAATAAACTTTTCATTATTGTGTTTACAATTATACGCTCGTTGTATAATTCCTGGAACAATATGACTGTAATCAGGATGGAAGTTATCGTGGGGTCCATAAACGTTCGCTGGGATAACAGTAAACCAATTATTCCCTGTTAATTGTCTGAATATTTTTGTCTGATAACCTGACATCCTCTTGGAATAAGCGTAACCTCTATTTGATGGATGAGGGGCACCTAAATCCATTTGGTTGGGAGTAAGTGGATATGTTACATTTGAATCAGGAAATGTGCAAGTGGAGGATAAATTTACAAAATTTTTAATGTTATTTTCGAACGCCGAATTTATAACATTATTATTTATTATATAATTTTGTAAAAAAAAGTTTTCATTGTCCATAATGTTGGCTTGAACTCCTCCAACTTTTGCAGCACAATTTATGATTGTGTCTACTCCCGAATTTTTAACGTGATAGGTAATATATTCTTTAGTTAATTTTTCATCGGTTAAATCAACATCTTGTCTAGTATGATATATGTGACCTTCACCTAATAATTCTTTGAATGGTGACCCGACTAATCCATTAGATCCAGTAACTAAAACTTTCATACTAATGTTGTAATTTTCTTTATGACATCAATCAATACCAATACGTCTTTTTCACAGTATTCCACAATGCCCTTTATATCTTTATTTGTCCAATAAGCTTCATGAACTTTATTTCCAGTGACTTCCATATTCTTGGAAGATTCTACACCCATACAAACACACATCAATTCAAGAGAGGCAATAGACCCATAACCTCCATATTGCCAAAGTTCTTTTGTATCTAACGCCTTAATTTCCCACGGCTTTGTATCGTGTCCTGGTAATATTTTTGGAGGTAGAAGACCATTCATAATCATTCTTTTTGCTAGCATTGGAATATCAAATCCTTTTACATTGTGGCCACAAAGGAAAAATCCTAATTCTCCAACTCTACGTAAAAGTTTCTGTACATCTTGTAACAAATCTTTCTCATTTTTGTTACTAAATGATTGTACTTTGACTTCACCACTTTCAAGAACAAAGGCAACACTTACACATGCGATTTTGGCAAATTCAGGTACTAATGCGGAACGATTGACAAACATTTGGGAATGACCTTTATCCGCATCTTCGGGAAATCTTTTTTGAAACCAATCAAAGTAGTTTTTGAATTGAAAAGACAACTCAGGATTAACAGATTCTAATGTTTCAAAATCAGGATGAACTCCTACAGTTTCTATGTCTAAAAATAAAAGTTTGGTAATTGGAATGTTTATCATGATTTATTTGCGATATCGATATAAAATTGTTTTCTATCATTAGTTACATTGTTCAAGTCATACTTGTCTTTAACTGTTTCATATAACCTTTCACCCATGTCTTTGATAAGATTTGGGTTCTTCACTAATTTTTCGATGAACTTTGCCCAATCGGCATGATTTCTAGCTTCATTAATTAAGATAGCATTTCCATCTACAAAATTACCATTGTCCATACAATGTTTTAGGTCGATAGTATAAGGACCTATGTTGGAAGCGATAATCGCCTTTTTATAGAAACCTGCCTCAATCACTTTGAGTTGTGACTTCATTCTATTGAACATTGTGTTTTTGATTGGAGCTAATGAAATATCAAACTTTGAATAGTTCTTGGCATACCCTGTAACTGGTTTTGTCCAAACTCGTAGATATGACTCATTTTTGTCACCAAGATATTCTTCTTGACTATACTTTAATAAATGGTTTTTATAACCATCAGAAACTATTTTATAATTTTGCGTAAAAATTTCTTCATATCTCGCCCATACAGTCTCTGATGGTAAAATATTTCTTTTTGTTTGTTCACCTGTTTGAGCATTTATTTCAGTTACAGTTCCTCTCGTATCAAATCCGCACAACACATATTGTACTTTATCTTTAAGTTGTAACAATTTGGAAAACCCTGAATCTAATAATTGAATATCATGTAAGTGGGATGAACCACCTAACCAACCAACTCTAACTTTGTCCGATTCTTCAGTCTTTTCTTTGAATTGAGCTTCGTTTGGATTGATTGCGTTAGGGAATACAATAACATTTTTATTGTATTTACGAATTTCATCCGCAAATATTTCAGTTGTTGTTGTAACAAATTTAGAAACCTTAAGGTTCGCAACAATCTTTTCGTTAATTTTATTAACTCTAATAATATCGTGAATAGGGTGTTCTTTACCAGGCATCCAATAATCATCAATATCACAAACCGTTACAATCCCCAAAGAGTTTAATACTTGGATTAACTGATGTGCTCTATCGAAATCAGGCCCGATACTTCTATGATACGCAACTATTTGGTATTGAGTCCAAAAACTCATATCCTCATATGAGGGTTCATAGACGATGTCTACGTGAAACTCATCGGGATATTGATTTTGAAGAAAAATGTGTGGATCGACCGAACGGAATTTACCAACACCAGATCGGTCAGAAGGAACAACTAAAACTTTGATTTTTGACATAAATTTAGAATATACCTGAAAGTATAAGTTTTTATGTCAAATAAGAAAAGTGGTTAGGATAAC
>Ga0208362_1000149_pt1 | contig 23913 bp, 26 predicted proteins | sample LakMenEpi13Oct10_FD_150693 | JGI IMG/M metagenome (GOLD analysis project Ga0208362, IMG submission 150693) | Freshwater microbial communities from Lake Mendota, WI - 13OCT2010 deep hole epilimnion (SPAdes) | ecosystem: Environmental > Aquatic > Freshwater > Lake > Epilimnion/Euphotic zone ... | reverse complement strand
CAACAGATCAGTCAATCCCTCCCGGCTTGGCGGGTGTTACTCGATCAGCAAATTGCCCGCCGTCAACCCTTTCGCCTCCTCTACCGAGATGCCCAAGGGCGAGATTGGATGTTTACCGTCCGTTATGCCGAAATTGTATTTCGGGAAAAACGGCTATATTTGGAGATCTGGAGCGAGGAAACCGAGGGCAACCGGGATTTACCCGAACTGGCCCATAACCGTTCCCTGCGTCTGGATCGGATTACGGATCTGAATATCCTGCCCGGGGAGGGGACATGGCGAGACGATTTAGATTTTGTGAAAGTGTACTTACACTTTAAGGGGGAACTGGCGAATAGCTACGAATCAAAACAGGACGACCTCAGCAAGCAACGAGAGGGTAATATCCTGATAGTGGTGCGTCAGGTATCGAACACTTTTTGGCTGATCCGTGAGATTTTGGTCTATCGCTCCCTCTGTGAAATTGTTGCACCGGATAGTGTGCGCGATCGCATGAGGCAAGAAGCGCAGGCTATCTGTCAACACTATGATTAGCAATTAGACGGGTAGAAGCGAGATTCCTTTCACCCGTCGTACTTTTATATTAGTTGGGATGTGGAAATGGGGTCTTCCATTGATAGGGGGAGAGAACAATATCCCATTTCCAGAATTTTCCAGATTTTGTTTGCTCAGAAGGAACAATCTGCAAAGTTCCATAGGGATAACCAACCTCTAACTTCCCATTTTTGGCACGAGTGCGGATTTCCTGAGCAGATAATTTTTCTTGCGCGACTATCTCCAGAAACTCTCGTACTTTCTCAGTCGTTAACCGATGAGCAACTAGAAACTCACAATTATTGAGGTTTAGCTGCAATTGATAGCTTTTTGGGTTATAATTCATAAAGTTGGTAAAAAATGTTTGCTCGAAAGGAACGACCTGACATCCAAGATCAGCCGTTTCCAAAGTGGAATATATAAGCAGGTGTCTCTGAAGTGCAAGTTCAGGGACATTTTCGCTATATGGATACCATAGCACAAACAATGGATTTTAAGCAACTATGGAATTTAAGCCGTATGAATATACCTTCAAATTTAATCCGTATGAATATACCTTTTTTTAGATGTTCTGCTATACTGTTCCTCGTGGGGTAGCAGACAGGCTGCTTAAGGTTGACATGGATAAAATTAAATCCCTATAAGGGACTGAAACTATTCGTATGGGTTAAACTCCTCTATGTCATTTAACCTGCTGTTACCCTCACCTTCTGAAAATCACTCAAAATCCCTCAATTAACAAAAACCTATTTAGTTTCCAATACCTATTCTACTATTAACAATAATTCTGGGAATGGAAGAAAGCCCTGAAGGGCTTACTACGGGATTATACTAGAATTATAGCTTTCATAATTTGCTAAGAAAACCCTATGCAACTTACTGAACATCGTGCTGATCGCGTTGTTTTATACAATATTAGTTGGCAGCAATTTGAAAATCTCCTGATTAACTTAGGACAAACTCGCGCGGCTAGAATTGCCTATGATAACGGAACTTTTGAAATTATGACCCCCTTACCCAAACACGAATATTATAAGGAAGCAATCGGAATTTCTATTCAAGATATTGCTGAAGAACTAGACATCAATTATGAAAGTTATGGTTCAACAACTTGGAAACGGGAAGCGCGTTTAGCAGGAATAGAACCTGACAACTGCTTTTATTTTCAGAATGAGGCTAAAATTCGAGGCAGATTAGAGCTTAATTTGAATCAAGATCCCCCTCCAGACTTAGCCTTAGAAATTGATATGACCCATAAATCTTTAAATCGCTTTCCGATTTATGCTCGCTTGGGAATACCCGAAATTTGGTGTTATGATTCCGGCGAATTAAAAATTTACCAACTCCAGCAGGAAACCTATAGAGAAGTAGAAACAAGTTCGGTATTTCCGATGCTGCGGGTGCAAGAAATTCCAACTATAATTGAGCAATATCGTCTTGATGGTAAGCTGGCAGTACGTCGGGCGATCAGGAATTGGGCAAGACAATGAAAATAAAAACTAATCAAGCTTCCAATACCTGTTCCACCGTTAACACTAATTCTGGGAATATATGAGAAACAATTCTTTCATTTCCTCTAAATTCTATCTGTTCATAGAATCCCTCCACTAAGGTTAAAATAGTTATTTTTTGCTCGGTGGGATCAACAATCCAATATTCAGAAATACCGACCACACCATACTCCGAACGCTTAAACCGATAATCTCGGGTTCGAGATTCAGGACTGACAATTTCTACGGCTATGATGGCGGATTCGATCACCGCAGATTGATCAAGATTGGAGATTTTCTCTCGGTCAATCACACAAAGATCAGGAATTCTGGAACGATTAACAGAAGTTCTAACTCCAATCCCTGATAATATTTTCCAAGGTAAACTAAGCTGTTTAATTTGTGTCGTCAACACATCAGTTAAAAAACTAACGATAAACGCATGACGAAATGTGGGTGGATTCATCGGAATTAATTCTCCATCTTCCAATTCATAGCGGTTATCTGTGGCGTCATCATAGGTTAAATATTCCTCAAAAGTTAGTTGATTTTTAATAGTTGTTTGAATCATGGTTTTCCTTGCGGGTGAGTAGTTCTCTCCAAGTGGCGATCGCTTCAATTAACTGATTATTTTACTTCAAATGGTTTTTTTTGTGTAGCCTTATGTTTGAACCTGTGGGAAACTTAATAATGTCAATTATTAAGCTATCCGATGAATATTATTCCAGCCATTGATTTATTAGACGGACGCTGTGTACGTTTATATCAAGGAGATTATAACCAAGCTCAAACTTTTAATGAAGATCCGATTGCGGTTGCTCAAGACTGGGTAGAACAAGGAGCAACCCGTCTACATTTAGTGGATTTAGATGGGGCAAAAACTGGACAACCAATTAATTATCACGTCATTGAAGCGATCGCTAATACGATTAATATTCCAGTGCAAGTCGGGGGAGGATTACGCAATCGAGAAAAAGTCGCTACCCTCTTAAATTTAGGCGTAGAACGGGCAATTTTGGGAACCGTTGCGGTTGAAAATCCGAAATTAATTGCGGAGTTATGTGCAGAATTTCCCGGTCATATTGCGGTGGGAATTGATGCGAGAAATGGCAAAGTTGCGACAAAAGGATGGTTAGAAACCTCGGAAGTTTTAGCGACGGATTTAGCCGAACAAATGGCACAATTAGGGGTGGCTGCTATTATTTATACCGATATTCACCGGGACGGAACCCTAACGGGGCCGAATCTGGAGGCGTTACGAGAAATTGCCAATATTGTTGCAATTCCGGTGATTGCTTCTGGGGGAGTTAGTTCAATTACGGATTTATTAAGTTTATTATCCCTGGAACCATTAGGGGTCACGGATGTAATTGTCGGACGGGCTATCTATACCGGGGATATTAATTTAAAGGAAGCAATTCAATCTGTTGGTCAAGGACGATGGCAAGATGTTCCACCTGATTTTGGTAACTCGACTTTTGCTTAAGATTTAGGGTTGAAATATTTCTACAGAACGGGTTTAGATCGGCGAGGCTTTAACCCGTTCTTGTTGCCATTTAAACGGAAAAAAATCGGCAATATGCGGTGCGTTCTTCTACTCGTTGTTCTAGTTCCAAATTTAGTTGACATAAAGCTTGTTCTACTTGCTTTTTTTGATGAATTTCATGCTTTAATTGGGTATTTAAGGTATGAAGTTTTAGATCCTCAAAAGTTTCTAAGCTTTTTGTTGCGATGTCACTTGTGAGACTTCAGGGAGGATGGCTATAGAAAACCGTCAGATAGATGCACAGGATCAATATCAAAGGCAATTACGAGTTTTTTAATGATCCGATAGTTGACTTATGTTTACAGATCTTAATTGATTAGTTAACACACCCGGAGAATAAAAGCAAGAATTCTCAAAAATCATCCACCATTGAATCAAACTTTCAACCGTTAGCGGGTGTTTGAGATCAAACGCCTGGGGGACAATTGTGTGATGATGGAATCGGGTTGTCCTGTGATCAAGTTGGCGAATCGTTTAGCTAACGGGGGAATAAACACTAAAGGATTACTAAACCCCGAAAACAAAAAGATTCGATCAAAATCTGCCACTGTACCAATTAAGGGTAGACTATCGGAACTAAAGGCTACTAAACAATCATAGCAAATTGCGGGTAAATTAGCTAATGCGGGTAAAATTTTAGCGATTTCTTGACGAATTAAATCTTCACTTTCTCTGAGGTTTACAGTCGCATTAACATCACTTAAAGCCCGAGAAGGTTGACCGATTCTGATCCGACCATCGAGTAACTGGGCGGCACTTTTATCGATCATAAATGGGGTTAATTCATGACCGGGTTGTTCCCATAAAGGTTCTAATTCGGGTTGGGTGGCTTTGGCTTCGAGTTGGAAACGTTCCATCATCGCAGACATAACAATGGTTTGTAATTTTAAATCCACGGGTGGGGTTTCCAGAATTTCGGTATGGGTGAAATAAATCGGAACGGAAATCCCGGCATTTTTTAATAGCTGACGAGTGAATCCCCCCGCACAAATTGCCACATTTTCAGCTAGATATTGTCCTAAACGGGTTTTAATACTAACGGCTTGATTTTGCCGGGGATTAATCTGTAAAACTTGATCGATAATTTGGGTTCCCCCTAAATTTTTAAAGCTTTGAAGATATCCAGTATTCAGATGTTCTGGGGAAATTTGACCATGACGAACGGTAAAGGCTCCACCGATACCATTAGGATTTAATAGGGGTTCTAATTCACAGGCTTCTTGAGTGGTAATTAACTCAGGGGGTGTGGCAAAATTGCGATATTTTTCAGCTATAATTTCTGGATCAATATCGAAATTAAAGGGTAAAATTAAATCTAATTCTCTTAACTCCGTATTTATCCCTAATTCTTGGGATAAAGTCTGGTGATATGTTTTTCCTTCTTCGCATAACGTTCGGGTGAGTTCCGTTGTCCCCGACCAATAAGCTAAACCGCCGTAGCTATAGCGAGTTGCATTGTTTAAAAGAGGATTTGGATCTAACAAAAGTACCTTAAATCCTTTTTTAGCTAATTCATAACTAAGTGCAGAACCTGTAACTCCAGCCCCAACTACAATCCAATCATAAGAATTCATGGAATTTTTGCGATCGCGGTAAAATTTTTAGTATACTTACGGTCTACTATACAATAAATTCTCTATCTATACAATCTATTTAGTGCTTGCTATGTTGAATCAGATTAATTATTTTGTCTGGGAAATTCAAAAGTAAAATTGTTTATAATAAAATCAGTTTTTGCACTCAAACGGCAAGAATTATGATTCATAATTGATTCATAATTTCTTAACAATAAACCCAAATAAGGATCTTACTATGTCTAAGTCACAGCCCTATCAACCTTTATTTTTGAGAGTTTCCCACGCTTTAAATGCTTTTTTGGTTCTGGGTGCTTTCATTACTGGATTTTTAGTTTATGATAGTTATGATCGGCGTTTTGGTGGCTTAGGATTAACGGAAGAAAAACGCAGTTTAATTAATATTCATGGAACCTTTGGATTTTTCTTGTTATTTGTTTATCTTGTTTTTCTCGTTTATAGTTTAATAGCCCAAAGAAAAAAGTTAATTCAAGGAAATACCCTGCAAACATTAACTCAAACTAATAAACCCGCCTGGTGGTATACCCTACTGAGAATCAGTAATACTTTAGCTTTGATTGCAGTGTCATTGGCGGTAATTTCAGGAAAGTTTCAACTAGAAGATTGGCTTCCGAATGGAGAACTTAATCACCTCTGGTATTTTGCACATTTAATCGCTTGGGTGATAATTTTATTTTCGATTATGATTCATGTTTTAATGGCGATTAAAGTCGGAGGTATACCCTTAATTATTTCTATGTTTAATCCTAATTTTCAACCCCAGGATCATCCTAAACTCTGGTTGGGAAATGTTAGAAATTGGTTTTATCAGGTTTTAAATAAATAGGATCACAGATTTAAGAGGATTTCACGGATTTTAATCTGTGTTAATCTGCGTAATCCTTGTAAATCAGTGATCCCCGTACTTATTACCTAACAATATTTAGAGATATCTTCATGACATTCATCCGCCAAATAACACAACGCCCGGAAGCGTAGTCCGGTGAATTGTTCATATAAAGGATTCAATTTGCACATCGGGGGAATATGAACAATTTTGCGTCCAAATATGATCAAATCTCGTTCAAAAGGACACTGAGGCGGAATCAATTTACAAACAGCATGAGCGACTTTAGAATCATGAATCTCTAAATCATCTAACCAATGTTTAACCGGGGAAAGAACATCAATATGATGATGGTCATGGGGGTTATGATCAATACAGATTTGGGGTAACTCCCCCGATTGAATTTGAGACAAATCTTGTAAGGTTTTTCGCAATGTATCCACGGCCTCAATTTTGAGGTTTAATGCTTGACAAAATTGATGTAATAAATCATCCTCACAAATAGAGTAAATTCCATCGGCTAAAGCCACCATTACAGCCGTTCTCAGGAAGTTTTCTGCCAGTTTAGGATTAGTTCCTAAAATAGCGCCTAATTCCTGGGGTGAAATGGGTTCTAAACTATCAACATCAGTCACAGCAACTAATTCATCATGGATTAACGCATCAATTAACTGATGTTCTTCCTCATCAAAATTTCCATCCGCCCAAGCCATGGTTAAAAGTCCACGCATCCACGCCAGACTTTGTTCCCTGGTGTATGAAATTTGGGATGTGCTAGTCATCGGTTTTCCCCCTTCCTGGAAAAATCTCCTATCCAATTATTTCCATGCTAACCGCAACTAGAATTTCTCTCACAAATTTTGCCCATACGCAAGACCAACGCCGTTGCATTTGCTATGGCGTTGGAAATTTCACACAATCAAATAATTTCTCAAGCTCAAGGTAAAGGAGATCAACTGCTCCCCGTAAAGATAACTTCAGGAAATTTGGATTGAGCTTCGCTTATCGGGCGATTTCTGCCTTCTTCTTGCCAGTAATTGATCACTTCGGTTGCTTTATTCAGCAGTTCAACTTGATCGGGTTCAGAAATCCAATGTTTGGATTCCATTTCCGTTTTCAGTTCTTCCCAAGCATCGTTGCGGGGCCAGAAAAAGTAGGAGGTTAAAGGACTTGTTCCCTTACCTACCACTTGATCCACCGCCAGGGCCACATTCTCATCTAGCCAGAGAACTTTTAATACAAACCTTGACAATTACACCTCCCTTGTCTATCCTAAGCCCACAAAAAATATTACAATCCTCTATCTTATCATATCTTTCACCAAATCTTACATAATTTGTTCACTAAATTACTTCTAATCAAGATTTGCGTTGGTGTAGCCTTCGGGTGTAGCCTTGAGCATAGCGAAATTGAAGGTCAACGGGATGAAAACGGCTATTGTTGTTTTTGATATTGATGGAGTAATTCGGGATGTCGGAGGTTCCTATCGACGGGCGATCGCAGATACCGTAGAACAGTTTACCAGTTCCTACCGTCCCAGCATCACCGATATTGATGATCTCAAATCAGAAGGAATTTGGAATAACGACTGGGAAGCCTCTCAAGAATTAGTCTATCGTTACTGGGAAGCCCAGGGACAAAACCGCGCCGAGATTTCTCTAAACTATCAACAGTTGGTTGATTTTTTCCAGTCCCGCTATCGTGGCTCAAATCCCGATGAATGGAGAGGTTATATTACCTCTGAGCCCCTACTGTGTACCCCTAAATACTTTCAAGACTTGACAGAAAATAATATTTCCTGGGGTTTCTTTAGCGGGGCGATGCGGGATGAAGCCCTCTATGTTTTACAGGGTAAACTGAATTTAGGTGATCCCGTATTAAGGGCGATGGAAGATGTCCCCGGAAAACCTGACCCGACGGGACTTTTTGAAGCGATCGCCGAATTAGAAACCGCAGAAAATTCACCAACTCCGGTTTTTTATGTTGGGGATACGGTGGCTGATTTATACACAGTAACAAGAGCAAAACAACTCCAACCCGATCGCATTTGGGTCGGTGTGGGGATACTTCCGCCCCATATTCAACAGGCTGATCCAGAACGTCGTCAAGCCTATCAACATAACTTAGAAACCGCCGGAGCAACAATAGTATTAAGTCATTTAGAAGCATTAACCCCAACAATAATTCAGCAATTAATAGTTTATAAATAATCCCGTTCTTGCGCTTGGGCGCACTCTTATTTTCTTATTTAATATGAAAAACACAATTGATATTGTCATCCTTTCTAATGGCCCAGGTGAAATCACAACTTGGGTATATCCCGTTATTCAAGCATTACGAAAACAGCTACAAAATAAATTTTTTCAGGTGAGAATTTCCCTAATATTATCTCCTTGTCCTAATGCTACAGGAAATGAAGTTAATATTGCTAGTTATTACCCGGAAATTGATCGAATTCAAGGCGCGGAATATTTTTGGCAATTTTTGTTATTCGGAAAAACCGCAGCTAATTGGGACTGGTATCAAAAAGGTGTGGTTTTATTTTTAGGAGGAGATCAATTTTTTACTTTAGTAATTAGTAAAAAATTGGGATATCGGAGCGTTATTTATGCCGAATGGGAAGCGCGCTGGTGGCGTTATATTGATCGGTTTGGGGTAATGAAATCAGAGATTTTAGATGATATTCCCCAACCCTATCAAGCTAAATTAGAAGTGATTGGAGATTTAATGGCAGATGTGACTTTATCGAGTTCTTCTGCTATTGTTTCTGAGGATATTATCATTGGATTATTACCCGGTTCTAAAGCTATAAAATTAGCTCAAGGAATGGCATTAACCTTAGCAATATCCGAATATTTACACCAAAAACGTCCCGAAATTAGATTAGTTATTCCCGTTGCTCCTACCTTGGATTTACAAACCTTAGCCAAATTTGCCGATTGTGAATCTAATCCTATTATAGCACAATTTGGCGGAATTTCGGGAAAATTACACTTAGGAAATCCGGCTTATTTGGAAACTCAAAATGGGGTTAAAATCGAACTTTATACCCAATTTCCCGCTTATGATTTACTCTCAAAATGTCAGATATGTTTAACTACAGTTGGAGCAAATACCGCTCAATTAGGAGCCTTAGCTGTACCGATGATTGTATTATTACCTACTCAACAATTAGATGCAATGCGGTCTTGGGATGGTATCCCCGGAATTTTAGCTAATTTACCAGGGTTGGGTGCTATTTTTGCTAAAATTATTAATAGATTAGTATTAAAACAGGGTAAATTATTTGCTTGGCCAAATATTTGGGCAAAACAGGAAATTGTTCCCGAATTAGTCGGAGAACTTCAACCGGAAGATATCGGAAATTTAGTCTTAAATTATTTAGACCATCCCGAACAATTAGAAGCAATGCGTCAGCGTTTACGACAAGTTAGAGGAAAACCAGGAGCAGCCCAAAAATTAGCAAATATTGTGATTAAGGAATGCTTAAAAATCACAACCTAGAACGATGTTTTATTTTACCCATAGCTTTACAAAATTCTCACGAATACATATAATATATGTATGCAAGTTGAATGGAATCCTGAAAAAGCTAAAAGCAATTTACAAAAACACGGGGTATGAAACCGGAATATGATTTTCATCAGGCTAAACGGGGTGCAATCGTCCCACAAGAAGGTAAAACTCGCATTACCATCTATATTGATAATGATATCTTAGAAGCGTTTAGACAAAAAGGAGACGCTGAAGGGAAAGGTTATCAAACAATGATCAATCAAGCGTTACGACAATCTCTTAATCAAGCTAAACTTCCCTTAGATGAAGATACACTACGCCGGATTTTTCAAGAAGAACTGCGGGCTGTAACTTTAACATCAGCAGAAATCCAAACAATTTTTTGAGAATTAGTTAATCAATAGAGTAGATTACAAAACTATAACCCAAAAATCACCATGCAAATCACCCTTGAACTCCCTGATGAAATAGTAGAAAAATTACAGTCTGTTAATATTTCTCGGCGTATTTTGGAACTAATCACCGCCGATTATTACCGTCAAGGTCAAATCGGTGCTTCTGAAGTAAGACGAATACTCAAATTTTCTTCTCGTTGGGAAACCTACGAATTTCTTAAGCAAGAAAAAGCTTATTTACCTTATACTGAAAATGATTTAGAACAAGATGTTCAAACTATTCGTCATCTTTTAGCTTCAGAATGATTATTATTTCTAATACTTCGCCGATTAATTACTTGATTTTAATTGGACAAATTGACTTGCTTCCGCAATTATTTTCACAAATTATTATTCCCTGTGCAGTTTATCAAGAATTATCAGCTAGAGATGCACCGGAAAATGTGAGAAATTGGATCATAAATACACCTAATTGGCTCAAAATTGAGACTGTTACTCAACCTGCTGACGAAATAATAGATTTACTTGATCCTGGTGAACGTGAAGCGATTCTTTTAGCACAACAACTTAATGCTGATTTAGTTATTTTAGATGATATGAAAGCAAGACGCATAGCGATAGATAGAGGTTTATCTATTACAGGAATACTGGGTATTTTGGATCAAGCCACAACGATGAAACTGATCAACTTATCTACAGCCATCGACAATCTTCAAAAGACATCTTTTTGGGTATCGGAAAGTTTGTTACAAAGATTGTTAGATAAACATAATTTGTAAAATAGATAATACCCACCCAAGCTGCAATAATAGAGTTAAACTAATATAACATCTTTAACTTATGAAAAAATATTCCACAAAGTTAATATCCTTTGGATAGATCAATAGTATTATTTAATATTAATCCCTCCTGACTATTTTGCATGGCTGTAATAATTTGTGGAGCTACACAAGTGGGAATAGTTTTCGCCGCAATATGAGGAGTTACAATAATTTGAGGATGTCTCCAAAAAGGATGATTTTCGGGTAAGGGCTCAATTGGAAAAACATCTAAACAAGCGCCGGAAAGTTGACCGGATGTTAACGCAGTTAATAGATCTTCCTCAACTAAATGCTTACCCCTAGCTACATTAATTAAATAAGCTCCTTGAGGTAAAGCAGCAAAGGTTTTTTGATTTAAAATTCCCTCGGTTTCGGGTGTTAAAGGTAATAAACAAACTAAAACCGAACATTCACTTAAAAATAGATTTAATTGTGTTTCTCCCGAAAAACAATTAATATTATCTAAAATTTTAGGTGTCCGACTCCAACCTCGCACCGAAAACCCCAATATATTTAATTTTTGAGCAATATCTGAACCCAAAACCCCTAACCCTAAAATTCCTACGGTACAATTTTCCGTATTTCTAGGGGATAAACCTCGCCATAATTGTTGATTTTGTTGAATTTTATAGTCCGCAAATTGACGATGAAACTGTAAAATTGCTAAGAGAATATATTCCGACATTTGGGAGGTTAAAGATTCATCTACTAACCGGACAATGGGAATATTAGCAGGTAAATTTGGATCTCGTAAAATATGATCCACACCCGCACCCGTTGAGATAATTACCTTTAAATTAGGGAATTTTTCAATAACTCCTAATGGGTGCATCCAAACTAAAACCGCGTCAATATCTGCTAAATTATCAACATCGGGATAAACTTCGATTTTTAAATCGGGTTGATGGGTTTTAATTGCAGAAATCCAAACTTGAGTATCTTCAAATTCCCCTAATAATAAGAGAGTCATTTTTTTTATCCTCTAAATAGTTATTAACCATTTTTGAAATTCACGCCGAACAGAAACTCGACCCGATTTAATATTATGTTTAATAATTTGTGGCAAACTTTCTAATGCTATTTCAGGAAAGACTAAACTTCTAGGTGTTTGTTGATAATCTTCACCCTGTAACTGATAAATTTTAAGTTTATTTTGATCACAACGCCAAACTTCAGGAATGCCTAAACGAGCATACATTGAACGTCTGGATAGAGATTTTTGGGTTAAATCAATTTCTAAGACTAAATCCGGGGGAGGATTTTCGGGTAAACTAATGGTTAATTGTTTCTCAATAGCAGATAGATTTTGAATATAAAAACAACTATCCACTTCTAAACTAATTTGTAAATCCGGTCGTTGCCATAATACCGAACCCAAACAACGATAATTAATGTTTTGTAAATCCAATAAAGCAATAATAAATTCTTCTAAAATTTCACGATATTCTTGATGTTCAAGTGAGGGGGTAATTAATTCTAAAGTTCTATTATCATAAGCAAGGAGCGTCTCGCCATTTTTTTGCCGTTTAAACAAAATCGTTTCTAAATCCTGCCAAGGGATATTTTTTAGGAGGATATTACCAGGATGAGAAGATTTAGACATTGCAGCCACAGGAAAACTATAGAATAATTTATGTGATTGTATCTGATCTTGGTACATCAATATAGACCAAAATGATCTAAAATAGGATAATCAAAATTTAATTATTTTGCGAAATCGTCCCATTTTAGGAGAAATTGACTTATGCCCAGAGGGTCTTTTGCACAATTGAACAACACCACGACAACACAAATCACCTTCTATTATGATAATGGTCATGAGGAATCTTTTAGCGTTCCGATTCCACCTGTGGAATTAGTTCAGCAACTCCCCCAACTTTTAGATCAATCATGGCTGACTTTTCACCTGATTGATCAAACTGTTATGATTAATATGGCTAAGGTGGATAAAGTGGAGTTAAAACCGCCAGTTCCTGAGTTACAAGGACAGGGAATTTTCCTCAATTCTCAACGGGTAACTGCCCTCCATCGGGGTGCTGTCGGTCGTTTAAAAATGACTGAATAAAGTTATTAAATAACCCATAAAATTCGGTGATTTATGCCAACTGTATCTTTAATTCGGACTCATTCTTATCACCCTCAAATATTAGAAACATCCCTGGAAACTTTACTCGAACCCATGGGAGGAATGACCGCTTTTGTGAAACCGGGCGATCGGGTTTTACTCAAACCAAATTTATTAACTGGAAGTCGTCCAACCAAAGAATGCGTCACGCGCCCGGAATTGGTGGCGGCGGTGGCTAAATCGGTGATTCAAGCGGGAGGAAAACCCTTTTTAGGGGATAGTCCTGCCTTTGGGAGTGCTTTAGGTGTCGCCCGGAAAAATGGTTATTTACCCTTAATTGAATCCTTGAATTTACCGATAGTTGAATTTAAAGGAAAACGCTATGAAACCGTCGGGGAAGGGTTCGATCATTTACGGTTAAGTAAAGAAGCCATGGAAGCTGACGTGGTGATTAATTTACCTAAATTAAAATCCCATGTTCAATTAACCCTAACCATGGGAGTTAAAAATCTTTTTGGTTGTGTCCCCGGAAAAATGAAAGCCTGGTGGCATTTAGAAGCGGGAAAAGATGTTGATCGGTTTGGGGAAATGTTAGTAGAAACTGCTAGGGCAATTAATCCCAATTTAACCATTTTAGATGCTATTATTGGTCATGAAGGCAATGGCCCCAGTAATGGAGAACCAAAGGAATTAGGGATTTTAGCCGCGGCGGATCATGTATTTTCTTTAGATAGAACTGTTGTTGATCTGCTTCAGGTTGATCCGAGTTGGGTTCCAACTATTATGGCTGCTCAACGATTAGGATTATGTACCGAATTAGCGGAGATTAATTATCCTTTATTAACCCCTAAAGAATTACAAATTTCCGATTGGAAATTACCCGCAGCTTTGGTTCCAATTGATTTTGGTTTACCTAGGGTTTTGAAATCTACTTTTCGACACTTTTATATTCGTTGGATTAAGGAACCGATGGAAACCTATGGTAATTCTAAGTGATTTATCTAGCCTAAAAATTCTAGGGCTTGATTAATTCCGGCTCTAACTGATGTGCTACATTCCATCAAAGCTTGATGTTCAGATTCGGTTAAATCGAGTTCCAAAATCCGTTCTACTCCCCGACAACCTAACCAGGCGGGAACCCCCAGAAAAATATCGTTTAAGCCATATTCCCCTTGTAAATAAGAACAGGCGGGTAATAATCTCAATTGTTGACGTAAAATAGATTCCACCATAATTCTAATCGAAGATGCCGGGGCAAAATAAGCTCCTCCTGTTTTTAATAATTGTACAATTTCTCCCCCGCCCTGACGGGTACGTTCGACAATTTTATTAATGGTTTTTTGATCAATTAATTCTGTAATTGGAATCCCATTAACAGTTGTATAACGGGGTAAAGGAACCATTAAATCCCCATGACTTCCTAATACGGTGGCATGAATATTCGCCATAGACATTCCTAATTCCATAGCGATAAACGTTTGAAATCTCGATGAATCTAAAACCCCAGCCATGCCCATCACGCGATGGGGTTCAATCTTTGTTGCCTGCCAAGCAATATAAGTCATAATATCTAAGGGATTAGTCACAATAATAAATACTGCATCCGGGGAATATTGAATTGATTTTTGAGCCGCATCGACAACAATTTTGGCATTAATACTAATTAAATTATCCCGCTTCATCCCAGGAATTCGAGGCTTTCCGGCAGTTATAACAATAATATCTGAATTAGCAGTATCGCGATAATCATTTGTGCCAGTTATTTGTCGATCATGACCTTCCACCGAACCCGCTTGCATTAAATCTAAAGCAATTCCTTGAGGCACTCCTTCTAAAATATCCAATAAAACAACATTAGCAATATTTTGTTCAATAATACGCTGGGCGAGGGTACTTCCGACTTTTCCCGCCCCAATAATAGAAACCCGAGTTGAATGACAAGAAGGAGGAAAAAATGGAATCGATAACATAATAGGTAATAGGTAATAGGTAATAGGTTCCACCCTGTTCCCTCCCCCCCTAGCCCCCCGGGGGCTGTTCCCTCTCTCAACTAGGTAATTTATTTTGTGTAACTACTTATTTCTTTAACTGATAACTGATAATGCGGATGCTTGATGACTGATTAAGCTGATTCTAATTGATCCAATCTTAACCAAATATTAGGGGTGGGAACTTGTCCAAATTTAATCAGGGCGTAGTCCCCCCGCAATTCCATGATTTCCCCTTTAGTTTCAAAAATATAAGCAGAAAATCGAGGATCACTAGCTTTTGCTTCTAAGCTGTTTTCTAACTTTTCCCGAACCGCGTGAACAAAATCACCTTTTTTAATGCCCATAACTCGTTAACTTCCCATGGTTATAAAATCTTCCCCAATTTTAAGGGTTTATCGGGGTATCCGAGCAACCATTGGTGTCAACTTAAGGAAAAATATAGGAGGCGATCGCAACGGGATTAAAATCCAAATTTTTCTGACGGGGGATACATCCTAGTTAAGAGCCTGTGAAATAAAGAATCCACTCGGCTTTAGCCAGTGGAGGTTCAACGACGCGGAGAAACTGGGGAGAGGTCACACCCGTTTTTGGAAAAAATCAAACAGCCCTGTCCCGATTCCCTCCACTGGGTGCTATAGTTTAGAATTGTCTGATGTTAAGTGGCTGTTTATTTTTAAACCTGCAATTATGCTACTGATTACCCTATTACTCTACACCGCTTTAGCGGGTGCTTATTTATTAGTGCTTCCGGCTGCCTTATATGCCTATATGAATGCTCGTTGGTATGTAGCCAGTTCCTTTGAACGAGCCTTTATGTACTTTTTAGTCTTCTTCTTTTTCCCTGGATTAATTCTTCTGGCTCCTTTTATAAATTTCCGTCCTCAACCTAGAAAAATTGCCAGCTAATGCGACGAATTGATGTTATTGCTATTGGAATGCTTGTCTTTTTGACAGGTGGATCGATCTACCTAATTTTACAATGGGTGGGTCTGAATAGCTTTGATGCTGGCATCTGGAGTCAAACGTTTTTAGTAGGTGGTTTATTTATTTGGTTACTCACTTATTTATTCCGAGTGGGAAGTCGAAATATGACCTATAACCAACAACTAAAAAACTATGAAGATGCCGTTTTACAAAAACGACTAGAAGAAATGACTCCAGAAGAACTGGCTCAACTTCAAGCGGAAGTCGAAGAAGAGAAAAACAAGTAAAAATTTTACTATTTTTTTCTTCTCTTGCTCTGCAATAATTGGATAATAAATTAGTCTATTTGAGTTTAATTTTAATGATTTCTGTTTCTCAATGCTTTGAAGCTTTAAGAACTTCGGACAAAAAAAACTGTGCTTTAATTCCGTTTATTACCGCCGGTGATCCGAACTTAGAAACAACGGCGAAAGCCTTACAAGTTCTGGATCAAAATGGAGCCGATTTAATCGAATTAGGAGTTCCTTATTCTGATCCGTTGGCAGATGGCCCAGTCATTCAAGCGGCTGCAACTCGCGCCTTACAAAAAGGAACTCGTTTAGATCAAGTATTAGAAATGGTGGCAACCGTTAGCCCAACGCTGAAAGCCCCCATTATTTTATTTACCTATTATAATCCCATTTTGCATCGAGGGATTAAACCCTTTTTAGAACAGATTTATCAAGCCGGAGCTAGGGGTTTAGTTGTCCCGGATTTACCTTTAGAAGAAGCAGAAACCTTACTAGAACCCGCCCGTGAAATTGGCATAGAAGTCACGTTACTGGTAGCACCCACTAGCCCTAAAGAACGAATTGAATTAATCGCCCGTCAATCTCAAGGGTTTATTTATTTAGTCAGTGTCACTGGGGTCACAGGAATGCGATCGCAAGTTCAAACCCGTGTTGAAGATATCCTGAAGGAAATGCGGAGTCTTACAGATAAACCCATTGGAGTTGGGTTTGGGATTTCTCAACCCGAACAGGCTACCCAAATGCGAGATTGGGGTGCGGATGCGGTGATTGTTGGTAGTGCTTTTGTCAAACGATTAGCTCAAGGAACACCGGAACAAGCTTTAGCAGATATTGGTCAATTCTGTCAAGATCTAAAAACAGCTATCAGAAATTAGGCTACAAAACCAGGTTTGTAATTCACGGATCTGAGCGGTTAATTGAGGGGTTGTGATGTTTTCTGAAGCTTAATGTAGCTTGTTCAACAATTTTTGTGTATAATTTCGCTAAGATGTGTTCCGATTAAACAAACACTGCGATCTACTTAATGTTTGAACTCTTGGCTTAATTTTTACGGGTTTCACAGAAAAAAGCAAGAACGCTGGAAGTATTGTGTTCCCATAAACACATTACCTCCAGCTCCTTGAAACCCTCGTAATGTGCCTTTCTGTTTTTTATTATTGCAAGCTGGCTTAGGGATTTCAAGAGGTCTTTTGCAATCACCCACTTTTTCTGGTAATGCAGTCTCTAAGTCTTGAGGGAAGGGGTTTTAAGCCATCAAGCGACCGAGCTTGACAGCAAATTACCAAAAGGCGGGTTCTCTCTTTAACCCTTCTCTGTGATTTTGAGTCAAATGATCTGGCAGAATAATTATTCAGCTTCACCAATTAAAGTAAACGCCGCCCAATAATAAGGATCAGGATATTGATTTTTCATCGTTAACATCGCTTGTCGTAACGCTTGGGCTTTGTTGGGTGTCGTCTGTAAGTTCTGATAAAATTGTACCATCAATTGAGAGGTTTTTCGATCATCTATAGCCCATAACGACATCACTAAACTCGGAACTCCTGTATTCAAAAACGAACGAGATAACCCAATCATCCCATCCCCGGTTAACCGTCCAAGTCCAGTGTCACAGGCACTTAAAACCACTAATTCTGCATTTAATTTTAAGTCAAAAATTTCATCCGCCGTTAATAATCCATCCTCCGAACCCCCAGGAGTTAACGCTACGCTACTATTTAAAGGTTGAATATTATCAACAATTCCGTGAGTAGCAAAATGAATAATTCGAGCAGTTTTCAAGCGTTCAACTACCGTTGATTCTGTTGCATTGGCTCCAATTAAAGCCGAAGTATTGAACATTTTAGCAATCTCAATCGCTTCTTTTTCAGCATAGCGAAGGGAAGCTAACGGTTGAGGTTCTTCCCCTGGACTCGGTGCAAGTTTCGGCATTTGTGGATTACCCACAATCACAATATCTTGGGCAGAAGAAGACAAATTTTGCCGTTGTTTGTGAGTCGTTTCTAACACAGTAATGGCAGGAGACATTACAATTGTATGTTTTTCAATTAAGAATTTTCCTTCCTCATCTACCAAAGCCGCAAAAGGTAGATAAAATAAAGCGTCTGTGGGAACAAAAATTACTCGTTCATCTGGGTTAGTCGGTAATAAATCTTCAATGGGTTTAATTAACAGTTGATGGAGTTCTTTTAACTCTCGATATTGAGGAGGAGTGCTTGTCAAATTAGAACGAGTTACAACATTAGAACTAGCTGAAGCGGTAATAAAATCACTTCTACAGACATCATTACCAAAGCAACGCGCTGCGAAAATGAGACGACCTAGAGAAGTGTTTTGTTCTTGCCAAAGAAGTTTAAGATCGGTTTGTCTAAACTCAACTTCTCCAGTGGGCTTAATTACCCAAATATATAATTCTGACGCTAGGTATTGTTCTTTACCGTCTCGTGAAAATTGATCAAAAATCCTAGAATATTGAACAATTGTTGCATTTTGTTGTCGAGCAATGGCTTGGAGTTGGGCTAAAGAAACAACCGGAGAAAAGGGTTCTGAATTGGGGTTGAATCGTTGAGTTAATAACTCGACTAACGCTCTCCCCCGACCTCGTTCAGAAACTTCTAAAGCTGGCTCAGTTTTATTTTGAGCAATTAAAACTTGTTGAAGCAGATTATAGGAACTGCGTTGAGTGTCGGAAAGAGATACTTTATCGAGGTCGTCTTGAATTCCTTGTCGCAGAGATTCCCTGACTTCGAGACTAAAAAACAGATATTTTTCAGCTTCAGGAAAATTCTTCAATTTAAACAAAGCAAGACCCAAATTATTGAGAGCAAGTCCTTCTCCATTGCGATCGCCGATTTCACGGAAAATAGTTAAAGACTGTTGAAAAAACTCTATTGCTTTTTGATATTGTCCTAAGCGATTGTAAGCAAGACCCAAATTATTGAGAGCAAATCCTTCTCCATTGCGATTGCCGATTTCACGGAAAATAGTTAAAGACTGTTGATAAAACTCTATTGCTTTTTGATATTGTCCTAAGCTATTGTAAGCAATACCCAAATTACCGAGAGCAAATCCTTCTCCATTGCGATTGCCGATTTCACGGAAAATAGTTAAAGACTGTTGAAAAAACTCAATTGCTTTTTGATATTGTCCTAAGCGATTGTAAGCAATACCCAAATTACCGAGAGCAAATCCTTCTCCATTGCGATCGCCGATTTCACGGGTAATAGTTAAAGACTGTTGATAAAACTCAATTGCTTTTTGATATTGTCCTAAGTCACTGTAAGCAATACCCAAATTATTGAGAGCTTTTCCTTCTCCATTGCGATCGCCGATTTCACGATAAATGTTTAATGCAGTTTCTAAAGACTGAATTGCGGCTTGGTATTGGCTAGTTGTATTTTGTTGTCTTCCCTGCTCTAATAATCGGTCTGCTTCGGCTTTTCGTTCTGTAACCGTTTGGGCGAATACTCTATTACCCCTCTCAAATTTTTTCCCCAATAGGAGTGGAGAGGGAATTGTTAAGGTTAAACTGGTTAATAAAGTGAATAAAGCGATTAATCCTAGACGTGAGTTCATGGTACTGGGGTAGATACGTCGGGTATTAGTATCAATTTAACCTCGTTTTTGAGAATCGGCAAGATTTTTTGACAATTGTGATTCAGAGTTTATATGAAATTCCTAAATGTTTGCTACAAACCCCCCCTGTAGACCAGGGCTGTTTCATTCTGGAGACAGATTCCTGTGTGACCTCTCCCCCAACCCCTCTCCTGCAAGGAGAGGGGAGAAAAATTCCTAATATGAAATCTCTGAGAGATTTTAAAATATTAATTGCTCCCCCTTCCCTTGCAGGGAAGGGGGCTGGGGGGTTAGGTCACAGAGGTTTATAAAATCTTAAAGCCATCAAAACTCTTGTTGATGGCTTTAAGATCAGGAGTCAGTCTTGAGAAAAAACAGTCAACCTAACTGTATTGTTGACTAGAATTTTTTTCAGGTTCTAAATTAAACAAAGTTTGTAAAGTTTGCATCGCCCGACGTCGAGCTTCAATATCCTGTTGAGCGCGAAGTTGTACCATTGGATCATGAAGAATTTTATTAACAATTCCTCGCGTTAAAGCTTCAATCACTTCTTGATGTTTATCAGCAAATTCTGTCCCTAAGCGAGATAAAGCTTTTTCTAATTCCTGTTCTCGAATCGTTTCGATTTTATCGCGTAAACAGTTAATCACGGGTACTGTTTCTAAACTGCGCCACCAAACATCAAAGGCTTGTACTTCCTCTTCCAATAAAACTTCCGCTTCCTGAGCCATTTGACGGCGACTTTCATGGTTTTGCGCGACAACCGCTTTTAAATCATCCACATTATAAGCTTGAATATGGGCTAACTCATTCACATCAGTAGCGACATTCCGAGGAACAGAAATATCGACTAACATTAGGGGTTGAGATTGGGTTAAAATCGTTTCTAATTTAGCTCGGTCTATAATGGGTTCGGTCGCCGAGGTACTGGTAAATACAATATCAGAATTTGCCATTACAGACATCATTTCCGACATGGTATAAATTCGTAAATCAGCATCGGGAAATTGATTAGCTAATTCTTTAGCCCGTCCTAATGTCCGATTGAGAATAGAGATTTGGTTTGCACCTTTAGAGATTAAATGCTGAACCAATAGGCGAGACATTTTGCCCGCACCTAAAATGGCAACTCGATAATTACTTAAGTTCTGGACTTTCATCTGTACTAATTCGACCGCAGCCGAACTAATAGAAACTGCTCCTGTACCAATACTGGTCTCGGTTCTGACCCGTTTTCCGGCTGTTAATGCTTGGGTAAATAAACGGTTTAGAATGCGACTAATTCCTTTATATTGTTGGCTTAATTTATGGGTTTGTTTGACCTGGGATAAAATTTGTCCTTCCCCTAGAACTAAACTATCTAACCCGGCAGCGACCCTCATTAAGTGCATGATGGCATCATCATGAATTAGGGTAAATAAATGGGGGCGTAATTGTTGTAAAGGTAATTTACTTTTTTCCGATAAAAATTGAGTAACTTCCCGAATTCCCGGTTGAGTTTCTGTTGCTACTAAATAAATTTCTAAGCGGTTACATGTGCTAAGAATTGCAACTTCTTCGATATGGGGATAACTTAATAAATGAGCGATCGCAGCATCCAGTTGAGGTTCGGGAATACTCAATTTTTCACGCACCTCAACGGGGGCAGTCTTATGACTTAGACCGACAACAGCAATATTCATACAACAGTTGTTATAAATACGGTTTCAAAAATCAGTAATCAGTAATCAGTAATCAGTAAATCGCTAATAGTTTTCCAGTGTTAGTTAAAAAACCAAAAACCAAAAACCAAAAACTGATGACTGATTACTGATGCTTAAATTTTAGTGCAACTGAATATTTTTGGGTTGGCCAAACATATGAACAGTATCGACAAACCGAGCAGTTTTAGACAGAGAAGAAATAACTAAACTTTGAGTCCGAGCACCACCACTAAAGAAGCGCACGCCTTGCATCAAAGTACCTGGTGTAATTCCACAAGCCGCAAACAACACCGTTTCACCGGAGGCTAATTCATGGGCATCATAGACCTTATCAGCATCATTGATTCCCATTTCTTCGAGGCGATTTAGATTACCTTCTCTGCTTTCCCCAATCAATCCGGTTTTCACCACTTCTGGATCATAGATTAACTGACCTTGGAAGTGACCGCCTAAAGCCCGCATGGCAGCAGCAGAAATTACTCCTTCTGGTGCAGCCCCAATTCCCATGAGTGCGTGAATATTGGTTCCCGAAAAGGCACAGGAAATGGCAGCAGAAACGTCTCCATCACTGATCAAACGCACCCGGGAGCCGGCTGTGCGAATTTCATTGATCAGGTCTTTGTGGCGGGGACGATCCATGACCACCACCACTAAGTCCTCAATGGAGCGGTTCATGCAGTCGGAAAGAATTTTCAGGTTTTCGGTGGCAGATTTGTTAATATCAACGTGATTCTTAGCCACCGCCGGGGCTGCTAATTTCTTCATGTAGAAATCAGGAGCCGCAAATAGACCGCCTTTTTCAGAAATTGCTAAGACGGCCATGGAGCCATTTTGACCATAGGCGACTAAGTTAGTTCCTTCGCAGGGGTCAACGGCGATATCAATTTCTAGCAGTTCGTCGGGGTTACAGAATTTGGATGGATCGTCTTGGGTACAGATCCCGACTTCCTCACCAATATAAAGCATGGGGGCTTCGTCTCTTTCTCCTTCCCCAATTACGATCCGTCCTCTCATGTGAATTTGGTTCATGCGTTTACGCATGGCTTCCACGGCCACATGGTCGGCCCCATTTTTGTCGCCTTTCCCCATTAAACGAGCCGATGCGATCGCAGCTTGCTCGACGACTTCAATAATCTCTAACCCAATAACATTATCCACAGAATTTTTTCCTCCCAAGAACTGAGATTGCCGAATTATTAGACACTCCCAGTGTTTTAGTCTATCAGAGGGGGGGATGCGGTTTTCATTTGGGGGAGTTTAGTTTTTGTTAATTTTTACTGCGAGTCAGGGGAGTCAGCATCTATTAAACGTCCTCTGGGCTAAAAAATCGCTGCTGTCAGCAAACAGGCTTCTAAATCCAGGGTGGCCAATTGGTTGTAAGCCTGATTAATCAAACGTTCTCCCCGTAAGGCTCCGGTATTGGCCCCCGGACAAATATGGTGCAGGGTATCGGAATTAAAGCCCTCTAATATTAATCGAATACTGTTTAATTGTCGTGGCCAATGGAAGGTTTTGGCGGTGCGGAGGGGAACAGGTTGGCCCTGGAGATTTGGTAATAGATGACGTCCGGTGAACAATACTCCCCCATGTCCACTAAAATAGAGGCAGGATGAACCCGGAGAATGTCCTGGTGTCCAAAAAACCGAACTCTGGGAACTCAACTTTAACTCAGTCTCAAAAGTGTTGACGTTGGACTCAGGTAGTAAATAGGCTTCTTGCTCTTGGATCAGAATATTGCATCCGGTGGATTTTTGAATTTCGCGCGATGAGCCAATAGCCGCCCGATGGGTAATAAATAACCACTGAAGGCCCCCTAGCTGCTCGATAAACTGCTGATTAGTCCGATTCCAAGGGGGAGCATCAATTAGGATATTCCCCTGGTTCTCTACAATGAAATAGGCTGTTCCGCCCAAGGTTTCCCGGTTGGGTGGGAAGGCATAAACATTTTCCAGCACAAGCTGGGGGGGTTTGGGTACAGAACGCTCCTGTAACATATTATTAGATTAATTTTTAGGGTTTGACACTCCCACCCCTACGCTACGCTAAAGGGGTGGGATTCTCGGATCTAGTCCAATCAAACAAAGATAGTTGAACATACTCTGTTTGATTGTTTTTCACCGAGTTCGGGGGTGTGCCAAACACCCCATCAGCTAAACCGGATGAATCCATTACAGAAGCATCTCTCTGTAGGTCTATTTGTTATAGGTACGATGGGTTTTACTCTGATTTAGCCATTTCACCATTACCATTCACGATGGTTCGGATACATCTTTACTTTACATTACACATGGACTTCTTGCTCGATAGTTACCGGATTTGGCTTCTAGTAGTTCTACCTTTTTAACCCCGCTTTAGCCTGTTGGTTGCTACCCATACAAACTAGGGGTTATGCTTTCACCTCAGCACTTGAGGGATAGGACTTGACGCACAGCGTCTCACCTACAAATGTAATCAGTTATCACCAGTTTCATCAACTGGGTTGACCGTCCCGTAATCTTTTAGGCTTACTTTAGGTCAAACGAATCGTACTGAGGTATATGGTGCAGGTCTTTTAATTAATTTCAATCCTTTAAGAGCCAACTTATAATTAAGTTTTTGTTCCAAAGAATAATAAGACCAAGTGTGTCGAGATTGACCAGAA
>Ga0208362_1000146_pt1 | contig 24029 bp, 17 predicted proteins | sample LakMenEpi13Oct10_FD_150693 | JGI IMG/M metagenome (GOLD analysis project Ga0208362, IMG submission 150693) | Freshwater microbial communities from Lake Mendota, WI - 13OCT2010 deep hole epilimnion (SPAdes) | ecosystem: Environmental > Aquatic > Freshwater > Lake > Epilimnion/Euphotic zone ... | reverse complement strand
GAAAGCATTCAACCTTGAATTATCTGTCCCCTCTTCAATTCGAAGAGTATCACTATATCTCTAAAAAGTTTGTCTCCTAAATCGGATCAACATCAGATTTCGAATACGGAATTTGTCAAAAAGTATATTGAGAATTTCATTAATAATATAAAAGACTATGCTCCTAAACATAAAACCTAGTAAAAAGAATATATATCCCGTTAAAGGAATTTTAATTAAGAGTAAAAACGTCCAAGAATGGATAAGTGAAATTCAACTAATGGGATTGTCTTTGAATTCATCAGAGATTTTCCCAATTCCTGATCAAGAGGTTAATAGTATATGGGGTTGTTTAGTAACTTTCCAAGAAGATTGTAAGCCAAAAGATATTCGAAAAAATTCTTATTGTCAATGCATTCAAAATCGTATCTTTATACCTGAATATACCTTTCTATATCCTCACATTTCAACTGAAGAAATCAATAGTTTATTTAAATCCAATCTATTCATTTTGCATTCAGATTCTGGACTTGTTGAGTTGCAGGAAATTATTAATTGGAGTGATTTAATTTGTATACCTGAATACACAACAATTCAAATTACGAGTCCTGCTGATAGCACCAGGATACCAGCTGTTATAAAGAGTTTTCAAATTTCTCCAATTTCTCCAGATGAAGTTATAAAACAATTGGAAGAAAGTAGTTTCCCAGAAAGAAAAAACTTAGAACATAAACCTTTAAGTATTTCTGAAAAAATCAAATTACAAACACTAAGACTACTATTTCAAAGGAAGAAGATTGACAATAATAGCCACTCTGACAAAAAACCTGAATCTACTATTCTTTTAGAAAAACTCCAAAACTGTCTAAGTTTTTACCCTGAACAAAATAATTTGATTGAGAATTTAAAGAATGATTTTGCTGATTTAGAAGAAAGGAATCAAAATCAATTAGATAAGTTAATGAATTTATTTCATGATAATCCTGAAGAAGCTCTCAAGTATGCTATTCCTCTCGATACAGAGAACACATCAAGAGGTGGTAAAAAGCATTTACTTGATTTATCCGTACGATGGTCAAATTTTTCTTTATTTAACCGCCATTCCAATTTGCACAATTCTAGTGACGGCTCATATTTGCTTCCAGATAACGCCTTCATACAGCTACAGGCTCAATATATTAAAACCGCCAATGAGTTGGTGAAAAATAAAAAGTATCAGAAAGCAGCTTTTGTTTATTTGAAATTATTGAAGAACTTTTATATGGCTGCAAGAACCTTGGAAGATGGTGAATTTTATTCTGAGGCTGCAGCTATTTATATGAAATATTTGAATAATAAAGTTAAGGCAGCTTTCTGTTATGAAAAAGCTAATATGCTCCAGCAAGCAATTGATCTATATATAGAGTTAAATGAAAATGAGAAAATTGCTGATCTATATTTGTTATTAAATAATCACGCATTTGCAAAAAAATATTATACGAAAGTAATAAACGATTATTTGTCAAAAGATCAATTCTTAAAAGCTTCAATCATTTTAAAGAATAAGCTCAGTGATTATGTAGGTGCACAAAATGTACTTATGAGAGGTTGGGAAGAAAATAAAGATAGCTTTAACTGTTTGAACAATTATTTTGCAAATATTCAAAATGTTGATGAATTGCAAAAAGAAATTCAAAATGTTTATGAAAATAGAACCAATGCCGATAAAAAAGAGGCTTTTCTACAAGTTCTAAAACATGAGCATAAAAAGAATTCAAAACTTGCGAATATTGTAAAGTCCATTGCTTATGAAATAATTGCTCAGCAACTGTTGAAGAATCCTTCAATCGTCTCAGACTTAAAAGCGTTTAACGGAAATGACAATTTATTGATTAGGGATATTATGCGATTTAAACAAAAAAACAAAATCAAACTTCAATTTTAATAATGATTTATTTCTTAAAAAGCTTTAGGAATTTGGCTTAGTAATATCTACAAAAATGACTATTACTAAGCATGTATTTTTCTAAGTAATCTTTCAATGCTTTAAATTGATGAATACTGTGTTCTAGTAAATCCATCATCTTTATTGTCATCGACTGTATTTTGATAAGAATCGACTCCATCCTTGAAAGCCAAGTCTTGATTTAAAATTGAATTCACTGAAATAAGTCCTATGGCTCTTAGCAAGTCAACTTGAGCTTGATTGTATTGAATTGTTGCTCTGACTTTATTGACCAAGGCATTAACATAGTTTCTCTGAGTATCAATTAAATCAATATTGGTACCAACACCATTTTGTAGTCTAATTCTGGCAAGTTTAATACCCTCAGTTGATGCACCCAATTGTTTCTCCGCTGATTTTATTTGTTTTTCGGCTGATTGGCTTCTAAGAAAAGCATCTCTGACTTGTCCATCTACTTGTAATTTTTCATTGGCAATTTCCAGCGATGCTTGTCTGGACTCAGCTCGTTTTTGATTTATTGAAGAAATTTGATTAAGTCCTAGTCCAACCAAAACAGGCCAATCAACACTTACCGTAGCCGTTCTCAAATCATCAATTCTGCCTGGATCAAGCGATTGTGTTGCACTTCTCGCAAAACTGGTGGTTCCGATGGAGGCGCTCACGCTTGGCGCAAAACCCATGGCCGCTTCAGCAATTCTGGATTTAGAAGCTTTATAAGACAAATATCTACGACTAATATCTGGTCTATTTGACATTGCAAAATCAACAAGTTCATCAATTGCATAATTATCACTAACAAGTGTCTTTTTGTAGATCTGACTGTCTTCAAGCCTAATATCAGTACCTAGAGGCATATTCAACAAAGTCAAAAGTTGAATTTCCGAAATTCTGGTTGTAGCTTGCTGGGCTTCCAGCGCCAATTCATTCTCGGCCATTTGTTCAGTAGCCTGAAGAACTGAGAATCTGGTTCCAACTCCAGCTTGTTCCAGTTTTTCATTCAATGCTAATTGTACTTTGGCCTGACGCACAGCTTCAATTCTTACGGCCAATTCACCACGCGCTCTCATAACTTCATAATATTGATTGGTGGTTTGCTTCATCAATTCCTGCAAATTAGTACCACTGAATTGTGAATTTGCCATCCAGTCATAATAAGCACCCAAGGTACCAAATATTTCAGCTGGAGCAATATTGTATCTGAGGCCAACCTGGGTACGGTGGGTAGTACCTGCAACCGAGAACGCCAATCCACGAGACTGATCTTGCATTGTGTAATTAGCAAAAATATCTGGCAATAATCCAGAACCTACATTCCAAAAACGCCATTTATCTCTGATAACGGTTTCATCAATTATTCTCTGAGGTAAATTTGATTGAAGCGCAATTAATAAAGATTTTTCTATATTTAAATCCAGTACTTCATCACGATTCACATCTAATTCAATTGGATCAAGAATGTCGCTGAAGCGCTCACTGGTAGGGATATCTAGAGGTAAAGCTTTTTCTAAATCTCTGCCGCTTGGATCATCCGCCCCATTGAGAAAATCATTTTTAGGTGGTGGTGAATTTGGATCATTTAAAGATTTGAGAATTTCAAATGGGTCTACAGATGGAGCTCTTTTTTGCGATTGAATAAGTAAGTCAATTTGAGGATCATCAACAATTGGGCTTGTAATTACTGCATTTGAATTGGGGGTATTTGTATAAGCAGTGCTAGTTTCTTGCGCTAATTGAGTATTAGTTTGAGAATAAAATTGAGGCTTTGTTTTGTACTGAGCTTTAGGCTGAATTGAAGATAGAGGTTGAGTCGTAGCCGAAGTTGAAGAACTTAATGTGGGTTTGAATACTGCTTTGGGGTTGCTAGCGTCAAAATCTTCCCAAATGCTACTTAATTGTTGACTATCTGTTTCGTCTGCACTGGCAGGTAATTCAAATGGAATCAAACTATTCAAAGCAAAAGTGCTGAATAGCAAGCTTGTAAGCGAAAGTAAGCCAAGATTTTTACTTAAATTCTTATTTGTATTCTTTGAAAGCTTCACTTGATTGAGTTTAGAAATATTGTTTTGATTAATAATTGCCACAGCTTGCTGACTTGATTTTGTTTTACTTAAAGATTGGCTAAATATTTTCTTATTGTTGAAAAAGTTCATCATTAAATTAAGAAGCTAAATTGGTGAAATTTGTTCTTACTTTTGTTATGAAATTTAATTCACATACAAAATTCAAAACCAAAAGAGTTGTTCATTTAATATGCACAAAATCGGCAAAACCCTAAACATCTTTTTTTATTAACCAAATTCTTTAAGGCTTATTTGCTGAATTGCTAGAATCTAATGAATCATTTGCAGCTAATGAATCTAAAAACCGAAGCAGAAAAATTTATGATGAATTCAGAAACACTTACTACAAAAAAAGCTCTTGAAAAGTCACAAAAGCGTGATGACTTAATCAATTCTGAAATTCTTTCCAAAATCCAAAGCATTTATTCTCTGCCAGTTCCTGATTTAATTTTTCAAGCTCAGTCAATCCATCGTGAATATCATGATCCCAATCGAGTTCAATTTTGTACTTTGAGCAGCATTAAAACTGGAGCTTGTCCTGAAGATTGTCATTATTGCCCGCAAAGCGCTAGATACAAAACGGACATAGAGGTTCACAGTTTGCTTAGCAAAGAAGTTGTTATAGAACAAGCCAAAGAAGCCAAGTCACAAGGTTCTACACGTTTTTGTATGGGAGCTTCTTGGCGCGATTTGCCTGAAGGTAAGGATTTCGATAGCGTGGTGGAATTAATTCAATCAGTCAAATCTTTGGATCTGGAAGTTTGCTGCACACTCGGAATGGTGAACAAAGATCAAGCGCAAAAGTTAGCCGAAGCTGGTTTGCATACTTACAATCACAATATTGATACTAGTCCCGAGTTTTATTCAGAAATCATTTCGACTCGTACCTATGATGAGCGAATTGAAACTTTACAGAATATTCACCAAGCAGGGATCAAAATGTGTAGCGGTGGAATAGTTGGAATGGGTGAGTCCAGCGAAGATCGTCAGAGATTTTTGGCAGTTTTAGCTTCCATGAATCCATATCCAGATTCAGTGCCGATTAATGCGCTGGTTCCCGTTGAAGGAACACCACTAGAAAAGCAGCAAATCATTGATCCATTAGAATTAGTCAGAATGGTTGCAACTGCCCGTATTGTGATGCCAAAAGCTATGATTAGGCTATCAGCTGGAAGGCGCTCGCTGAGTGATGAAGCACAAGCTTTTTGTTTTGTGGCTGGCGCCAATTCGATTCATACTGGAGAAAAACTCCTGACAACTCCTAATGCGGGAATTAATCGAGATCATGAATTAATGAATAAACTCGGCATGCAAACTTTGGAAAAAGCCAGATTGTAGAAATTTAATTTTACAGTTCCAGTTTTAAAGTTTAAGATTTTGCAGAAATGGATTTTAGATAAAGAGTATCAGGGCAAAAATCTTGTCCATTTGGCCATTCAACTGTGCCATTGCGAGATACTACCGAATTGAAATAAGAAATATTTTGCAACTCTGTGAAATATCCTTTGTTTAGGTACAAAGAAGTGTCAAATATTTTTTCTTCTCCATTATTGAATGTTAAAAGGAGTTTCCACTCAGGTAATGCTTTTACGGATTGTACTCTGATAAACACCATTTTTACCTCAAGGGATCAATTTTAAATATTGGCTGCCCTCTAGATGCCAAGTCCCAATCGGCCATTAAGTCTTCTTTGTGAATTTCAATCCAAGCTTTTACCAAATGGATTTTGTTCTTCGGTAAATTTCCATCAATCATTTCAGCTGTCTCTATTTCAAATACAGCTTCATTTTCTTGATATTTGGCATGTATGTGAGGAGTATTGTGTTTTCCACTATCAAAGAAATAGAGAGTAATTACAATTCCAAAAAATATGCTGATCGTAGGCATAGAGATTAATTTGCAAGTAATAGCTGTGAAATAATATTAAAACATTTTTGGGTTTGAGAAGACCAAGTCTTCCGTCAAATCAAATACAGATCACAAGCGGCTAAGTTAAATTGGCTTAATGTTTCATTAAAAAGCCTTAATTAGGAGACTTGTAGATTTGTGAAAAGTAATGTTTTTCTGAATTGTCTTTCACCGGTCAATTTTAAATCTCACTCTTATTGCCTATAACAAGGTGGTTCATTATGCCTACAATAACGCTAACGCCAGATTCATTCAAAGAAATCAGTGAATTAAAAATTGCAAATAACGGCAACTTTTCCAAAAAGACTTTGACAAATAATGATGAGGGATTAAGTGAAACCGATGAAATCCTTCCACTGGCTGGCGGGAATGTAATACAAACTAAAGATGGTAAAGATACGGTTGTTGGCAAAGTTGAAGTCGATCCAAACAATAAAGATCAATTTGTATTTAAAGCTAATGATCCTAAACTTACAGGTGAAGTGAAATTTGATTATGGAGTAAAACAAGCTAGCGGATCTATGCCACCGACAAAAGCAACAGTGGAAATAGAAATAGTGTCAGAAGAAGAAGCTGCCAAGAGAAAAAAAGAAGCGCAAATAATAGCTGACGAGAAGAAAGCCGAAGCCACAGGACTAGCAAATACAACTTTCAATTCTCCAGAAGAAGCAAATACTTTAATTAATACTGTCTTTAATACAACTTTCAATTCACAAGATCAAAATAGTTATTCTTCTAAGATCAAAACTAATGCTTCCCAAGTCACTAATAATCCAAGTACAGTAGATTCAGAAGTCACAAAGCTTAATGAAACAAAATCTAAAATCCCCCATGAATGGAAATCATATGCAAACTCCCTTAACCGAATCTCATCAGGTGGTGATCCCAAAGATGCGTTAGCACAATATCAATTTGCTTTTCTGGCAATTGAATCTATTCAAAAACCTAGTACTGATAAACAGAAGGCTAAAGCTCAGGCCGTTATGCTACACGCATTGTTGAAATCTGCAAGTAATTTGGATCCTAAAGCTAAATTTATTATTCTTTCTCAAGCTCTTATATTCTCGAAATATCACAAGTTAATGCCAGCGGAACTTGATAATCCTGTTGACGGAATGGGACTTGACACTTTGATGAGTAACTCAAAGGTCAATTTTGGTTATATTAATCCAATCTCAACGGCTGGAGCTATAACGGGAACAGTTAGTTTAGCTGGTTCTCTTGCGGGTCTTACTGGTAAGTGGCAAGGCTTTACAGCTCTAAACGATAAGCTCGTTCCATCATGGAGAAGTGCAGAAGCAATAAAAAGTACAGCAGCAGCAGCCACAGAAGCAACTAAAGCAGCAAGGATAGCTTCACTATCAGGATTAAGTGATGAAATGAGCCAGACAACTGCAGCTCTAAAACAAGCAGAAGCAGCATTAAAAGCTGCCACAGGGAATGATGTACAAACGGCAAGAGAATCATTCAATAAGGCCAAAGAAGCCGCTGAATTAGCAAAAAAAGCTTTTGATAAAGAATATGGCAACTCACTTTTGAATGCAACTGGTGATTTAATAGGTGGTACTGCAAAAGCTGCAAAAAATCCAAATGTGCAAAATTCTGGCAACCTAATAGGTAAAGGGGGAAGCGCATTTGTGAGTGGCTTTATGGGAGAAAAAAGCCTTGTAAAATTGTATGAGATTCAGGATGAAAGTTTACTTTCGTGGGGAACAGGTGGAGATTTACTGGCCGCTGTTGGGACTGGTGCGGGAGTTGGAACTTTATTCGGAGGCCCAGTAGGTACGCTTATTGGGGGTGGTATTGGTCTGTTGAAATTTGGATTTGATTCTTGGCAAAAAGGAAAGATATTCAATCCAAGAGACAAATTTCTAGATCAATACGACAACACAGTGATGAAGTTAGCAGAATTTGCTGGATCTGATTATTCGGCATTAACTGATTACACACCAAGCTCAAGCTATGTAGCATCATCGCCCCCAGCCCAAACACAACAGGCACAAAAAGAAGATCAAACTAAAATAGCATCAGGCAATCCATCACCTTTTGCTTGCGCTTAAAATCAACATTAAGAGAATCATCCAATTCAGCCTAAACCAAAGCCATATTTGCCGAAATATGAGAAATATCAGTTAAGGCTTTATCAATTGATTTTTGGATCTTTTGCAACTCACGCTCTGGATTAACCCACCAATCGCGCGACCAAACTCTATGAATATGCCAACCATAATTTTCCAGTACTTCTTGTCTGAGTCTGTCTCTATCTCTTGCAGTTTTTGCGGAATTATACATTTCTCCGTCGCACTCAATTCCCAGCACAAAACTACCAACTGAATTAGGCCTGAGAATACCTAAACCAACTTTGTATTCCGAGCAGCCAATATCAGAACGTACAGCATAACCTCTCATGCGGAGCGCAGTATGAATTTGCTGCTCAATTAGCATTTTGTCTTTATCGCTTTGTTTTTTCTCTTGCTCATCAATCAAATCAGATTCCACATAACGTAAATAATCACGTAAGAAATTCAGACCTTTGCTGTGCTCCTCTGTAACCTTGAGATCAAAATGATGAAATGAACAGAAAACATACATTTGTTCTTTCGCCCGAGTAACTGCCACATTGAGCCTGCGATGACCAACTTCTTTTTGATTGATTGGCCCAAAGTTTTGATAGATTTTCCCGCTAGCATCTTTGCCATAGCCAATACTCAAAATAATTATGTCGCGTTCATCTCCTTGAACCGTTTCTAGATTCTTGATGAAAAGCCTCTGATCGCTAGGCAGATTTTCATTGAAATATTCTTCTAACTGAGGATTTTCAATACGGAGTTTATTGATTTCTTCTTCAATGCATTCGGTTTGAGCAGCCCCTAGAGCAATAATTCCTATTGATTTTCTTTCACCTAAACCATCTTTTTGATCTCGCAAAAGTTTAATGACTTGCTCGGCTACTCCTTTAGCTTCATTCGGATTAGTTTTGGTTTTCCCACGGTCAAAGAAACCATTTTCAACATAAACAAATTTGACTGGTTTTTGCGCAAGCTGATTAGCCGCAGGAAAAGTAATCAAATCACCATTGTAGATTTTTTGATTTGAAGCATGAATGAGTTCTTCGTATTTGCTACGATAATGCCAAAGCAGTCTGAGTGGTCGTCTCTGTTTGAGAATTACTGAGGACAAATTAAGAATGCTCTCAAATTCAGGATTTTCATCATCTTCATCTTCGTCAGCATTATCTCCGCCTGGATTAGACAATTTACCAAAACTAGTTGGTGGCATTTGTTCTGGATCACCAGCCACAATCACTTGCTTTGCGCGGAAAATCGAACAAATTGCATCTTCTGGAAATATCTGAGATGCCTCATCAAAAATCACCGTATCAAAAATCATTGGACTATCGCTTGATTCCAGCTCAATAAATTGTGAAACCGAAAGCGGACTCATCATCCAGCAAGGATGAACTTCTAATATCAATTTGCGCAAATCCTTTATGATGCGTCGAATCGACTTACGAGGTCTTTTTTGACCAGCCATTGTTCTTAGGCTTTTGAGCTGAGCTGGCGGCAATTTCTTTTGCGAGAAGTCGGCCTGAATATTTTGAAAAACCCGCTCACGATTTAGAACTTGGAATTGCTTTTTATCTAATTCTTTAAAGCTATTCACCAAATCATTATGATCTTCACCTCTGAAAGCTCTAAGACGTGGATTCTCTAATTCAACTTGGTCAATCCATAAGGTATAAAATCTTTTTTCAAAAGCACCTTGTAATTTTTTTGCAGCAACTTTTTTATTAACCGCTTTCTCGAAGAAATCACCCAATTCTTCATCCGCAAAGCTATCTCGGAGCATGCAAAAATCAATCCATTCATCTAGTGAGGATTGCTGGTTACTTTCAGTTGATTCTTGGGGGCCTTTTAGATCTTCATGAAAACGAGGTTGCGGTTGTTGAAGAGAACTAAGAGTCTGCAAAAACTTAAGTATTTCCCTGTCTTTCCAATTTTCAAAAGTGCAAATACTTGCTAATTGTTCAAAGCTCTCATTTAAAGATTGTTTGGCTTGAACTGCCTGCTCCAGCGAAGATTTCAATTCACGCATTTTGCTGAGATGTATAAGGCAATCCTGCATTTTTTTATTCAAATCAAATTGAAAAGAGAACAATTCAGTTAACCATTTACAATCCTCACTTGAATTGACTGGAATTTCATTTAATTGATCTTGAGCCGTTTCTTTGATTCTCTGATCAGGTTGATTCTCATGTTTTTCAGATAAATCCAATTCATTTTTTTCAGAGCGAGATACATCTTGAAATTGTTCAGTTGTCAAAGGAAGCTCTGCACTCCCACTTGAAAGGGGGTTGGGAGGTAATACTAATGAGACTGGCGACGGATTTCTAGATACGCCCTGTTTTTCTTCATTTCTTAAATTGTTATAAAGGTCTATAAATTCCTGTCCCAGAGCATCAACTTGTTTCTTTGTATTCAAAAGCAATTTGTACTTATTTAAATCACTTTCAATTTGATTAAGAATTTCCGAAACTTCTGCTTGCACTGGGATTGAAGGATATAACCCAACTTGAGAGGTATAAGAACTTAAATAGAAAGATTCGCGTAATAAATTGTTAAATTTTTCATACTCAATTGAGTTGGTGAAATCAATTTTTTGTAGTGATTGATGAGACAAAGAAGCTGAGTTCTGCACTTCCTCTTTCAAGGGGGTTGGGGGGTGAATCATTTCACGGTATTGGCTTATTTCCTGCAATCTCTGATCAATAAAGTCAGTAGAGCATCCCTCAAGCGAATATTTCAACACTTCATCTTTTAATGCGGAATATTCTTGATGAACAACTTTATTGGCTGAGAGCTTATCCAAAAGGGCTTGCCAATTATCTTGTTTGAGTAAATCTCCAATTCCCTTGGATGCATTGACCAAATGACGCAGAAATGCTTCTTTGTTTTCAAATTCGGCAATTGTTTTTGGAATTGAATAGCCGAGCAAGGAAAATAATTTATTGAATTTATTGCGGCAAACTTCAAACTGAGAGGCAATTTGAATAAAAGAGGTTTTGAGCTTTTCTTTTTGAGTAAGTGATAAATGCTGACTAATACTCAATCCCTGCCATGGATGTCCCTGCTCAGAACTATACATTTCGGCTTGCACTGCTAGCTTTTGAATTAGCCTGGTTGTTTTATCCCACTTCAAATCATCAAAGCCGAAAATATTATCAATTAGAAATTGTAATTCTGGATAATCTTTGAGCCTAGAAGCAGCGGCATAAGCTTGATATGGTTTGATTTGCAATTCACCAAAACTTGTATGCAGAAGTTTCGCATATTCATTGAGCTCTTTTCTTCTTTCATCTAGCTTACGGAAATGAGGGGTGTACTGATTATTTTCAGCTTTAACAACTTGAATTTCAGCTTCAGTATCAATGTCTTTCTTAGCCTCAGAAATAACTTCTGCACCAGTTTCGGTATTCAAATCAACACTGAGTTTCTCAAAGCATTCATTTAACCTTTTGAGAAAACCAACTTTGTCTTTTTTCTTTGTATCGTGCAAAACCAAACAAAAATTATCTAAACCACAACTGCTCAACCTGTCGCGCACAACATTTAGAGCCGCTTTCTTTTCACTAACAAATAAAATCTTTTTGCCTTGGCTCAACAATTCGGCAATAATATTTGTAATTGTTTGTGATTTCCCAGTTCCAGGTGGGCCATCGAGTACAAAGCTAATATTTTGTTTGGCGGCCTGAATAGCATCCAACTGAGAAGAATCAGCATCCAATACGCAGAAATTATCTTTTGCACCAAAGTAATTATTTGTATTTTCTTTGGTACTAATATTTTGTTTAGCTTCGGCTTCTGCAGCGCCTACAAAATCAGCTTGTTCTAGCAGCTCTCTCTGGCTGAGCCTGGAAATAAATGGATGTTTGAGCATTTTATGCCCGAGATTTTCCATTTCCTTGAACAAAACTAATTTCTGAAAATTGAAAATCGAAATAGCTTTGCGTTTATTAATTTGCCAGCTTGAATAGGCTGATTGAGTGAGTAATTCCTGAAATCCTGCTAAATATTGATCAAGATCTTCAAGCGATATTTTGTCTTCTTCAAGCTTCTCGGGAATAAAGTCAAGGCTAATACCAAAACTTTGTTTGAGAAACATACGCAAAGCTGGATTGAAAGCGATTTCTTCTTCCTCACCAAAAACCAAATTGTATTTAGGAGCAAGTCCGCTTGTTCGGTCGATATAGAGCGGTATCAAGAACAAAGGCGAATAATTGCTTTTTTCATTATAGTCAGACTCTTTCCATTCAAGGAAACCATAAGCCAAATAAAGAATATTAGCCCCTAAATCTTGCTTGGCAATTCGGTCTCTGGAACGTAATCTTTCCAATAATTTATTGCGTTTATAAAAAGGATCAAAGCCCGCATTTGAAACGAAATTATTGTTTTGTGATGCATCAGATAAATTCTCTACACTATCAATAGAAAGCTTATTTACAGAAAATTCTTTATCCTCTTCAGGTGAGCTAAGCTCTTGATCTATTTCTAACTTTGGAAACAACTCTTCGTCTGAATTTGTATTAGTTAAACCTTCGGATGATTCATCTGTAGAATGAGAAAGATTTGCATTGCCTTCATAGTTCCCGCTTTCAAGTGCGTCGCCAGACGGGAGCTGCAGCTCATTCAAAGTGGAGGGTAACACAAATGAAGCTGGTGAGGGATTTCCAGATGCGCCCACTAAATCATTAGCTTGTTTGTCTGAAAGGCCATCCAAATGGGTTTTAATTATTGAATCACTAATTGAATTATTGAGCCGAATCATTTTGCCATCTAGCAAATCATCTAATAATTCATCGGCAAATTCTGTAAGCTCTAAATGGCTTTTGCCAAAGAATTTAAAGTACAAAAGAGAATTTTTCTTTGAGAAATCAATTAGCTTTTGCTTCCAGTGGTCAATCATGAATATCTTGAATCTTGTATTTTTTGAATTTTGCGAACTTATTTATTCATCTTACGCAAATGGCATGACTTTATTTAGTTTCCGAAACAATCCTGAAATAAATCCAGGACGGAATGAGGAGAAAAAATAAATTTTGTCATACTGAACTTGTCCCAGGAACTGTTTATTAATTCACGTTACGCAAAAATCATTTCCTCTTTACTGGGATTAACTCGCTCCGCCCTTCGGGCACCTCTCTCTCAACACAGAAAGGGAAAACACAATTTTTGGCTCTCCTCTCGCTTTAGGAGAGGGGTTGGGGGGGGGAGAGGGCATTCAAATTTTGCGTAAGGTGAGTTATTAAAAAAGACAGTTGTTTTTGCGCAAGGTAAATTATTTATTCCGTCTAAAAAATATGACGGAAGCTAACTCAATTTGGTTCAATTCTGAGATTTGATTAAGTTTTCTGAAAACTCTCTATTAACAATAAAATCAATTGAACTCAAATATTAAAATGCCATCCTCGAGCAAAGTGAACTGACCAATTCATAATTTCTCTTGCAGGGTTGGTGCCATCTAATTTGGCTATTTCTTCTAATCCAGTAGGACTTGTAATATTTATTTCGGTCAATTTATTCCCGATTACATCCAAACCAACTATGATGAGGCCCAACTCCAAAAGCCTTGGTTTGAGAATATTACAAATTGCCTGCTCCTCTTCTGTGACATTTGTCTTTTGTACAGAACCACCAGCTGCCATATTTGCTCGATGATCATCAGATTTTGGCACTCTAAGAATCGCACCAATTGGATTACCTGCCAACAAAAATATTCTTTTATCTCCTTCTCTAGATGACGGCAAATATTCTTGCAAAATAATTTTTCTTTGCCCAGATTGAGTAATTAATTCAAGAATAGAGCTGAGATTTTTATCATCATGACGCAAAAGCAAAATCCCTTCACCAGCCTTGCCTCCAATTGGTTTGGCAATTAATTGATTATGGCTTTGAATTAATGATTTGATTTCAGTAATGCTTTGCGTAATTATGTTCTTAGGCATTAAATCAGGAAATTCAAGCGCAAAAAGCTTTTCATCACAAGCTAGCAATGAATCAGGATTATTAATTACTTTAGCTTTGGATAATCTGAATAATTGGCAAACTTGAATGTATTTTTCATCGACTGGCGGATCTTTTCTCATCCAAACAGCTAAGTCAGCATCTAATCCCAAATCAATTTGTTTATATTCGCCATTACTAATTAGTCCACCAGAAGCGAGTATTTTCACTTCACGAGTATTTGCTTTGACTAAATTATCTGACCAGAAAATATCTTTGAGTTCTGCCTGAAAAACTTTGTGACCGAGTAGAATTGCTTCTTTCATCATGGCCAAGCTTGAATCATGCCCGGCTTGCAAAAGAGAGAAAGGATCAATTATAAAGAGGTGTTTCATTATTTGTTTCGAGGCAGACTTACTTTAGGCTGGATTTATTTAAATTAAAAACTAACTTGTTTCAAATTTGTTACCAAACATTATTCTTCAATATTTTGATTCTTAAACACTTTAATTCAATACTCAAACCATTATGTTTGGCCAAAAGACTATTTAATTCAATTAAGTTTAAATAAGAAAATTAATTTATCCCAAAAATAATGTCACTTTTTCTCCAAAGCATCTCCCTCAGCCGATTCAGAAATTATTCAGGATTTAATCAATCTTTTAACTTTCATAAGCAATTCGTTTTTATTATTGGTCCCAATGCAATCGGAAAAAGCAACTTATTAGAAGCAATTCAATATGCCTCTATTCATGCCGAGAATTTAGTGGAAAATGAAAAGCAATTACTATCTATTAATTCACCTGATGATAGATTTCAAATTGAGGCTAATTATTCACTTGGGGAAAGAAATCTTAAACTAGAAATCTCTGGCGGAGCAAGTAAAAGCCTCAAAATCAATGGGGTCAAATATCGTTCAGCCAAAGAAGCGAAAGGTGAAATGCTAAAAAGTGTTATTTTCAAAGCTCGTGAAAGCCTCGAAATAGTTAGAGGTTCACCAAATAAGAGACGTGATTGGCTAAATGGTTTTTTAAGTATTTTGGACATTCACTACGCAGATTGTTTGAAGCGCTTTGAAAGGGCTTTGGATCAACGCAATTATTTACTGAAATCTTCAGGCTATAAAAGTCAACAATCATTAATTGATGAATTGAATATTTGGGATATGGAGCTAGCCAAATATGCCATTCCGCTTCAACAAAACCGAAAAAGATTTCTTGAGACTTCCAATCCAAGTTTTCAAAATGCTTATCGCAAAATATCCTCAGTAGAATTAACTCAAGGAAATGAAGAGGTCACCTCAGGGGGAGAAAACCCTTGTCTAAAATATTTGCCTTCAATTGAATTGAATAGTGAGCAAGATAATGAAGAAACTTGCAGACAGAATGTGCAAACGTTATCTCTAGAAGACAATATGCGGAATCAATGGCTAGAGAAATTCCAAAACAATCGAGAAATAGATCTTGCCCGATATCAAACTACACAAGGTTCTCATCGAGACGACTTTGCCTTTCAGATCAATGAAATGGATGCTAGATATTATGCTAGTCAGGGGCAACAAAGGACTTGCGCCTTATCTCTGAAACTCACTCAGCTAGAAAAATGGGCCGAGCATTTAGAGTATTCCCCCATACTCCTTTTAGATGATGTCTGTGCCGAACTCGATTTAAATAGACAAAAAGCCTTATTTGAATTTTTGCCAAAAAAAAGTCAGGTTTTCATAACGACAACCCATCTTTCAAGCTTACCGCCAATGCCTGCTGATAAATATCAAATAATCAATCTATAAGGGAATCATAATGCATTTATACTTCCTTAATATTTTAAAATTAGTAGGTCTAATAGTTAAATTAAAACGAGTTTATTAATGTTAAGAAAACTTTCAACTTTATCAATTCAATTAGTTTGATGGACAAATATTTATATAATTGATTCTAGAATAACTTGCGATAAGACTCATAAACCTCCATTATAGGCTTGTCTTGATAGGCACAGATATTCTTAGCAATTTGCCCGGTCAGAAAGGAGTTTCCTACTTATGGGAAAAAAGATAGATATACAAGGCATGAATTTAGAAGTAACAAAGTCAATGAATGAATATTTGGAGAAAAAACTACAAAGAGCTACTAAGAACTCATCAGATTTTATAAGTGCAATTAAAGTAAACCTAGCGAGTGAAAATAGAACTGGAACATATTTAGTTGAAGTAATATTGTTCTTACATGGCGGCAAAACCATTTGTAATAAAACTCATTCACCTGAAATGTATGCAAGCATGGATATAGCCTGTGCAAGCTTAGAAAGACAAATCAAGAAGCTAAAGGAGAAACACTTAGACATAAGACGTTATCAATCAATTGAAGGAAAAATTAACTTGATGCCCGATTTAGTTGCAGTTGCAAGTTAATGATTTCTCGATTTTATTTTTAGAATTTTTATTTAGAGAACAAAATTTTTAGTTAGCCTAATAAATCATATGCAAATATGTCTGGCTGCAAAGATATTGTTCTCTTTTTATTTGTGGCTTTAAATAAAAATCTAAGTTTATAGAAATCTGGAATCAATCGAAAATAAATTAATCAATTTGAATTTATATCTTTATTCTGAAAAGTACTCAATCTTTAGATATAAAATAAAATAAAATTTGGATTAATGTTTCAGGAAGTTAATTTGTGGAAGAAAAAGTTTGAGTTGAGATTTTGTTTAGAAAATATTTCTATTTAGGAATTTAGGGAAATGATAGCTGAGCTATACAATAGAGTTAAAGAATTCACTCTCACAGACAAGCAGAGAGAAGCTTTTGATTTGCTGCAATCGATTCAAACATATAGAGCTTATCCTTCAATTGACCAAGTACTCAAAAAACGTTCCAATCTAGTTCATCAGCTAGGAGATGTAGAAAAACTTTGGAGACAATTTGGCCGAATGACAAAACAGGATTTAGCCGATTTAGCAATGAGATTGATTAATGAAATTTGGTAATTAATGAAAGGCATTTTTGCTTAAGTTGATCAGATGCAATTCTTCATGTGAAAAGCATAAAGGTTGAAAACCAAAGAAATTTGACGAAAATAGGTTAAAATTGCTAAGTTAAAATTTCAAGAATAATCTATTTACACGACGAAACATTTTTCAATATCCAATGATTGATAAGCAAGAAAAGAAAGAAATAGTCAATAAGCACCAAAAGCACACAACTGACACTGGTTCTCCGGAAGTTCAAGTTGCAGTTTATACAGCTAGAATAAAAGAAATTTCTGGACATTTATCTACAAACAAAAAAGATTTTTCTGCTCTCAGAGGGCTTCAAAAATTAGTTTCCATGAGAAAAAAGCTTTTATCATATTTGAATAAGCGTAATTCTGATAGCTACAAAAAACTAATTCAAGAATTGGGAATTAGAGGTTAATTTAGAAGTCAATATTTAAGTCAAATCACATAATTGAACCTTACAACTTTAGTTTTTACACCTCTTGGTAAGTTTTTCTACCATTATCGTGAAATGTGACTTATATAGCTATAACTTAAATATTTTCCTGAGATTCTTCGATTGAGGCTATCCAATCAAATTGGACAATTCTTAGCTTTGATGTGACTAATGTTTTTGTATAGTTGGCAAAGCGAGAAGAATAATTTCATAACCAAAAGGTTTATCACTGCAAATCATTGCAAATAAAAATAATCTGAAAAGAGGTAAAGATTGAATTTTTTAGTCGAAAAAACCAAAATTGTAAACTGTGAGTTAGCGCCAGATAAAATCATTAAGCTTGAAACTGGTCGTCTAGCAGGCGAAGCAAAAAGCTCTGTTTTAGTAACCTGCGCTGAGACTATGGTTTTGGTTACATGTTGTGAATCCAAAGAACCAAAATCCGGAATCGACTTTTTCCCTTTAACGGTGGATTTTGAAGAAAGACTTTATTCAATTGGAAAAATTCCTGGAAGTTATAACCGACGTGAAGGAAAGCCATCAGACCGAGCTATTCTTTCAAGTAGATTAATTGATAGACCCATTAGACCTCTTTTTCCAGAAGGTTATTTCAATGATGTACAAATAGTCGCTACCATTCTTAGTTCAGATCAAATTAATCCCCCCGATGTTTTGGCTATTTTTGGGGCTTCTGCGGCTATTGAGCTTGCTGGGCTTCCTTTCAAAGGACCAATTGGAGCAATAAGAGTTGGCTTAATTAAAGGTCAATTTATAGCTAATCCAACTCAGGAAGAAATTTTAGAAAGCCAATTAGATTTAGTTGTGGCAGGAACTGAAAAAGCTGTTTTGATGATTGAAGTCGGTGCGAATTTTGTCAAAGAAGAAGTTGTATTAGCGGCAATTGTCTTTGCTCAAGAGCATTTCAAAACACAAATTCAAGCCCAAAAAGAATTAGCCGAGTTAGTGGGTGGTATTCAAAAAAGAGAATTTGTTGCTCCGGCCGAAGATGAATCATTAAAAGAATTAGTAGCTTCACTTGCAAAAGACAAACTCACTGAATCAATTGAGTCAAAGATTACTGATAAAGAAACTCGCGAAAATCTTTCTGATGCAGCTTACAAAGCAGTCAAAGATCATTTTGCCAATTTGCCTGAAAATAGTGCGGAAAAGGAAAAGCTTCCATTAGCCTTAGCTTATACAAAAAAACTAGAAAAGAAAATAATGCGTGCCCAGATTATGGATAAGGGTGAAAGAGTTGATGGACGTAAATGTAATGAGATTCGTCCAATTTGTTCAGAAGTTGGATTATTACCAAGAGCACATGGAAGCGGTTTGTTCACAAGAGGCACTACCCAGGTTCTTTCATCTGTAACCCTCGGCTCTGGAATGGATGCTAGACAATTAGATACAATTTGGCCTGAAAAAGAACAAGCTTATTTTCACCATTATAATTTCCCACCATTCTCAGTAGGTGAGGCTAGATCTGCAAGAGCAACTGGTAGAAGAGAATTAGGTCATGGAGCTTTGGCTGAAAGAGCACTTATTCCAACCCTGCCAAGCAAAGAAGAATTTCCTTATGTGATTCGTGTAGTATCTGATGTCTTGGCTTCCAATGGTTCAAGCAGTATGGCTTCGACTTGTGGTAGCACTTTAGCACTCATGGATGCAGGTGTTCCAATCAAGTCGCCGATTTCAGGTATTGCAATGGGTTTAATTCTTGAAGGTGGTAAATGTGCCATTTTGAGTGATATTCAAGGTGTTGAAGATTTCCTTGGAGACATGGATTTCAAGGTTACCGGAAATGCAGATGGTGTTACGGCCATTCAATTGGATGTAAAACTTTCTCAAGGAGTAAATCTTGCAATTTTACAATTAGCTTTAGATCAAGCTTTGCATGGCAGAATTCATATACTTGAAAAAATGCTGGAAGAGATTAAAGCACCAAGAGAAAATCTATCAAATCACGCACCTAGGTTGTTTACTTTGCAAGTCGATCAATCTGATATTGGTGCTCTAATTGGACCTGGCGGAAAAAATATTAGAAAATTAATTGAAGAAACTGGCGTTGACAAAATTGATATTGATGATAATGGTTTAATAGTTGTCCAAGGTAAGGGCGAAGCTGCTGAAGAAGCCAGAGACCGTATTGCAGCAATTACTCTAAAGATTATTCCTGGAAAAGAATATAAAGGATTTATAGCTCGCAAATTACCAATTGGACTATTTGTTGATATTGGACCTGGCAAAGTAGGGTTGCTGAAATCACCGTCTGAGAGAAATGGTCGTGGTAATGGAACTTATCGAGGTAATAATTTCCAAGGCGATAATGAGCAATCTCAAAATACTAATGAAGTGATTGTAAATTTTGATGATTTTGAAATTGATGAACCAGTAATTGTTTTGGTTGATGACATTGATATGAAAGGCCGAATTAATTTGGCTAATGTTAGAAAAATGCCCATCGAATAAATCATTTTCAAATTATTAAAATCAAGTTGCTAGAATTTTCGATTTGTTAGCCTGCCTATCCCAAATAAGAACTGACACCAAACATCATTTTAATTGCTTTAGTGATTCAGAATGTTTGATGTCAGTTGATAGTATCCAAGTGGGAATTTGAGGAGAATATTTTTTAGATGTTGTATCGGATCATAGTCAATCTATGAATAGTCAAAAATCTGTTACATTAAAGAAATTCAACTGAACAAATTACGTTTAAACGTTTAGTAAGCAAAAATGAAAAAACCTATTTTAATTACTCTTGGAATTATTGTTGGAGTTATAGCTTTAATTGGCATATTGGCATTCTCCATTTTTGGTGGAACTTATAATCAACTTGTCTCTCTTGACGAAAATGCAAAAAGTAGTTGGTCGCAAGTAGAAAACGTCTATCAAAGAAGGCTAGACTTAATTCCAAATTTGGTAAGTACCGTTAAAGGTTATGCTAAGTTTGAAAAAGAAACTTTGGTTGGTGTAATAGAAGCCAGAGCCAAAGCAACTAGCGTAAATATTAATCCTGATAAATTGGATGCTGGCTCAATACAAAAATTCCAAGAAGCTCAATCGGGCCTTTCTTCAGCCTTATCGAAACTGATGGTTGTAGTTGAAAAATATCCAGACTTAAAAGCAAATCAAAATTTCCTAGAATTACAGTCTCAACTTGAAGGTACAGAAAATCGAATTGCGGTTGAGCGTAAAAGATTCAATGACACAGTTCAAGAATATAATACTTATCTTAGGAAATTCCCTCAAAGTCTAATTGCTGGGATGATGGGTTTTGAGAAAAAAGGATATTTTGAATCTGATGCTGCCGCAAAAAAAGCTCCAACTATAAGCTTTGAATAATATGGAAAATGTAAAAGATGATTCATTCGATATTGGCATAGCTCATTACAAAGCTAGAGATTTATTCTCTAAGGAATCTGAGAAGAAAGTTGTTGCAGCGATAGAAAAGGCTGAGTTAAATACTTCTGGTGAAATTCGTGTTCATATCGAAAAGAAATGTATTAAAGATGTCTTAGATAGAGCTACTGAGGTTTTTGAAAATCTAAAAATTCACAAGACCAAATTGAGAAATGGTATTTTGTTTTATTTAGCCGTAGAAGACCGAAAATTCGCCATACTCGGTGATGCGGGAATTAACAAATTGGTACCTAGTAACTTTTGGGATGGTATCAAAGAAGAAATGAAGAAGTATTTTCTTGATGGTGAGTTTGTTCAAGGTTTAGAAATTGGTATTTGTATGGCTGGAGAAAAGCTAAAAGAATATTTTCCTTATGAAGAAGGAGATCAAAATGAATTATCAAATCAAATATCATTTGGTTGATCAAAATTATTATGTTGCCCCAAAGAGCGAATATAAAAGCAAATAACAAAGTGATTAGTAAAGTTAATAATAAATCCAAATATTCAGCTCAACTTGTAAAAGGGTTTTTCCTTTTAGCTTCCTTACTTTGGATAATGTCTTTTCCGTTATTATCTAAGGCAAAGAGTACTATTCCAGCTAGGCCAGATCCACCACATTTGGTCAATGATTTTGCTCAATTGTTAAACCAATCTGAATCAGAAACATTAGAACAGAAATTAATAGAGTATGAGAAAAAAACTTCTACTCAAATTGCAATTGTGACGATTGAGAGCTTAGAGGAAGAAGAAATTGCGGATTATGCTACTCAACTCGGCCATGAGTGGGGCATTGGGCAAAAGGATAAAGGAAATGGAGTTGTATTGCTTGTTTCCAAAGGCGACCGAAAAATGTTTATTGCAACTGGTTATGGAACGGAGACTATTCTGACAGATGCAGTTTGCAAAAGAATTATTGAGCAAGACTTGATTCCCAATTTCAAGCAAGGAAATTACAATGCTGGACTAAATCAAGCATTTGCACACATATCTGGACTACTCGATGGAAGCTTTAAAGCTGATAGTTTAAACACCAGTCAGTCTACAAAAATAAGGATCGACCCTTTAAGCTTAATTTTTCTCTTCTTTATCTTAGTTCAGTTTTTATCAAGTATTTTTGGCAAGAACAATAAAACCTATGGAAGAAGAGGAGGTCTGGCAGATTCAATATTTTGGGGTTCGGCCCTTGGCTCAAGTTGGGGCTCTGGTAGCTCTTCTTCTTTTAAAGATTTCTCAGGGGGTGGTGGATCTTTTGGAGGTTTTGGCGGAGGGGATTTTGGTGGCGGTGGTGCTGGTGGAAGTTGGTAACTTATCCTAGAATTTCCTAAGAGCTTTTTCTAAAAATCACCACGACTTTATCCTCATATATTTTTGTAAACATCGTTGATTTATTCAGCATAATTGCTGCAGGCCAATTCTTTTGGAGAATAAAAGTATTTAAATTCCATCTTTTAATATATTCTGTAAAATTCTTTCCTTCGATAAAATCCACTCTCCAAGCTTTCACAAAGTTTTCTGCATAGAAATCAAACCGAGTATCAATAAAAACTTTTTCACTAGGATAATTTAAAAGCGAGCAGCCACCAATTAAATCATCAACAATTGCTCGATCTGAGTCTGCTTTCAATTGCTTTTGATAAGTATTAATTGCTTTCATTACTGGAGCGCATTCTCCATTCTTATTGATTTTGAAAATGTTTGGAAAAGTAATGAAAGTAAATATTCCAATAAGAATAATAGAAATAAATGGTTTTGTTAAATACTCAAAATCGTCACCAATACTCTTAAGTATAAAGTTAGGATTATACTGAGTATATTCATTCACAACTCTCTGAATAACTATTGGCAAAATCAAAGCATAGAATAAGCAAGCCCAGACTACTATTCTGGCTGTCACAAAAGTCATAAAGCTGAAAACCAGCAAATGCAAAAATTCGGAATTATTAATAAATTTTTTCTTGCCTGTCGACAAATAAGACAAAACAATAAAAACAAAAAAGAGAAATAAAAACAACTGAAAAACCGGCCAATGAAAGTCAGGAGATCTCAATTCACCGATTAATTGATTCATATAACCTTGAGAGTGAATATTTGCTAAATATGGATACACATTTAGTCCGTATGGATTAATTAGGCTTCCTAGAAAAGCCGTTAATAGAAGAATTTGTGGAAAGTATTTTTGCAGAAAAGGACTTGGAGAAGCATTTGACTGTGGCTTTTCAGAAAATTGTTGATAACTATTACTCTCCAATGAGTCTAAATGGTTACCAACAAATGTTGATACTAAAGATATAAAGCCTAAAGTGACACCCAAATGCATATTTGCCCAAAGACAATATAGACAAAAAATAATTGGTATAAGTACAAGTAATTTGATTTTATTTCGTTGAAAACTATTTAATAACAGATATTGAATTAATAAGAAGAATGAACTTACAATCATTGGCCTGAGGCTTATATTAGTTGAAATAATATAAAGGCAAATACTTGATATTACTAATGAAAAAAACGCCGATGTTTTCTTATTTGGATCAGCGTGAATTTGGTGAAACGCTAAAGGAATTAGTATATAAATTGAAATGGTAAGAATTATGAATACGCGAATTAAATAATCGATACCAAGATATTTTTCGCTCAGTGCAATAAAGACCTCAAACAACCATTGATATAAAGTCCAGCTTTGATTTGGTAATGTCCAAGAAAATATATCTGTTTGAGGAATAATATTATGTACAAGTATGTACCTACCAGTTTGTAAAATCCAAGGAAAGTCTCGATTAATAGCATAATCTGCCATAGTAATCGCGAACTTGCCAATCATACTGATAAACAAAATCAAATAAATAAAACTTAAAACTTTGTTGATGATTTTCAATTGATAACTTGGAATAAACTAGATTTGGATTTAAAGAGTTGAACCTTAAAATTCTATGAATGCTTTTGATAATAAAGTTTTTATGCCCTCAATGCAAATACTTTTGCTAATTAATACCAAACTGCGATCAAGATTTAGCACTTCTTCTCTTCTTGACTCCTCCTTTCAAGGAGGCTGGGAGGTAATTAAGGTTAGGTTCTGATTGCAACTTGGTACAAGAACAAAAGAACAATATTAATCACACTTCCCAATTTTTCAGATCTTATTTGTCCCGCCCAAAGAGCACACTTAATGATTTCAGACTCAACTTTTGGCTAGCCCTTGCTTAAAGAGTCTTTTTGCGTTAAATTATAGAGTTCATGGATCACTAGCTCAACGGTAGAGCATCGGACTCTTAATCCGCTGGTTGATGGTTCGAATCCATCGTGGTCCA
>Ga0208362_1000143_pt1 | contig 24129 bp, 15 predicted proteins | sample LakMenEpi13Oct10_FD_150693 | JGI IMG/M metagenome (GOLD analysis project Ga0208362, IMG submission 150693) | Freshwater microbial communities from Lake Mendota, WI - 13OCT2010 deep hole epilimnion (SPAdes) | ecosystem: Environmental > Aquatic > Freshwater > Lake > Epilimnion/Euphotic zone ... | reverse complement strand
CCTTCACCAGGAACCGTCAACGACGTCTGCGTGCAATTGTTTGGAGTTTGCGCAGGGTCAATTCCACACAACTTCACCGACGATGCCAACAATGGGAAATCTGCAGCACCGGCTGTGTCGTTGCCAAGTGGTGTGTACGTCTGGTTTGTGTCGTAATCAGTGGTAATTGCATCAGGAGACGCGGTTGGCAACGGTGGTGGAAGAACGGTGGGAGTGATCGTGGTATTCACAAAACGATCAAGAGAGTCTTTGGCCTGATACTTCACTGATGTGGCAACCTGGCCCACAAACGTTGGCAAAGGATCAAATGTGACAGTGCCGTCAGGGTTCACTGTGTATGTACCTTCACCAGGAACCGTGAGAGAAGTCTGCGTGCAATTGTTTGGAGTTTCAGCAGGATCAATTCCACACAACTTCAGGCTTGACGCAACGAATGGGAAATCTGCAGCGCCCGGCGTGTCATTACCAAGTGGCGTGTACGTCTGATCCGTGTCGTACGCCCGCGTTAAAGCATCAGGACTTGCAGTTGGCAACGGTGGTGGACCAACAGTTGGTGTAATTGTTGCGTCATCGGTACGACCCAAAATGTCTGTCACCTGATACGTAACTGGCGTTTGTGCCTGCCCAGTAAACGAAGGCAACGGATTAAACGTGACAGTGCCATCAGGGTTCACCGTGTACGTACCCTCGCCAGGAACCGTCACAGAAGTCTGCGTACAGTTGGGCGCAGTTTCAGCGGTCACCGCAGGTGTAGCAGTTGCATCTGCCAGACGGCACAACTTCACCGTCGATGGAACCCACTGCGCACCAGGCGTGTCATTTGTTAATACAGGTATCACTTGGTTCGTGTCATACAAACCACTACTTGTGTCATTAACCACATTGAGTGGTGGTGGAGTCACAGTTGGCGTAATCGTTGCACTGTCAATTTGACCGAGTGTGTCGGCGACTTGATATGTCACAGGCCTGGTAACAGTGCCCGCAAAAGTATCTAACGGATTAAACGTCACTGTGCCATCAGGGTTCACTGTGTATGTGCCCTCGCCAGGAACTGTCACAGAAGTCTGCGTGCAATTATTTGGTGTTTGTAATGGGTCAATGCCGCACAACTTCACAGTAGATGCAACGAGTGGCGCACTTGAATGGCCAGGATCATCATTGTCGAGTATGTCAATCACTTGGTTTGTGTCATACGCATCTGTCGACGTGTCGTTCTTTACGTCTGGTGCTGGAGGAACTACAGGGGTCAGGGTGCTCGTTGCCGTCTGGCCAGTAATGTCAGTAATGCGATACGTCACTGAAGTCCTGGTCCCTGGTGCAATCGATGACGACGCCGCAAAAGTAGCTACGCCGGTTGTCTGGTTTATGGTCCAGGTTCCTTCTCCAGGAATATTGACCGACGTGCCACACAATTCTGTCACAGGGTCTACAAGACACGGACCATTAGTAGAACCCGCCTGCAAACCTGTTCCTGTACCAAGCCCACTTGCACCAACCACCGTTGTGTAAGTTGCCGTGGCTCCTGGCAAAACCGATTGTGTTTCCGGTGTTGCACTTGGAGCAGTTGGTGGGTCAACTCTCGGAGTAATGGTCGCGCTAACAAAACGGTTAAGCGAATCATTTGCCTGATATGTCACTGGTGTAGCAACAGTCCCCGTAAACGTTGGCAACGGATTAAACGTAACAGTGCCATCTTCGTTCACTGTGTATGTACCTTCGCCGGGAACCGTGAGAGATGTCTTTGAACAATCGTTCGGAATTTCCGCTGCTACAGGTGGCGTGGCCGCCGCATCTGCAAGACCACACAATTTCACCGATGATGCCAACAATGGAAAATCAGCTACGCCCGGTGTGTCATTGGCGAGTGGTGAATACGGCTGGTTCTTGTCATAAGAATCGCGTATCGCATCAGGTGATGCTGTTGGTATTGGTGGCAAACCAATAGTTGGCGTAATCGTTGTATTCACATATCGATCCAGCGAATCATTTGCCTGGTATCGCACAGGTGTTTGCACTGGGCCCGTAAATGTTGGCAACGGATCAAACGAGACAGTTCCATCACTATTCACTGTGTACGTACCTTCACCTGGGACCGTGAGCGACGTCTGTGAACAGGTATTCGGGGACTCGGCCTCATCTATTTGGATTGTTGCTGGATCATCGAGACCACACAACTTCACAGAAGTTGCCAACAGTGGGAAATCAGCCGCCCCCCGCGTGTCGTTGCCAAGTGGTGTGTATGTCTGGTTCGTGTCGTAGTCGGTCGTTATCGCATCAGGAGACGCGGTTGGCACCGGAGGTGGACCAACAGTTGGCGTAATCGTTGTGTTAACAAAACGATCCAATGAGTCTTTCGCCTGATACCTAACAGGTGTTTGTACCTGGCCAGTAAACGATGGCAACGGGTCAAACGTGACAGTTCCATCACTATTCACGGTGTACGTACCTTCGCCAGAAACCGTGAGCGACGTCTGCGTGCAGTTATTTGGAGTTTCAGCAGGATCAAGACCGCACAATTTCACTGATGACGCCAACAGTGGGAAATCAGTAGCACCATTAGTGTCATTACTAAGTGGCGTGTATGTGTGGTTCGTATCGTAATCACGCGTCAACGCATCAGCCGTGGCCTGCGGTACCGGTGGCGGACCAACGGTTGGTGTAATCGTTGAGTTCACATACCGAAATTGAGAATCGTTGGCCTGATACCGCACAGGGGTTTGTACCTGGCCAGTGAACGTTGGTAACGGATCAAACGTGACCGTGCCATCAGGGTTCACCGTGTACGTACCTTCACCAGGAACCGTCACCGAAGACTGAGAACAAGTATCTGGAGTCTCTGCAGTCACTGGTGGCGTGGCCGTTGCATCAGCAAGACCACACAACTTCACAGACGTTGCCAACAATGGGAAATCTGCCGCTCCTGCTGTGTCGTTACCTAGTGGTGTGTATGTGTGGTTCGTGTCGTAATCACGCGTCAACGCATCAGCCGCAGCTTGTGGTACTGGTGGTGGACCAACAGTAGGCGCAATCGTTGTGTTCACATACCTAAGAAGAGAATCGTTGGCTTGATACCGCACAGGTGTTTGAACCTGGCCAGTGAACGTTGGCAACGGATCAAACGTGACCGTGCCATCAGAGTTGACCGTGTATGTACCTTCACCAGGAACCGTCACCGAAGTCTTCGTACAATTGTTTGGAGTCTCTGCAACCACGACAGGATCTGCAGAGGGATCAGCAAGACCACATAATTTCACTGATGATGCCAACAATGGGAAATCAGCCGCTCCAGCTGTGTCATTACCCAGTGGCGTGTATGTGTGGTTTGTGTCGTAATCACGTGTCAAAACATCGGCCGTGGCTTGTGGTGTTGGCGGTGGACCAACAGTTGGCGTGATCGTTGAATTCACAAAACGATCCAATGAATCTTTTGCCTGATATCTCACAGGGGTTTGCACCTGGCCGGTGAACGTTGGCAACGGGTCAAACGTGACCGTGCCATCACTATTCACCGTGTATGTACCTTCACCAGGAACCGTCAGAGTTGTTTTATCGCAACTATTAGGTGTTTGCACAGGGTCGATACCACACAACTTCACAGACGTTGCTAGTAATGGGAAATCCGCGGCACCCGCAGTGTCATTACCCAGTGGCGTGTATGTATGGTTCGTGTCATATCCGCGTGTTAACGCATCGGCCGTGGCTTGTGGTAGCGGTGGCGGACCTACCGTGGGCGTCAGAGTCGAATTCACATACCTATCAAGTGAATCTTTTACTTGATATGTCACCGGAGTCTGTGCTTGGCCAGTAAAAGATGGCAGTGGATCGAATGTAACTTCGCCAGTGCTGGTATTTAGTGTGTACGTTCCTTCACCGGGAACAACCACTGTTGTCTGCGTACAACCATTTGGTGTCTCTGCCGGAATCGCCGGAGTTGCTGTGTTGTCTGCCAGACCACAGAGTTTGATACTTGATACATCAAATGGAAACGACGATGAGCCAGCGGTATCTCCATCTAACGGAGACAGTGTCTGGTTAACGTCATAGTCGCCAGTCGAAGTATTTGCGCGTGCAATCGGAAGCGGTGGCGTTCCAACGCTTGCCGTGATGTTTGCACTTGCCGTTTCTCCGAGGGCGTCAGATATTTGATATGGCCGCGAGGACGCTGTGCCATAGAAAGTTGGCAATGGGTCAAAGGTGACGGTGCCATCGCTATTTACTGTGTACGTACCTTCACCAGGAATTGTCAGAGTGGTCTTGGTGCAGCTATTCGGACTTTCGGACTCATTGGTATCTGGTGTCGCCGGATTATCAATTCCGCACAGTTTTAAAGTTGTGGGAGCAAGTGGTGAACCACCTGGAGCGTCATTCAATAGCGGGCTAATGGTTTGCGTCACGTCGTAATCATCAGACGAAGTGTCGTTTGCTGCTGTTGGCCGTGATACCACCGTTGGCGTATAGGTGGAAGATGCCACCTGGCCTGATCCGTCTGCCACCTGGTAGGTCACTGGTGTTGCGGTACCCACCCAGTCGGTTGCTGGCGTGAATGTAATAACACCTGTTGAAGTGTTCAAGGTGTACACACCGCCTGTTACCGACACCGTAGTGGCTGAACACCCAGAAGGCGTCTGGCCGGAAGAGCACAGCTTCACGGTTGGCATGGAGAAGACCCCAACACCAGGAGCATCATTCGTTAAGACATCTTTTGACTGCGTGATGTTGACATAATCACTCGTTGTGTCTGCACTAGCTGTTGGTGACGGAGTAACCGTTGGTGTGATGGTTGCGGTCCGTGCACGATCTTGAGTGTCAGAAATCTGATACTGAACAGGTGTTGCGGTGCCCACGTAATTTGGCAAAGGATCAAAAGTCACTGTGCCATTGCTATTGACGGTATAGGTACCTTGATTCGGTACCGTGAGCGAGGTTTTGTCACATACAAAGGGACCAGAACCATAGCCACACAGGAATAGTTTCGAATTATCAGCTGGAACTCCATCTTCGAAACTGTCGTTTACCAATGGCGAGATGATCTGATTGATATCTTGCGCATTTGTTGATGTGTCATTCACAGCACTCGGAATAGCGTTAGATGCAATAATGAACGAATAGTCCTCAACTTCGCCAGAAGATACTTTCCCTGTTGGAATTGGCACTGCGTCGTAGCTCAGTCGGATACGAGCATAAGTAAGTCCCGCAACAATGTCTGACGGCACTGTCCAACTTAATGTCGCACTTGTTGCTCCAGCCGCCGGATTCGTCGCGCACGTTCGTTCAGCCAGCGACATCGTGCCATCTCTGTTGAAGTCAATCCATCCGCACAACTTTGCCGTTCGTTCCACACCAGACAAAGAAACAGGAAGACTATACGTTTTGCCAGCATCTGCATCACCGAGTGCCGCCAAAGATGACACTCCATCTTCGTTAGCTGGTATCGCTGCGCCAGCACTCACAGCATCGGCGTTCGTCGTGCCGTAGAGCACGTTTAAGTTGTCTGCTGTTACAACTGAACCAAGTTTGAGGTGGCCAACCACATGGCTAGCAGCGGGTGAGTCATAGCCAACTGGCAACTGACCAAAGTCTTCAACAACGCTTGCAACCATGTTCCACTGATCTTCGTTACCCCACCCAGTTCCGTTCGAGTTGTAGTTAAGAGCAAACTTCACTTCTGTGACCGTGCCGTTTACTTGCAAAGAGCCACAACCTGCAGGAATACTGTTCGTGCAACGGGTTCCTGGGGAAGGATCCACCACGCCCACATATGTGCCGCCAACTACTTGAAGGTTTGTACCAGACAACATTGTGAGCGTCACACCAGGCGTAACTAATTCAAGTTCCGACCACGATTTGGCTCCCCCGTCTGCGCCACCCCATCCCGCAAATGAGATAACTGGATTCAACGTTGGCTCAGAAAATGTCATCGTGACAAAGCCTCGATTGAGACACTTCGACAACGTTGTACCCATTGTGTACAACGTGCAATTCGTGTCACCTGAGGTGGTGCCAGGTTCAAGACTGGCGATGAATGCTCCCGGGTCAGTAATTAGTCCGGTCTTCGTGAAGTTAGAAGTAGTTCCACCACGTTGGCTCAACGATTCAGACGCCTCGAACATACACACATACGGACCACTAACGGCCACACTGTAGGTCACGCCATTGGGTAGCGCCCTTTGACGTTCAGAGTTTGCGTATCTACTGCCAGTACAACTTGTATTGTTCGACGGTGATCCAGCCACCCACGACCACGCAGTACTGGTAGTTCTGTTGTTGCCGCTAAACGATGCAGCGTCATTTCCTGCATAGTCCTGAATTGCAGCGTTACTCGTTACAGAATTTGATGTTGGAGCCGCATATGTCACTGACACCAACTCTCCACTGGGTACCGACGATGCAAGAGTCAAGACGACGGTCGAACCACTGACTAATGCGGCGCTAACGGTGACGGGGTCATTACCTACGAATACTGTGTACCTACTCGAATCTGCAGTTACAGAACCTAAGGTTTCATTGAATGTCAAAGTAACCGTTGTGCCAGAGGCGGAAATGGTGCTGAGCGTAGGGGGCGTCACGTCTGGTCCAGCTGTAGAGAAGTTGGAGACCGCAGCGTTGCTCTGAGAAATCGAATCGTTTCCTGAAGAGTCTTGAACCGCTGAGTTTGAAGCTAGGGCATTAGGCGTTGGCGCGTTGTATGAGACCGTGACAGTTTTTCCAAATTCAATCGCGGTTCCCATTGTGAGTTGCACAGTGCTTCCCGAGATAGCAACTCCACTTGGCTGAAAATCGACACCATTGATTGTCACCGTGTATGCCGAAGCAGGAGCAGTCGTTGAGATCAATGCTTCGTCGTATGTCAGTGTTATCAATGTGCCGGCGGTATTTGTAACAGCTGACGTGAATATTGGGGCACGCAAGTCTGGTGCTACTGATGAATTGTTGGTTGCAGTGATACCCGATACCGACAACATGTCGTTGCCTGTGGCATCTTGTAATGCTGCGTTACTTGGTGATGAGTCATCAGCGGGTGCCGTGTACGACACTGTGACAGTCTGATTTGACGTGATAGTGACACCAGACAAACTGGCCGTGATCTTGTTTGATGGGCAACTTCTGTTGAATCCAGCGAGAGTCACCGGAGACCCATTCACGGTGATTGTGAAAGCTGAGTCTGCTGAAATGGTGCAACTAATTACTTCACTGAACGTGATATCTATCAGTGTTCCCGATGACAAAACAGTGGCTGTCGAAATGGTCGGGCGCAAGGTGTCAACAGTTGAGTTATTTGTAACTGATCGTGCACTCAATGAGTCAGCATCATTACCAGAAGTGTCCTGGATAGCTGCATTAGTCGTTCCTGCATCAGCCGTTGGCGCCACATAAGAAACCGTCAATGTTTTGTCGTTCGCCACTACCGAGGCCAACGTTAAGACAACAGTTCCATTTGTGCCTGGTGCTACAACAGAGGAAATAGTTACCGGGTTTCCGTCCACAGTCACAACGAAGTCACCCGTAGTTGCTGTAGTTGACCTGATCGTTTCGTTATACGTCAAGGTCAAGGTGGTGCCATTAGTTCCGAGGACGGCTGAGCTAATCACTGGGGCGGTCTGGTCAACAGTTGAACCGTTCGTGACAGTTGTTGCTGAAAATGATGCGGCATCGTTACCCGTCGTGTCTTGAATTGCAGCATTCGTAGTGCCCGCATCGACTGCAGGTGCGCTATACGCAACCGTCACAGCCTTGCCACTTCCAACAGCAGTCGCAAGAGTGAGCACAACTGTTGATGTGGAGCCACTGGCCGCAACTGATGAGACTGTCACTGGTGATCCATTTACCAGAACAGTAAAAGTGCTCGCCGCAGCTCGCGGATCACGGAGGGTTTCGTTGTAGTTAAGAGTAAGTGTGAGCCCATTCGCAGCAAGGCTCGCTGAACTCAAGACTGGCGACGTTTGGTCGACTGTAGAACCATTGCTCACCGATGCTGCAGTCAATGACGGCGCATCGTTACCTGTGAGGTCTTGAATGGCCGTGTTCGTCGTGGCGTTATTTACAGTCGGCGCTTCGTAAGCGACTGTGACAGTTCTGCCACTGCCTATAACAGAGCCCAGCGTAAGAACTACCGACCTATTTCCTGTTGTGGTATTTGGACCCGCGGCTACAGAGGAAACTGAGATTGGTGAACCGTTTGACAGAACAGTGAAACTCCCGGCAAGTGGCAGTGAGGTTTTGTGCAAATTCTCGTTGTACGTGACTGTCAGACTTAAACCGTTAGCTGCAAGCGAACTTGTGGAATACACAGGTGGCGTTTGGTCAACACCGGAACTGTTCGTCACAGAAGTCGCAGAGAACGACAGAGCATCATTTCCTATCGTGTCCTGAATTGCGGCATTTGTCGGAGCAGCATCAGCCGTTGGTGCACTGTACGCAACGGTGACAGCCTTGCCACTCCCTACAGGTGACTCAAGCGTCAGTATCGCTGTCCATGCATTACCATTCGCTGCAACCGATGACACAGTTACTGGTGAACCATCAACCATGACGGTAAAAGCACTGGCGGGCGCTCGCGGATCACGAACAATCTCGCCATAGTTGAGTGTCAGTGTGCGCCCGTCAGCACCAAGGCTTCCCCAACTAAATACTGGTCCCGTCTGGTCAACACTGGAACTATTCGTCAAAGTTTTTGCAGTAAAGGAAAGTGCATCATTGCCTGCTACGTCTTGAATCGCATTATTAGCCGTTGTTCCATCCGTTGTCGGTGCGGCATACGCAACAGTGACTACCTTTCCTTGTCCTACTGGTGACGCCAAAGTGAGCACGACCGTCTTTGTGCCAGAAGCCGTTGCTACAGAAGACACTGCAATCGGCTCACCACCATTTGTCACCGTGAATGCGCTCGCTAGCGCCGTCGTTGTTGAGAGATTCTCGTTATATGTAAGCGTGATTGTTGTACCAGCTGAGGTGTTTGCAACGGACGCATATATGGGAGCTGTCCGATCAACCAACGAACCATTGGTCACACTTGTTGTAGAAAACGACAACGCATCCATGCCTAAAGCATCTTGAATCGCCAAGTTGGACGGCGAGTCAGTACTCGCAGGAGCTGCGTATGCAACTGTGACAGTTTGACCTTGAATGACTACTTCACTCATCGTCAACTGAACTGTGGAGCCACTCACAGTTACCGCAGAAACAGTTGCCGGTTGACCGCCAACAACAACAGTGAATTGGGTAGTGGGCGCCGTTGTGCTATTCAACTCTTCGTTATACGTCATGGTCAAAGTTGTACCAGCAGAGTCAATAGCTGCCGATTGAAATACTGGTGGCACGCCTATTGGAGTAACAGCAGACGATGCAGCGGAGGATGAGGTTGACGTTTTATCGCCATTCAATGCAACAGATGTAAAGGTATAGCTATTTCCATTTATCAAGCCAGAGATGGTGCAACTCCCCGATGCGCCTGTAACAGTGCATGTCTTGCTGTTGTCTTGCACAGTAGTGACTATGTAGCCACTTGGTGTGACGCCAGATGTTGGCGCCGTGACAGTAACCGTCACTCGCGCATCACCCGCTACTGCTGTTGGAGTTCCAGGAGTGTTAGGCGCAAGGAAGACCGTGTACACCTTTTTTACAAAGGGGCTACTAGCGGTGCCAACCAAGATATATCCGTCAGAAAGCACAACTGCATCATTGACTGTGCCGCCAGTTGCATTGTCGTACACAAATGTGCTGTCGAGTGTGCCGTTTGTATTGAATCGTTTGAGGTTTCCACTAAATGATCCGCCGACAATTACTTTGCCATCGGTTTGGACCGTAACTGTGAGCGCGCCGTTAGGAAGCGCAGCAGCAGCGGCATTTGTGTTGAAGGTTGTGTCTTCAACACCGGTTGAGGAAAACTTCTTAACTTTGCCCGTAAAGTTTCCGACCACGTAGACATTGTTGGAAGCATCAACTGCAACCGCTGTTGGCGCGGCATCGAACTTGCCACTCACATTTGATGCAAAAGTTGTCTCGTTAGCTGTTGTGGTACCAGTTGCTGAGAACCGTTTGAGGTATCCCATTCCAGATGGGCCGACAACATAAATGTTGTTGTTGCTGTCAAGTGCCATTGCCGCTGACGTAGTCGTCAGAGAGTTTTGAGTAAATGCTGAGTCTTCAGCTCCCGTGCTAGTTAGTCCGCCTAATCGCCTGGCGTTGTTAAAGAAGTTTGAAAGGAAAATCGTTCGATCTGGGGCGACCTGATATGCAACAGAATAGATCTCGGCGTTAACTCCACCAACTCCCAATTGCCCACAGGTCGCTCCTGAGGTGCAGTTGTACGTGGAGTCAGCAGCTCCTGTTGATGAAATTCGGCGCACTCCGCTTCGCGTTCCCACAAGCACACGACTCTGGCTATCGATTGCGATCGAATACGGTTCATAGCCCGTGCTCGACGTCCACACTAAGGCGCCAGCACTACTAATTTTCTTGACAGATGAGCTGTACCCCACGTAGATGTTCCCACTGCTGTCCGTCGCCAAGGCAGTGACATTGGCAAAAGCCGTACCAACCGCAGTGTTAAACGTGGTCTCTAATGATCCAGGGCCCTGCGCCCACACGCGGTTTGGTGTGAGAAATAGGTTCATCGCAGATAACGCGAGGACACCTATTAATAAGGTGCTACCAAACTTGCGCAGACGACGGCTCATGCGCCAACCCCAAGGGGGCTCGACACTTCGTCAACGAGTGCTTTGGATATCCACAACATCACCTATTTATGATAGGGCTACCTGTGGATAATTAGTTATTTGTGATTTTTGTTCAATTAGGGTTCGAGAACAACCCAGCCTCGGCTCTGTAATTCAGCCGCCAACACCTCGGTCGGCACCGATTTTAGGGATTTCTCCACCGCTGTGGCCTTTGGCTTCATCGATGGTGCCGGCACCACCGGGGTGGGTACGGCATCTGCTGATTCGGCAATTTCAGCCCATTCTTGGAGTTGGGCAATAAACGCATCGGCCTCGTCGCGAGTGAACTTGCCCCCCGCTTGGCGCTGGTTGAACCCCAAGGGGCCGCGCGCATCTCGGAAATCTGAATGCCCGGCCGCATGGAGCAGCTCTAGCAATTCGCGAACTTGTTTTGCTGATGCCGGCGGTCCGCCAGGTTGTCCAAAGGCCATGGTGCGAGAGTACTCGCAGCGTCTCTCAACGTATGAGACTGGCCAACGACCAAGCGGCCGCAAGTGCACCAACTGCAGCCATCAGAACACTTCGCGCAACGGGTGCCTTGGCCAAATCCCCTTCGGCCTTTGCGGTTGGTGGCGGTTTAATCAGGGCCAAAATATTGCCCGCGGCTAAAGCCCCACCCAATGCGAGTACCAAATACGCAAGAAGGTTTTCTCCGAGGAACATCTCATTAGGTTAGGCGTGGCAGACTCACCACATGGGATTTCATCATGTCGCACTTGCCACCAAAGACCTAGCTGCCACCCACAAGTTCTATACAGAAGTGATGGGCTTTTCTTTGGTGAAGACAATCATCGGACCAGTTCCAGGTTCTCCCGATGGCTGGGCTCGTCACGTTTTCTACGACACCGGCTCACAAGGCATGATCGCATTTTGGGATATTCATGATGTGCAATGGAAAGACGGATACCCCACTGACATAAACAAGCTTGCTGGACTTCCTGGTTGGGTGAATCACTTTGCGTATTTTGCGGGCAGTCGAGAATTTCTTGATGAACGCCGCAAGAACTGGACCGCGCATGGTCACATGGTTGCAGAAGTAGATCACGAATTTTGCGTGAGCATCTACACAGCAGACCCAGACGGCAATACCGTTGAATTTTGTTTCGACACTCGTGAATTTACAGACGAAGAAAAAGTCGAAGCAATGACTTTGATGCTGGCAGAAAAACCACCGATGGATAAAGACGCCAAGGTAACCATTCACCCGCCTACGAATGAGGCGTTAGTTCACTAGATCACTCTGGGTCGTCAACGAACTGGGTGTATGCCTTGTTGAAGAGCAGACTCAAGTTGCCAGTTGGACCAGAACGATGCTTCTGTACCAAAACCTCAGCAGTACCGCGATCGTTTAGTCCGGCTTCAGCGTTTGCAGCCTCTTCGCGATACAAGAACATAACGACGTCTGCGTCTTGTTCAAGTGCACCAGATTCACGTAGGTCAGACAACACTGGTCGACGATCTTGTCGTTGTTCAATTCCGCGACTCAACTGACTGAGAGCCACCACTGGAATCTTGAATTCGCGTGCAAGAAGTTTGAGACCGCGGCTGATTTCTGCCACTTCTAATTGACGAGACTCGTTGTCGCCACCACCCATGAGTTGCAAATAGTCAATAACAACCATTGCTGGTGGGCCGTCTGCAGCATTCACGCGGCGAAGCTTTTGACGAATCTGCATGACCGTAATGCGTGACGTGTCATCGATGTACAAAGGAATTTCCAAACGGTGAATTGCGTTCGTAATTTTTGTCCAGTCGGCGTCTGCCAAGTTGCCGGTACGCAAACGTTCTGAATCCACTTGCGCTTCAGCAGACAAAATACGTTGCGTCAATTCTGTGTTGGACATTTCCAAAGAGAAAAACAGCACCGGCTGGTTTGTGGTGCGTGCAGCTGTTACCGCCATACCAAGTGCAAAAGCACTCTTACCCATGGCTGGTCGAGCACCGACAATGTTTAATGTTCCTGGCTGAAAGCCCGACAATAACTTGTCAAGTTTGGTGTAACCACTGCGTACACCGGTAATTTCCGACTTTGAGTCATAACGACTTTCAAGAATTGGAATAACAATGCCGGTGAGGTCGTGCAGTTTTTGTAAGGAATCAGTGATCTGTTCATCGCCGATGTCGAAAACTATTTGCTCTGCTTTATCGATTGCGATCTTGATATCGGCAGGCGCTGAATACCCAATGTCTGCTATCTCGCTTGCGCCCTTGATGAGCCGGCGCAAAATAGAAGTGTCGCGAACAATGGTGATGTAACGGCCAGCACTACTAATTGATGGTGTGGCGTTTTGTAAGTCTTGGAGAAAACCAAGGCCACCTAATTCGTCGAGCAAGTTACTTTTGCGCAACTCGTCTGCAACGGTGACAACATCAACTGCTTCAGCCGCTGCAGTGAGCGAACGAATTGCTGCATACACATGTCCGTGTGCTGGCTTGTAGAAGTCTTCAGGAACTAATTGCTTTTCACTTGCAAGACCAATGGGCTCTTCGTTGAGCAACATTGCACCCAACAACGATGCTTCCGCATCGAGGTTATGTGGAGGTACGCGACTGTCGGTACGCGTTCCGCGTGGCGCAGCTGGCCGCGTATTTCGTTGCTCGATGAAGTCCGACATAGTGAACCTCTACCTTGCCTGCAAATGCCTGTGGATTGCTAGTGGATAACCCTGCGAAATAGCTGTGGATTCGGCTGGGGACAACAGCCCGAGCCTGTGGATAAAGCTTCGTTGCGCGGGCACTTAGCCTGCGACAACCGAAAGCTTGATGGTGCACTCAACGTCTGCATGCAAACGTACGAGCGCTGTGTGTGAACCGGTGGTGCGAATTGGCTGAGCAACGATCTTCTTACGATCGAGCGTGACGCCAGCTTGCGCTGTAAGTGCAGACACAATGTCGGCGGTGGTAACGGAACCGAACAAACGACCCTCATTGCCAGCCTTTGCCTTCACTGTGAATGAACGAGCGGTAAGTGCTTCAGCAACGGTGTGTGCAGCAGCACGATCATTTGCTACTCGCAGGTCACGAGCACGGCGCATGGAGTTGGCCTGCTGAATTGCTCCGGCAGATGCAACAAGTGCGAGTCCACGTGGCAACAAGTAGTTACGTGCATGACCATCGGCAACAGTGACAATGTCACCACGGCGACCGACGCCTGCAATGTCTTCACGGAGAATGACGTTCATGGCTTATGCCTCCACTTCAGCTTCAACTGATTCGGTCACGGTCTCTACTGCTTCGACTACATCGTCTGCAGCATCGTCTGGAACGAATGATGAACTAATTGACTGATCTGGCATCTCGAGAGTTGCCTCTTCTTCGCCACGACGCTCTGCGCCTGGGCGAGGTGCACGTGTGCTGACAGTGCGCTTTGTGTATGGCAACAATGCCATTTCACGAGCGTTCTTGATAGCAGTAGCAATGTCGCGCTGTTGCTGCACATTGGCACCGCTCATACGCATGCCTCGGATCTTTGAGCGATCAGACATGAAGCGCTGCAAGAGGCTCACGTCTTTGTAATCGATGAAGACAACCTTTTCGATGGCCAGTGGGTTGGCCTTCTTTTTGTACTTACGGTTGGCCTCACGGGCGTTACGGATTTTGTTCTTTTTACTAGTCATTGTGTGGTCCTTGAATCAGGGAAGGGTTACAGGGGAAAGGGAGAACGCTTTAGAAAGGTTCTTCGTCGTTTGGAAAGAAGTCGCCGCCGGTGTTGCCACCGCCGTTGCCGCCAGCATTGCCACCGCGAGGTGCTCCGCCGCCATTGCCGCCTTCGTTACGAGGTGTGCGCTCAACTGAAGCGGTAGCCCAACGAAGGCTTGGTCCGATTTCGTCGGCGTTGATTTCGATTGCCGTGCGCTTTTCGCCTTCACGGTTTTGGTATTCACGCTGCTCGAGACGACCTGAAACGATGACGCGCATTCCCTTTGTGAGGGTTGCTGCTGCGTTTTCGCCCATTTGGCCCCACGAAACGACGTTGAAGTATGAGGTTTGCTCTTGCCATTCACCGTTGACTTGGTAGCGACGACCAACAGCAATGCTGAAAGATGCCACGCCCTTGCCACCAGTGGTGAAGCGAAGTTCTGGGTCGCGGGTGAGATTCCCAACGAGAGTGATTGAGTTATCGGCCATATTGATGGTTCCTTCCGAATAAGAGGTGTACGAAGCAGGTGCTCGATATAGGTGGCTTATGCCGCCGAGATGAGTCCACGACGAGTTGCCTCGTCGTCTGGTAAGCGGAGCAACTTGTGGCGCAACACTTCATCAGAGATGCGGAATCCGCGCTCTACTTCGTCCATTGCTCCACCGGGGGCTACGAGGTTAAAGATGGCGTAATAACCATCGTCTTGTTTCTTGATTTGGTAAGCAAGACGACGCTTGCCCCACCAATCAGGGTTTCCATGAACAGTGCCGCCAACCGATGTGATCGAGTTGGTGATGTTCTTCAACCAAGAATGGGCAACGCTCTCTTCGAGATTGCCGCTGATTATTACCATTAGTTCGTATGCACGCATTGCGTGTGACCTCCCTTCGGACCCGAGTACGTTCCCGGGGCCCCCGAAGGGGCAGGGTGAATATGTGACCCGATGAGCGTACCTGCTGACTCTCACCGTGACACACGGGTGTTACAAACAGCCATTTCCCATACGCAACAAGACAAATGTGGCGATGGGAAACCCCAGTGGGGCAACAAATGACCTATTGGGCTCGGCGTGTACGGCCTCGACCCACGATGGGGAGAACACGTAATAAGTGGTGCCATCGACATTGTGGACACGCCTCCACTACATAGGCGGCGTATTCGTGAGGCGTGCTTTGCAGCTTCACGATGTCTTTTCGATCGATGACGCACTTGCCATTCTTTGGAAGGCCGTGACCAAACACGTAGGTCACCAATGCAACGTTTACCTCTTCGCAAATGGGGCATAGCGTCTTCGATGGCTCCCCAATGTTCTTGGCGGCACGGATTAATTCGGGGTGCGCATCACAGACCGAGTCTTTGCTCACGCGTCCACGTTTCACTTCATTGATGAGCGCACGTCGCGATAACTGGTGGTCGACAACTCCAGCACCACCGCGCAACATATCAACGGAGAAACCCATGACTACACAAGATAGTCATAAGATGCCGACATGTCAGATGCGCGTTTTACCGCCAACGACGGCCCCGCCGTTTCCTTCGGATCATCCGTACACAACGAAAACGAATTACGCGTCTGCGGCGACGTAAAAGGCAAACGCGTCTTGGAGCTTGGCCTGTACGGCACGGTCCCCAATTCAGTAGCCATGGCCCTTCGAGGAGCCCGGAGTATCGCTATTGACCCCTCGCGAGAAGCAATTCAGCGGGCGCGTCAGGCGGCTACCAACGCAGACGTTGTGGTGGAGTTTCACGAGGGCGAGTTAGCAGACCTTGGATTTCTCATGAATTCAGGAATCGACCTTGCATTGTGTGTGCACCACATCACCTTCGATACAGACATTGCGCGACTATTTCGCCAAGTGCACCGCGTGTTGCGACCTGAAGCCGGGTTTGTATTCGCGGTAACTCACCCCATGTCTGCAGTGTTCGACGGAAATGACTCCACAGCACGCCGTCAATACGGATCTACAACTCCCACCATTGGTGAACTCACTATGGCGTTACAACGAGCAAACTTTTCTATCGACGTGATGCATGAACTCGTGCCGCTGCATCAACCAATGGCTGTTGCGCCGTCAACACTTGTTGTACGTGCACGCAAACTTGGTTCGTAAGTTATTCAGACCTACGACGCCCAGAGCGCTTCGTATTCATCACTGACTCGGCGTTAGCGCTCCACCACTCACGCAGGCGTTGAGTGATTACTTCTTCGCCAAGAATTCCTTCTTCCAAGCGAATCTCCATCATGAAATCCAACGCTGCACCAACAGCAGGACCAGCGGGAACATCGAGAAGTTCCATCACTTGCACACCATCAAGCTCGGGACGTAGCGCTGCAAGTTCTTCCTTCTGCATCAATTCAGCAATGCGATCTTCCATTTCGTCCATTCGACGAGCAAGAATCTTTGCCTTCTTCTCATTACGTGTGGTGCAGTCACAGCGCACCAACACATTCAGTTCGGGCAGATACTTGCCGGCGTCACGGACGTAACGTCGCACGGCGCTGTCTGTCCAACCCATTTGATATGTGTGAAAACGCCCACTAATAGCTACTAATTCAGACACCGCATCAATATCGTCCGTTGGGTACTTCATTACTTTCATGCGCTCGCGTGTCATTCGTGCACCAACAACTTCGTGGTGATGAAACGTAACGCCTTTGCCTTCTTTGAATCCTCGAGTACGCGGTTTGCCAACATCGTGATACAACGCAGCAAGTCGCGTAATACGAAAATCAAATTCACGGTCGTCTTGAAGTTGAACATTTTCAACAACAGCAAGTGTGTGCGTGAGAACATCTTTGTGACGATGAATCGGATCTTGCTCAAGACGCATGAGGCGCAACTCTGGCAAGAAGTGATCAACTAAACCAGTGTCAAACAAGAACCACAAACCTTTACTTGGCTTTGTTGTTGTCATTAATCGGTCAAACTCAATACGTACTCGTTCAGCAGAAACAATGGTAAGTCGATCTGCCATTGCTGTCACTGCTTCTACGAGTGCAGGCTCCGGCGTTGCATCGAGTTGAGAGATAAAGCGAGCAGCTCGCAACATGCGCAACGGATCGTCGCTAAATGATTCTTGTGGCGACAACGGAGTACGTAAGACACCGGTCATTAAATCTGCAGCTCCACCAAACGGGTCTACCAACGTCGGTGATTCTGAAGTGATTTCTAATGCCATCGCATTAATCGTGAAATCGCGTCGAGAAAGATCAACATCAATGTCAGTTGCGAATTGCACTTCAGGTTTACGTGAATCAGGTGAATACGCCTCGGCGCGATGCGTTGTGATCTCGTATGTACGGTCACCAATTTTCAATCCGATAGTGCCAAACCGTTCGCCTTGAGTCCACAAAGCATCTGCAATTGGCGACACAATGCGCTTAATGTCCTCTGGCGTAGCAGTTGTGGTGGCGTCAAAGTCAATGGCCGAGAAGTCCGTGTTGGCATCGGCCGCGCCCACCAATAAATCACGCACGGTCCCGCCCACTAGGAACAAGCGGTGTCCGGCCTCACGAAATCGGGCGGCAAGGGGCTCCATCTCCTGGAGAATGGGGGCAAAGCGCGCAGGAATCATGTCCACTGAAGGCTAGGCACACCCAACTGCTCTGAGGTGTTCTCTTTTCTCCCCAGTCCCCCTTTGCCACCAGAGCAGGGGCACTACGGTCAAGGGGGTGAGTTTGGTCGAGCATTCCCCCCGAACGGGCACCATTTGGTCTGGGGTGGTCAGTGCGCGAGTTCGGCCGTGGCCCCATAATGACCACAAAGCTTTCCTTGTTATTAATGGCGCCCACGGCCCCGAGATGCAGTTACCCGACGACCCCATCTTGAATACATGGATACAGACGATCAGTTCGTGGGGATACCGCAGTGTGCGTACCAGTGCTTTGGCCCCCAGTGCTTCCTCACCCTTGGAACGCTTGGGTTTCAGCGTTTCTCAAAGCCTCGCCCTGCTGCAAAAGTTCCACGACCAATCAGTTCCACAGTTCGCGACGAACCATTCAACTCATCTCGTGCGCTCTCTGCCCTTGTTATCGCGTCCCAGTCGGGCGACCATCGATGCCATTTTGGGCGTCGATGCCTCAGCGTTTGGAACGGAATGGTCTCTCGACACGGCGACATTCGAAGAAGCATTAAAGGCCACGCGCCACTGGCGCATCTTTGTATCTCGGGCAGAAAACCGCATTGACGGGTTCGTTCTTGCAGGCGTGACTCAGTCACACGGATTCATTCAACGCCTTGCCGTCCACCCCAATGCACAAAGAGAAGGCGTCGCATCTGCACTTCTCACGTCAGCACTCAACTGGACGCAGTCACGACGTTGCACCAACACCGTGGTGAACACCGACCACAACAACGAGGCCGCGCTCGCCCTGTATCACAAGTTCGGCTTTGCAACTCTTGACTATGGTCTTTCCGTGCTGGAGAAAACACTGCCATGACGCGACGACTGCGATTAGTACTCGCCACGTGCGCATTTGCGACCGCTGCGATCTCGTCTCCTGTGCACGCGGGCCAGAAAGAGATTGACTCACCAGTTCCAGAAATTGGCGTCTTGGCTCAACCCTTCAACATTCTCACTTCCGTGAATGCTCGCTTTGTTCTTGATGCAAACGTTCGTAACTCACTAGATGGCAAAGACACACTTCAGTTCTTATTGCACCGTCGAATTGCTGCGAGAGATTCTTTTGCATCAATTGCAAAAGGTGAAGTTGTGCCTGGCGTTAGCGATTCGTTCTCCGTTGCGATGTCACGGGTAGGCCGCGATTACGCCGGTCACTTAGAACCAATTGTTCCAATCATCACCACCGAGAAAACAAGTTCTGCATTGTCCATCTCACAAGACGGTGTGTATCCAATCACAATTCAAATCACAGATTTTCAAACTAAGAAAATTCTTTCGTCGGTTCTTACGTTTGTCAATAGGCGAACATTGTCGGCCACTACACAGAATCTTTCTATTAGCCCGCTCTTACGTTTGACTGCACCAGCTCTGTTGAAGACAGACGGCATTATTGAATTGGACGATGCAACTCGCGAATCTGTAAAGAGAATAATTTCATTTTTAGGATCCTTTACAGGACCTGTGACTATTTCAATAAGCCCCCAAATCATTACCGCTTTGGGAGAATCTGCTCTTCCCACGGATCAACAACTTTTTCTCGATCTACGAAATCAACTTCGCCGTCGATCAATCACAACAGACACATTTGCTCCATGTGATCCGGCAGAGTTTGCCGGTCTTGGTTTACAACAAGAATTCATTTCTCAGATGAAGCTTGGCGAAGCAACACTGAATCGTTTCCTTCCAGGTGTCACTATTCAGCGCAATGCGTGGGTTGCTACTGAGCGACTCAACCCAGATGCAGTTGCATTGCTACGCGACGCTGGAATTACGAATATCTTGCTTAGCGACGACGCAAGTATTGATGCAACCACGGAACTTCCCGCCAGCATCATTAGTCATCCGGTCGGTGCAGAGAATAAGAATGTCTCCGTTGTTTCGCAAGTGTCTAATCTTGTAGGCGTCAGTTCTACAAACAACACGGCCGAGAAAAACGGTTATGCAGTTGCGGCTGAAGCAATTGTGTTGGGTGATGATCTTGTGTCTGCGGCTATGAATCCAGCGCTCGTGCACATGTTGATCTCGCTACCCATTGGTTCGATCGACCAGTTCCAATTGATGACGACTGCGACGAAAGCACTCTCAAATGCGCCAGGGTTCACACTCATCGATATGGCTGCGTCGCATGCTGTCGACAACACCACCTCTGCGATTTCTTTTGGGCCTGCGCCAGATAAATGGAATACAAGTCGTGTGCCCAGTATTCAAAGTGCGCGTACTGAACTAAACGCGGTGACGTCCATGTTGAGCGAGGATGACGCACGCAGATACACCTGGGCGTACTTATTGGGTGTTGGCGCTTCCCCATCTCTCGAGAACGCCAATGCCTATATCTCGGCCTTACGGAAGCAGTTGCGCGCTACTCGCCAGTCGGTCACTGTGACAACTCCAGCCGTTTTGAATCTCTCTAGCCGCAACGGGTCGATCCGGATTCAGATTCGAAACGGGTCGGCAGAAAACCTCACGGTCAGGGTGCGATTTAACAGCGCCAAGCTCTCCTTGGTCAATCCCAGCCGCATCATCACCCTTCCGTCTGGGAGCACCACTGAAGTAGTGGTATCGGCAACCACCCGTACAAGTGGCCAATTCCCTGTCTCTGTATGGGTGGCCACTCCTCAGGGCAACCTGGAAGTTGTCCCCCTCATCACAATTCGGGCCAAAGTCACGGCCATTGCAGGATTTGGCCAGTTCGTGAGCATCTCGTTCCTCCTTGTTCTTTTGGCCTGGTGGTGGTCTCACCGCAGGTCAGCACGACGCGACCAGAGTGAGGCGACTACGGTTTGTTAGCAATGACTGTTCGAATTGTTACCGACTCCGCCTGCGACCTACCTCAAGACATGGCAGATGCCTTAGGTATTCGCATTGTTCCTCTCAGTGTTCGCTTTGGCGACACCGAATACATTGACCGCGAAACCATTACCACTTCAGAATTCTGGAAGTTGTGTGCCGCTTCGCCAACGTTGCCCGAAACTGCCGCGCCGTCACAAGGCAGGTTTGAAGAGTGCTACCGATCTCTCAAGGCAGAAGGCGCTACGGCCATCGTCGTAGTCGCATTGTCGTCAGACTTGTCAGCCACCATGCAAAGCGCCGTGCTTGCAGCACGTGCACTTGAGCCAGAAATCCCCGTTGTAGTTGTCGATAGTCGCAATGCGTCTATGGGCCAAGGCCTCACGGTGCTTGAATGTGCCGAAATGGCACGAGCGGGCGCCAGTCAGCAAGAGATCGTGGCTCGCGCCGAGCGTTTGACCCCACACACTCACGTCTTTGCTGCTCTCGACACTCTGGACAACTTGAAAAAGGGTGGCCGCATTGGTGGAGCAAAGGCCATGATGGCTAGTGCCCTCTCTATTAAGCCGATCATTGAGATACGTGACGGCAAAGTGGAAGAAGCTGGTCGTCAGCGCACGCGCTCCAAAGCGTTGGCTTTCCTTATTGAGACACTTCGTTCGCATGACGGAAAAATTGAACGTCTCGCTTTACTCCACGCGCAGTGTGCAGACATCGATGCATTCGTCGCCATGGTCAAGACCGTGTACTCAGGTGAAATCATCGTGAGTGACATCGGTGCCGTCATCGGTGCACACGCCGGTCAAGGAACTATCGGAATCGTATTTCGCCTAGCCGAATAAGGGGTATGCCTCCATCGGAGGCAATCCACAACTAGCGTCTGCTCCCAGTAATGGCTGCACCACATCACACCAGTGACCTCATCGGCGGACGCTATCGCCTTGAAGGAATGATCGCTTCTGGTGGCATGGCCGACGTCTGGCGCGCCACCGATCTCACGTTGGGTCGCATCGTTGCAGTGAAGATGTTGCGTGAAGACATTGCTGATGATGTCGTCACAAAAGAACGCTTTCGTCGTGAAGCACAAGCACTTGCACGACTCACTCACCCACACATTGTTCCTGTGTATGACTGCATCGATGAACACGATCAAGTTGCGCTTGTCATGCGTCTCATCGAAGGCAAATCTCTGCGCGGTTTGTTAGATGAAAATGGTACGTCTCGCCAACCAGGGCAACTCAGTGCACATCTCACATTGCATATTGGACGCGCGATTGCATCAGCTTTAGCAAAAGCGCATGATGAAAATATTCTCCACAGAGACATTAAGCCTGCAAACATTTTGGTGATGAAAGAGGGCGAGGTTTTACTCACAGACTTCGGCATTGCCAAGCCGCTAATAGCAAGCGCGGACGACCACACAGATCTCACAAAGCCAGACATCATGATGGGAACTGCAAAATATTTGTCTCCTGAACAGGTGCAAGGTCGCTTGCTTGATGGTCGCGCAGACATCTATTCATTAGGTCTCGTTCTTTACGAATGCTTGGCCGGAAAAGCCCCATTTAAAGGGGAAAACGAGCAGCAGACCGCGATACAGCGTTTGCAGCGTGATCCAACGCCACTCGGTGGAATTCGCTCAGATGTTCCTAGCAATCTCATTTCAGTTATTCACAAAATGTTGATGCGCAAACCAGAACATCGTTACGCCACATGTCATGACGTAGTTCGCGCACTCGACGACGTATCACAACAAAATTACGATGCGCTCACACCGGTAGACGGGCTTAGCCCATCGATGGCACCGGCAACACCGCGTAGTCGTTCATCTTTGAATGATCCTCTTATGCCACAAAGGCAACGACGCCCACTTGAACTTGTTCAAGAAGAAGACGACACACCGGTTCGTGCAACTAAAACAAAAGACAACACACCACGCGGTATCGCACACCCAGAAACTGCATTGCCACGTTCTCAACGAACCTCAACGAAGCGCAACTATGTTCCAATTGCACTTTTGTTAATTGCAGCACTCACAATGACTGTGATGTTGTGGCGTGGACTTCAAGATACGACTTCACAAATTGGTGCACCCGTCATTAATGAAGTTCCTGTTGGTCCAGTCAGCGTTGTCGGCATGCGTAGTTACGATCCAAACGGCGACGACGGCCAAGAAAATGAAACAATGATTCCGTTTCTCACCGATAACAATCCAGCAACTACATGGAGCACTGTGTGTTACGGCAATCAGTATTTCGGTTCGAAGGCTGGCGTGGGAGTCGTAGTTCAACTATCTGGCGTAGGTCTCGGCACCTTGGCCGCCAATTTTGCAACGGCGCCTTGGAATGCAGAGGTGTACGCCTCTACTGGCGATGCACTTCCCACTTCACTCGATGGCTGGGGGCTTCCCGTGGCTCAATCAGACTCTCAACAAACGGGAATCGGCACCTTTGAGGTGAAAAGTCCTGCTCGCAATGTGCTGTTGTACCTTCGTGAAGCGGGTCGCAGTACGTCGTGCAGCAACAGCAACCCATTTAAGGGTGCACTTTCCAGCCTCGACTTCACTTCGGCCAAATAGTGCTCGTTCTGCAGGTGACTAACCTGTGAACATCTCTTCTGCTCCCGACGATCTTCTTATTCAACGCGCCAAACGTGGAGATTCCGTTGCGACGGATGCGCTATTGCGACTGCACTATGACTCTGTGCGAGCTGTCTGTCATCGCATTGTGGTGAATAAAGCCGACGCCGAAGACGCCACTCAACATGCGCTCATCTCAATCGTGCGAGCGCTTCCCGGGTTTGATGGTCGAGCAAAATTTTCTACGTGGGTCTATCGCATTGCGACGAATGCTGCTCTCGACGAAGTGCGCCGCATTCGTCGTCGTCCCACCCCCACCGATATTGATGCAACCTTTGTTCTGCCGGTGGCCGACGGCACTGGTGCAGTCGAGGCACAAATGGACGTGGCGCAGGCCCTTGCCCTACTTCCCGAGGAGTACCGCACCACCCTGGTGCTGCGCCATGTTGCAGACCTCGATTATGAGGAAATCGCTGAAATACAAGGCGTTCCCGTGGGCACAGTGCGTTCTCGCCTGGCTCGCGGCCGAACCCAATTGGCCAACATTCTTGGGAACCAAGACACCTCCACGGGGCGTCATAACCCTGACGAAAGGAACACGTGAGCGACGACGAACAACTTGACCCCCGCATAGTTGCGGCGCTGCGCGATATTCCTGCAGCGTCGAACGAGATTCGTGACGCCCACATCGCCGAGGCACTTTCACATATCTCGCCATCTGTTTCTCAGCGTTCCCCTCGGCGTTGGCTCGCAGTTGCTGCTGCGTTAGCGGTGTTAGTAGGTGG
>Ga0208362_1000142_pt1 | contig 24153 bp, 23 predicted proteins | sample LakMenEpi13Oct10_FD_150693 | JGI IMG/M metagenome (GOLD analysis project Ga0208362, IMG submission 150693) | Freshwater microbial communities from Lake Mendota, WI - 13OCT2010 deep hole epilimnion (SPAdes) | ecosystem: Environmental > Aquatic > Freshwater > Lake > Epilimnion/Euphotic zone ... | reverse complement strand
AACTCAATCGAGCCAATCGCAGCAACTTCAAATCCTGCTGTTGAAGAGTTTGCAGTTAATATTTCTGATTCAGCAAAACTTGCCACCATCTCTAGTGCAACTGCTGCGGTAAAAGGTGGCCGGCCAGAGTTAACTGAAGCATCAATTGTGGTTTCAGGTGGTCGTGGTACAAATGGTGATTTCAAACCAGTTGAAGCATTAGCAGATGCATTAGGTGCTGCCGTTGGTGCATCCCGTGCGGCAACTGATGCTGGTTGGTATCCACACTCACATCAAGTAGGCCAAACTGGCAAAACAGTTTCACCACAACTCTACGTTGCAGCTGGAATATCTGGTGCGATTCAACATCGTGCTGGCATGCAGACTTCAAAAACAATTGTGGCAATTAATAAAGATCCAGAGGCCCCAATTCTTGAGATTGCAGATTTTGCAGTTATTGGTGATTTGTTTAATGTTTTGCCGCAGGCCACGGAAAAAATCAAGGCCCGTAAAGGTTAATTACTTACCCATCAACTCTTGCCTTTAGACTTAGCAAGTGCCTATCTATTTTGATCATGCTGCTACCACGACCATGGTTGAGCCCGCGATTGCAGCGCTAACTGATGCAATAAAAAAATTAGGCAATGCCTCATCCTTACACTCAGCTGGTCGATCAGTTAGAAAAGATTTAGAGCAAGCTAGAGAGCAAATTGCGCAAGCAATTGATTGCGCGCCAAGTGAGGTCATCTTTACCGCAACTGGTACGGAGGCAAATAATCTGGCCATCAAAGGTTTGTATTGGCTGGGAGTAAAGAAGAATAAGAAAGTAATAATTACCTCAACCTTTGAGCACCATGCTGTTGCCGATCCAATCACTTGGCTGGCAGAGCATGAGGGGGCACAGGTAGTGCCAATTGATGTAGATCGAAATGGATTTATAGATCTTAAACAATTAGCCGCCCAGGTTGAAGAGCATAAAAATAATATTGCTTTAATCTCAATTATGCATGCAAATAATGAGGTAGGAACTATTCAAGATATCAACCAGGTAGTAAAAATTGCTGGTGATATTCCAGTTCACTCAGATTGTGTCCAAAGTTTTGGAAAAGTAGAGCTCTCCTTTAAAAAATTAGGGGTCACAGCAGCCACTATAAGTGCTCATAAAATTGGTGGGCCATTAGGGGTAGCGGCGTTAATTTTACGTAAAGGTTTAGATATCGAACCGGTGTTGCATGGTGGCGGGCAGGAGCGAGATTTACGAAGTGGCACCTTTAACGCACCCGGCATCATCTCATTTGCTGCCGCAGCTGCAAATGCCGTTGATAATAGAAAAGAGCGCGAGTTAAAGATTAGAGAGTTAAAATCTGAATTAATTCAAACAATTAAGAAAAATATCTCCGATGCTTGGGTAAATGGGGATCAGGAGAAAAGTTTGCCGGGCATTGTTTCCATTACCTTTCCTAAGACAGATTCTGAAGGTCTACTTTTGTTGTTAGATGGTGAGGGCATCGCTTGCTCTACCGGCTCTGCTTGCAGCGCTGGTGTACAGCGGCCAAGCCATGTCTTAATGGCAATGGGATTAACCGAGGATGAAACCACCTCTACTTTGAGATTTTCACTTAGTTATTCAAATACTATTAATGAGATTGCAAAACTTGGCTCGGTAATTGCCACAGTAGTTGCAAGATCAAAAGCTGCATCTGGGAAAAAATGACAAGATTAAAGGTAATTGCTGCAATGAGTGGCGGGGTTGATTCTGCAGTTGCTGCTGCCCGGGCCGTTGATGCCGGTTATGAAGTAGTTGGTGTACACCTTGCCTTATCTAGTAATCCGCAAAAGTATCGATCTGGGGCTAGAGGTTGTTGCACAATTGAAGATTCACATGATGCCAGGCGCGCCGCTGATGTAATTGGCATACCTTTTTATATCTGGGATATGGCAGAGGAGTTTCACAAAGGAGTAGTTGAAAACTTTTTATCTGAGTATCAAGCAGGCCGAACTCCTAATCCGTGTTTGCGATGTAATGAGAAAATCAAATTTGAAGCTGTGTTAGATCGAGCAAAAGCATTGGGTTTTGATGGTGTAGTTACCGGTCATTATGCACTCACTAAAGATGGCCCAGATGGAAAAACATTACATCGAGCAGCAGATATTGAGAAAGATCAATCCTATGTATTAGCAGTTTTACGAAGAGATCAAATTGAGGGTGCAATATTTCCCCTCGGTGATACGGTTAAAACTGATACCAGGAAAGAGGCTAAGGAGCGAGGGTTATTTGTGGCAAATAAACCTGATTCACATGACATTTGTTTTGTGCCATCTGGTGATAACGCTGGCTGGTTGCGGGATAAATTAGGAAGTGAAACTGGCGATATTCTTGATCAAAGTGGCAACAAACTAGGTGAGCACAAAGGTGCTTATACCTACACCATAGGTCAGCGCCGCGGTTTAGCATTAACTGTGCCTGATAAAAGCGGTGAACCAAGATATGTATTAAAAATTGAACCTAAGAGTAATACGGTCGTGGTAGGTACACATGAAAATTTGGCGGTCAATACAATTATTGCTACCCCACCTGTTTGGTGTGGTGCAATTCCTGAAGTTAATCAAGAGTTAAGAGGATTTGCTCAGGTAAGAGCACATGGCTCACCACTTGCTACAAGTTATAAATTCGATGGTCAAAATTTAATTGCAAACTTAGATGAACCAGTCTTTGGTTTGGCAACCGGGCAGGCATTAGTTATTTATGATGGTGATCGAGTAGTTGGCTCTGCCACTATCTGCGAAACGATTTAATATGAGTGCTGAAATAAGGCATAAGATTCAAGAGTTATCGGAAGAGATTAGAGATCATCAATTTAAGTATTATGTTTTAGATGATCCATCAATTACTGATGCCGCTTTTGATAAGTTATGGAATCAATTACTTGAACTAGAGCGTAAGTATCCGCAATACAAACTTGAAAGCTCGCCAACTTTAGAGGTGGGGGGTGGGTTTTCCACCAGCTTTGCGCAATATGATCATATTGAAAAGATGATGAGCCTAGATAACGTCTTTGATGATGGTGAATTAGATACTTGGTTTGATCGCATTGATAAGGCAGGGATTAAAAACACCTGGTTATGCGAGGTTAAAGTGGATGGGTTAGCGATCAATTTACTTTATGAAAATGGTCGATTAAGTAGAGCGCTAACTCGAGGCAATGGCGCTACCGGTGAAGATGTAACTTTAAATGTTAAAACAATTAAATCAGTACCAACTGAATTAATCGGCAAAGATATTCCAAAGCAACTTGAGGTTCGAGGGGAAATTTTCTTTCCACTAAAAGCTTTTGATGACTTAAATGATTCATTAGTAGATCTTGGTAAGCCAAGGTTTGCAAATCCAAGAAATGCAGCCGCTGGGTCATTAAGGCAAAAGGATCCAAAGATCACCGCTAGCCGGCCCCTTGATTTAGTTGTACATGGAATTGGAGCAGCCACTGGAATCTCATTTGATAAACAATCTAAAGCATATGAATTATTAAAAGGTTGGGGCCTGCCAACTAGCGCCAGATATAAAGTAGTTTCAGATCGAAAACAAGTTAAAGAATTTATCGATGAGTATGAGAAAAATCGTCATAATGTCGAACACGAAATAGATGGTGTAGTTATCAAGGTAAATGAAATTGATGTTCAAAATACTCTGGGCTTTACCTCACGAGCTCCTAAATGGGCGATTGCTTATAAATATCCGCCCGAGGAGGTAAGTACTAAATTAATTGATATTCGTGTCAGCGTTGGTAGGACTGGTCGAGTGACGCCATTTGCCTTTATGGAGCCAGTGAAAGTGGCTGGATCAACAATCACTAATGCCACATTACATAACAGTCAAGAAATAATAAGAAAAGGTGTCTTAATTGGTGACACAGTTCTAATTAGAAAAGCAGGTGATGTAATTCCTGAAGTTTTAGCACCAATAATTGAAAAACGAGATGGCACAGAACGCGCATTTGTTATGCCAACTAAATGTCCTGATTGTGGATCTAAATTGCGAGCAATTAGTGAGGGTGATGTTGATATTAGATGCCCTAACTCGCAGAGCTGTCCTGCTCAAGTAGTAGAACGATTATTTTATATTGGCTCAAGAAGTGCCTTAGATATTGATGTACTTGGTTATGAAGCAGCTACCGCGTTGCTCAGTGATAAATTAGTAGTAGATGAAGGTGATCTATTTTCCTTAACCCTAAAAGATTTAAGTAAATCAGAATTTTTTGTTAAAAAAGATGGCACTAGAAGTGTAATTGCAGATCGGTTTATCGCTGGCTTAGAATTAGCAAAAACTAGACCACTTTGGCGTATGTTAGTTGCGTTATCAATTAGACATGTTGGACCAACAAGTGCCAAGGCATTAGCCGATAAGTTTGGCTCCCTGATCAATATTCAAAAAGCAAACAGAGAAGAGCTGGCAGCGATAGATGGTGTTGGTGAGATTATGGCGGATGCAATTATTGAATGGTTTGATCTTGACTGGCATAAGCAAATAATCAAAAAATGGGAAAAAGCTGGCGTAGTTTTGGTTGATGCACCGAAGGAAAAACTCAAGCAAACCTTAGCTGGCTTAACGATAGTAGTTACTGGTTCGCTAATTGATTTCACACGGGATGGTGCTACTGAGGCGATTGTTTCAAGAGGTGGTAAGGCTGCTGCCTCAGTTTCGAGTAAAACTGATTTCGTTGTGGCAGGTGATGCCGCCGGTTCTAAGTTGGATAAGGCTCAAGAATTGGGTATTACTATTCTAGATGAGGCTGGATTTAAATCTTTACTTGATAAGGGGATAAACTAAGAGCATGAATTTACTTGAAGAGTCAACACGAGAGCTGCCTATTCCACCAGTTGGTTTTGGTTTAATTGCATTTAGCGTACTTGCACTTTTGCTTTATTTAACTCTTAGAATTGATAGAGATTAATTATTCAAACTGAGCAAAAAGAGTTTGCCATTGTTGGTGGAACTTTTGACCCTATTCATCTTGGACATTTACACCTGATAAAAGAGGTCGCAAATAAATTTGATAAAGTCTTAGTAATTCCATCTGGAAAACCCTGGCTAAAACCACACACCCCAATTGCCTCTGCCCAACAAAGGTTTCAAATGGCGGATTTAGCTATTACCTCTATGGGGCTATCTGGAAAAGTTGAAGTACTTCCACTTGAGGTAAATAGAGATGGCGATAGTTACACCCTAGATACCGTTAATGAATTATCAATGAAGTACCCAAATACAAATTTCACACTTATATTAGGAAGTGATGCTGCAAAAAGTATCGGACAATGGCATAAATCGGCAGAGTTATTACAAAAGGTAAAGGTATTAGTCATCAGTCGACCAGGCTCTGCACCTTCTGATTTTGATGAAGTAAATATCAAAGCTTTAGATATATCATCAACTAAGGTTAGGAAATCAATTTCAGAGCGAGAGAATGTGAGTAATTTATTACCAGCCAAAGTAGTCACATTTATTCGAGAGTATGGGTTATATGGCAGTAGGTAATAGAACTTTAGAATTAACCAAGATTGCCGCAGCTGCCTTAGCTGAAAAACTAGGCAGTGAGATTGTGGCAATAGATTTGTCAGAGCAATTAGTTTTGAACCAAGTATTTTTATTAGTTACTGGAAACAATGAGCCGCAGTTGCAGGCGCTATCAGAAGAGGTGCAAAAGAAATTAGCGCAAGCCGGGGAAAAGCCAATCCGAAAAGAGGGAAGTGGATCTTGGGTGCTGCTAGATTACACAGACTTGGTAGTGCATATTCAGAGCACCGAGCTAAGAAATTACTACATGCTCGATCGGCTTTGGAATGATTGCCCAAAAATAGATTTAGGACTAGAAAAGAGCGTTCGTTAATGAGTAAATCAGAATCACCAATTCGTATCGTACTTTGGCGCCATGGCCAGACAGATTGGAATGTAGAGAATCGGTTTCAAGGTAGTTCTGATATTCCATTAAATAAGGTGGGTGAGTATCAGGTAGTAGAGGCGGCAAAAGTATTGGCCGCATTAAAACCAGATCGAATTGTTTCAAGTGATTTAATTAGAGCACAAAAAACAGCAGCAGCTCTTGCTGAATTAACTAATAAAAGAGTTGAGATTAATCCAGATATTAGAGAGACAAACGGTGGACTTTGGGAGGGTCGAACAGCTGATGAAAATCGGGCATCCCATGGTGCGTTATTTACAAGTTGGTATGAAGGTGGCGATGAACCAGCAGGTGAAATTGGTGAGCGCAGAAGTGATGTTGCAAAACGAGCAGTAGCGGCAATTGAAAAAGAAACAGAGAACTTTTCCGGCACTATTGTTTTTGTTACCCATGGTGGCACAGTTCGAAGTGTGCTTGGTTCAATATTAAATTTACCGATTGGGCATTGGGGAATTATTGGTGGTTTATCAAATGCATGTTGGTCGGTATTGGAGTTAACAAAGCACCACACTGGAACTAGATGGTATTTAGCAGAGCACAATGCCGGATCATTACCTGAGCCTGTCTTTGGAGATGATGCGGTTAATTAGATAAGGTTGCCCCTTACGATTTAAAAATCAAGCGGGGCTGTAGCGCAGTTGGTAGCGCACTTGCATGGCATGCAAGGGGTCAGGGGTTCAAATCCCCTCAGCTCCACTTTAAAATAGATTAAAAAGAAAGATTAAAAAGGGAGTATTTGTGCCAAAAGCTTTAGTGATTCCAAAAAATTGGAGCGCAGCTGATATTCCTGATTTAACTGGTAAAAAATTCTTAATCACCGGTGCTACTTCAGGGATTGGTTTGGCAGCAGCCACACAACTTGCCCGTAGAAATGCTCATGTTTATATCACCGCTCGAAGTGTGGAAAAAGCTCGGGTTGCTATCAAGCAAATCGGACCTGGCCTAGTTGATTACCTACTTATGGATTTAACAGATTTAGAATCTGTTAAAAAAGCAGCCACCAGAGTTGATCGCGAATTTGATGTGGTAATTCTTAATGCCGGAGTTATGGCCACACCATTTAGAAAAACTGTTGATGGATTTGAATTACAGCTAGGCACCAACCATCTAGGTCACTTTGCCTTTGCTGGTTTAATTAAAGATCAAATTAAAGATCGCCTAGTAGTTGTTTCAAGTTTTGCCCACCGAATGGGAAATTTTGGCGATAACTCAATCCCAACCATTAAAAATATGATGCTAGGTATTGGTAAGTATCAAAAGTGGCAAGTTTATGGCGCAAGCAAATTAGCTAATTTGTTATTTGTATCTGAGCTAGAGCGCTTACGCATTCAAAATAATTGGTCATTTATTCCAATAGCGGTTCATCCTGGTTACTCAGACACAAACTTACAAACTGTTGCCTCTCAAATGCGAGGTGCTGCAGCTGAGGAGAAAATAACAAAGTGGATAAATAAATTATTGGCCCAGCCAGCAGCAGCTGGTGCACTACCAACCTTGGCGGCAGCTGTTTATCCAGGGCTATATGGCGCAAGTTTTATTGGACCAGATGGATTCTTAGAGATTAAGGGTGCGCCTAAAGTAACTAGAGCTAGAGCTCTTGCCTATGATCAGGTGTTGGCAAAGAATTTATGGCAGGTAAGTGAAGAGTTAACTAAGGTTAGTTGGGCTTAGCGATGCATGAAGCGTATGACTTTAAAGCGGTGCAGGATAAGTGGCTGCCAATTTGGGACAAATTAGAACCATTTAAATCAGCTCGCGCCAATGATGATCGTCCAAAAAAATATGTACTAGATATGTTCCCCTATCCATCTGGGGATTTGCATATGGGACATGCTGAGGCTTACGCCCTAGGAGATGTAATTGCTAGATATTGGATTCAAAAAGGTTTTAATGTCATGCATCCAATTGGTTGGGATGCATTTGGATTACCAGCAGAAAATGCTGCAATTAAGCGAGATGCCGATCCAAGAGCTTGGACCTATGAAAATATTGAAGTACAAAAAGCATCGATGCGCAGATATGCCTGCTCCTTTGATTGGGATCGAGTACTCCACACATGTGACCCTGAGTATTACAAATGGAACCAATGGTTATTTCTTAAGATGTTTGAAAAGGGTTTGGCGTATCGAAAAGATTCAGCCGTAAATTGGTGCCCAGATTGCCAAACTGTATTGGCAAATGAGCAGGTAGTAGCCGGGTTATGTGAAAGATGTGATAGCGCAGTAACTAAAAAGAAATTAAATCAGTGGTATTTCAAGATCACCGATTATGCAGATCGCTTGCTAGATGACATGCAACAGTTAGAGGGTAAGTGGCCAGAGAAGGTGTTGCTTATGCAGCGCAACTGGATTGGACGATCTACTGGTGCTCAAGTTGATTTTGCAGTAGATAAGTTCGATCAAAAGATTACCGTCTACACCACCCGGCCAGACACCTTATATGGTGCAACATTTATGGTGGTAGCAGCAGATTCAGAGTTGGCGGCAAAATTAGTTGCAGGCACCAAAGTAGAGGGTGAATTTAAAAAGTATTTAGAGAGTGTTAAATCTGCCAGCGATATTGATCGCCTGGCAACAGATCGAGTGAAAACTGGCATCTTTTTAGAGCAGTATGCAATTAACCCAGTTAATAATGAAAAAATTCCAATTTGGGCCTCAGATTATGTGTTAGCAGATTATGGAACTGGTGCGATTATGGCAGTGCCAGCTCATGATCAACGAGATTTAGATTTTGCAAAAGCGATGAAATTACCAGTGCGAGTAGTGATCGATACTGGGTCAGAGGATCCAAATATCTCAGGGGTAGCCACCTCAGGTGATGGCAAGGTAATTAACTCAGGATCTATCTCTGGTTTAAGCAAAGATGCTGCAATTGAAAAAATAATTAAAGAGTTAGCGGATAAAAAGGTAGGTAAAGCTACTAAAAATTACCGCTTGCGAGATTGGTTGATCTCACGGCAAAGATTTTGGGGTACACCAATTCCAATTATCCATTGTGATGGTTGTGGATTAGTGCCAGTACCAGAGTCGCAATTACCGGTGGCATTACCGCAGGCAAAGGGATTAGATCTAAAGCCAAAGGGATCCAGCCCACTAGGGGCAGCATCTGATTGGGTAAATGTTAAGTGTCCAAAATGTAATAAAGATGCCAAGCGAGATGCTGACACGATGGATACATTTGTGGACTCCTCTTGGTATTTTCTGCGTTACACCTCAGTTAACAATCATGATGTTGCCTTTGATAAAAAAGCTGTAGAAACTTGGCTACCAGTAGATCAATATGTAGGGGGTGTAACCCATGCCATCTTGCACCTTTTATACTCAAGATTTTTCACCAAAGTTTTAAATGATATGGGGCTATTAAATTTTAATGAACCATTTACTAGATTATTAAACCAAGGCATGGTGTTAATGGATGGCTCAGCGATGAGTAAGAGCCGGGGTAATTTAGTTAAATTATCGGAGGAGTTAGATAAACATGGCGTGGATGCCATCAGAGTTTCATTAGTTTTTGCCGGACCCCCTGAGGATGATGTGGATTGGGCAGATGTATCACCAGCTGGTTCATTAAAGTTTTTAAATCGTGCCTGGCGCATAAGCCAAGAGGTAACAAGTAAGCCAGGAGTTGATTTTAAAACCGGTAATTTAGAGTTACGCAAAGTAACCCATAAGACCTTAGCTGATATTGAGTTAGCGGTTGAATCCTTTAGATTTAATGTCACTATCGCAAGGATTATGGAGTTAGTCAATGCCACTAGAAAAGCAATTGACTCAGGATGTGGTGCGCAAGATCCTGCAGTGCGTGAGGCAGCAGAGGCGATTGCAATCTCACTTTCCTTAGTTGCCCCTTACACCGCTGAAGATATGTGGGAAAAATTAGGTCATAAACCTGCGATTGCAAATGCTGGTTGGCCAAAGATAGATCAATCTTTAATCGGCGCCGATAATGTAATTGCGATTTTGCAGCTAAATGGCAAGATCAAAGATCGGATTGAGGTATCCCCAAATATCTCAAATGCGGAGTTAGAACAACTTGCCCGAGAAAATGCTGAGATTAAAGCCGCCTTAATTGGCCAAGTTGTGAAGAAAGTAATAACTGTTTCACCTAAATTAGTAAATTTTGTAATCTAATTCCAAGCAATTTAAGTTAAAGTTAGACCATGAAATTACTCCTGGCAGCAATTGTTTTGCTCACAACAATCACTCCAGCCCAAGCTGCAAGCTCAGGCGGCGGATCAGCGCCAGCGCCAGCTCAAAAGCCAGTATCGACAAATTTGCCCCTGACATCGGATGAGGTAAAAAAACATAATTCAGCAAGTGATTGCTGGAGCATTATTGATGGGGTTGTTTATGATTTAAGTAATTGGGTTGATTCACATCCAGGAGGATCTTCCAGAATTACTGCTATCTGTGGCAAGGATGGCACCTCAAACTTCCTTGGCCAACACAGTAATTCAAACTCTGCTAAATCTAGATTAAAAGGATTTGAGTTAGGAAAATTAGAGACTGCTGCTAAGCCTGCTACACCAACTCCAGCCGCACCAGCTGCCAAGCAGTTATCCGCATTCTTAAGTGAGGCAGATGCACTTATCAAGCAGAAAAACTTCACCGCAGCTCTTAACTTGTTAAAGCAAGCAGATAGAAGTTATGCAAATAACGCCGATGTTAATAATTTATTAGGATTTAGTAGTAGAAATCTTAAACAATTTTCCGCCTCTGCTAAGTACTACCAAAAAGCCTTAAAAATAAATCCAAATCATTTAGGGGCGTTAGAGTATCAAGGCGAGCTATTCCTACAGACTAAAAAAGTCTCATCAGCAAAGAAAAACCTTGCTAAATTGAAGAAGCTTTGTGGTGAAAATTGTGAAGAGTATTTGGATTTAAAGAAAGCTATAGGTAGTAAGTAAAGTTGTTTTCCATTCTGCGCGCTTGTCATATTGGGCCAACAAGTGCGGTAACTTTAATTTCATTTCTCCTAGCATCCTCCCTCTGGTGGGAGGGCCCAGCTCTTGTAATTGCATTTGGTATTTTTCTAGGACAACTATTAGTTGGTTTTACCAATGATTTATATGACTACCAAGATGATCTAAAACATAATCGCACTGATAAACCATTAGTTTCTGGCAAGATTACAACCTCTCAGCTAAAAAGTGCGATAAAAATTGTTACCCCACTTGCGATCTTAGTAAATTTATTTGGCCCACTAGGAATCAAGGGTGGGTTGATTTACTTACTAGGTGTTGGCTTAGGTGTTTCCTATAACTTTTACTTCAAATTCACCCTCCTATCACCACTGCCATATGCCTTGGCATTTGCCGCATTAGTGGCTTGCATTGTGGTGGCAACAGATCGCACCCCACCGCTTTGGTTATTAATCTCAGCTGCCTGCCTTGGGGTAGCAGCGCATTTTGCTAATGTAATTAAGGATATAAATGAGGATTTAAAATCGGAGATTATTGGCTTGCCCCAAAAATTGGGTAAGAAAGCCTCTCGAGTAATAATCGGCATCCTATTAATTGGCACAACATTATTGCTCAATTCAGTTACTCCCAGCCCTGTGCTATTAAGTATTGGATTGGTAGGTGCTGGGATCACCTTATTTGCTAGTGATAAATTAATTTTTAAAGTATTAATGATTACAGTTATTGTGGATTTAATCTTGCTACTAAATGCCGCCGATTCCCAAATTGGTTCACTAGTAATTTAATACTTGCAATTGGGTAAAGTTGTAAGTTGTGCCACCAAAGGCTCCATAACTCCAAACTGAGCGTAAATGGTAGGCAAGTTCACAGAATCTTCACCTAAATCGAGTTAGGAATGGCGTAGATATCAAACCAAAAAGCCTAAACTTCACTTACGCTATGGGCCAGCCAAAGGTCCAATAAGTTAAGGGGAGAGTAAATATGAATGAAGAAGAGTTAATTGAAACCTGGAATAAGCAAAGAGGGCAGATCATCTCTGCTCAGATGCAACCAGTATTAGTATTAATTGCAACCTTTGTACTATCTGCACTAGGTTACTTTGATAAGGCAACAGATGAGGCTAAGTACTTTGCGCTAGTTGTAGTTGCAGTGACTGGAATTTTGACTACCTTAAATCAATACGCTGCAATCCGTGAGGGTGAAGCAGTATGTGATGATCTTGCTAAGGTTGCAAAGAAGAGCGCGCTAGCTACAAAAATTGCTAGCTCACGTTCATTTGTATCAGCAACTGCAGCCTTAATCGTGGTGCTAGATATCGTGGTATTTGTGGTTGCATACCTTGCAATCTTTGGTATGTAATTAAGCAATGAAAGAGTTTTTACTTACATTAGCACCTCTAGTGATTTTGCTAGGGGTGTTTTTGTATCGGTATGAAAAGCCAAGGCCACCAAAAAATAAGAGCACAGGCCGCGGCGGTGATTTCGCTGAGTAATTGCCTTAACTAAGTAACTTTAAGTAATTAATGTCGGCACCAATACTTATCTATGACGGTGAGTGTAACTTTTGCTTACAATCTGTTAATTGGGTGAGTAAAAAACTAGATATTAGATCAATCGCCTTTCAAAGAGCTGATTTAGTTAAGTATGGTTTAACCTTAAATGAGTGTCGCCAGCAGGTATTTGTTATTGATGGTGATAAAAAGTATGGCGCAATTGATGCGGTGATTTTCTTACTAAAAAAACGTGGCAATAAGCTACTTTCTCTATCTTTAAAGCTACTTGGCCCACTTAGCAGCTGGGGATACTTTTGGGTGGCCACTCATAGGAGCACGCTAATTGTGCGCTTAATTGGCAGGATTCTTGCCCGCTAAGGTAAGTAAACTGGGGTGTCTAACCAATTGGTATTTACCTTTACCCGTAACATTTAAAGTATGAAAAAAGAACAAAAACCGGCTCGAATTGAAACCTCAATTTTGCCCATTAAGTATGTAGATTTAATTGAAGATGTATTTCACGCCATCTTGGCGATTGCATTATTTATCATCGGCATTGGTGCCTTCTTTTACTCAATTAAGCGCTTAATTGAAACTGCGCCCTTTTTTCCAAATGGCATGATTCAAGGTGTGAATGACATTTTATTTATTGTAATTATTTTAGAAATCCTGCGCACAGTAATCTCACGCTTTACCGATGGTGTTTATCAATTAGATAAGTTTTTAATTATCGGCGTAATTGCGGCAGTTCGACATATTTTAACGGTTGGTGCCTCCCTTACTTTGACCGCCTCTAAATCAGATGAGGCCTTTAGAAGAGCTTTATATGAGTTAGGTTTAAATGCCTTAGTGGTGGTGGCCTTAGTCTTTGCTATCTTCTTATCTAAATCAGCTCACAGAGATAAGAGCTAATTTAACTTAGCGTAGGTAGAGCTTAGATAGCTAGCGATAATTACCCAGATTTGATAGGGAAGTGTGGCAATAAATACTCCCACCGATGCTTGATAGATGAAATAGAGCATTGGAATCGTTAGAACTGCGGTGCCAACTAATGCACCTGAAGCTAGTACTAAATTGTGGGGCCCATAAAATTGGTATGACCAGGAGAGTGCGCAGATTATTGAAAGGGCAAAGATACTTAAGTAAGCAATAGTTTTAGGGGTGCTTAACTTATTAGCCACTGTGACCGCTGCAACCCCTAAAATCACAAAGTTATATGGCCAGATAATGCCAAAGATAAAATCTGGTGGCTGCCAACTTGGTGCATTAAGGGAGCGATACCAAGTGCTGCCAGTGGTGGTCCATCTGCCTGCGCCGATGGCATATACAAAAACTAAGGCAATCCCAAATATGCCAGCAATACTTTGAAAATTTGTTTTCATACCCAGATCCTAGATCAATCCTTTATCTAAGCCAGATAAAACCTCTATCGCGCGCTGCTTTAATTGCGGCAGATCTGATAACCGCTTAATCCCATTTATTTGTTGACTCATTCGATGATTTTTCACAAACTCATCCTTATGCCGATCTAAAAAATCCCAATACAAGGTGGTGAAGGGACAGGCATTATCACCGGCTCTAAGCTTTGGATCATAAGCACACCCTTTGCAGTAGGTACTCATTCGGGAGATATACGCACCCCCTGCGGCGTATGGCTTACTCATCATCTTGCCATTATCTGCATGCAGCCCCATGCCAATTACATTGGGCACCATTACCCAATCGGTGGCATCAATAAACTCCCGGCGCATCCAATCTAAAAATTGTTGGGGATTTGTACCGGTAATAAGTGCAAGATTACTTAAGATCATAAGCCGAGGAATGTGGTGCACCCATGCTCGAGTTTTAATATCTGCAACCGTTGTTTTAACACAATTCATTTTTGTTTTACCAGGATCGGTAAATAATGGCAGCAACTTACGGTTTGCATTTAAGTGATTACCTTTTTTGTAATCAGCTCCTAAATACCAATACATGCCATTTACATACTCCCGCCAGCCAATAATCTGCCGGATAAAGCCTTCGGCAGATGCAATATCCACCTCACCTTTTTTATAAGCAACAAGAGCTGCAGTTAACACCTCAGCTGGATGAAGCAAACCATTATTTATATAAGGGCTAAGTAGTGAGTGGTGCAGCGCCCAATTCTCACCCGTCATCGCATCCTCATATGGGCCAAAGTTTGCAAAGTGATTATCGATAAAGTTTTTTAATTGCGCCTTAGCTGCCTTACGGGTTGTGCCCCAGGTATCACTTGGGGAGATCCCTAACTCATCAGCAACCATTTGATCAATCTCATCTGCTTTATGTTTTAAGTATGGTGGATACTTATAATTTTTAGGTGGGGGCAATCTATTTTCCTTATCAAAATTCCACTTACCACCAACAGGTTTGCCACCCTCAACTAAGATGCCTAATCTATTTCGCTGCGCGCGATAAAAGCTCTCCATTAAAAAACTCTTTTGATTATCTGCCCAGGAGGTAAATAAGTTACGTGGTGTAAGAAAAAAATCATTTTCAATAAAGCTAACACCAAATTCTGCCAATTGCTTAGATTGCAGGTGTGATGAGGGGTGAGCCGAGATTATTGGCAACTTTGGATAATCTTTTGCTACCTTTTTTAGGCCATCTACTGTGGTGGCAGCCTTTACATATTGGACTTTAAATCCTAACTGCTCAAGCTCGGCCTTAAAGTGCCTGGCGGATGAGATAAGAAAATACAATCTAATCTTGTTCCAACTTGCACCAGTTACCATGCGGGCAGATTCAACTAAGACAATTAGATCACTCTTTGGATCAGCATCTGCTAGCGCCCCATATTTAGGATGTAGGTGATCAAATGGCACATAGATAATGCGCTTCATTTAGCCAGCACATCTTTTGCTGCAGTACTTAACATTTTCCCAATCTTTGGCCCATTTTTTGCGCCACTCAAATGGCAAGTTACAGGTAATACAGATTCTAGGAGCAAAGCCATTTTTAATCTTAACTACCCGCTTAGAGTTACCCATACCTAACTATATGTTATGACTACTTTCTAATTAGGTTAATCAGATAAAGCAGGGCAAAGCTAAGGCCAATTGCGGCATAGATAATTGAAAATGGGGTGAGATCTGCTGGAATAAAAATAGTAAGTACACCAAGTGCTAGGGCAGATATAAACATCACCCGGCCGACAAATTTAACACCAGCTGCACTATTGTTTAATTTAGAGTTTTGCCACATATTGCCAGCAAGTGCTACCAGTGTTACGCCAATCATGCGCATCGACCAGATTAACTCTGGAGTACTTTCAAAACCAAGTAGATCTAGAAAAACTTCCGGGGCTGCAAGTAAAAAGATGGCAGATGCACCAAAAATAACCGCCCCACCTTTAAGGGTGTTTTTTACCCCGTGCTGATACATACTAAAAAGGCTAGACCTGGATTTAATCTAGGGCAAGGGTAAATTCTCAGATTCCTATGCTTAAATCTGCCTATGCCAAGTACTCACCGCTTATTAATCATCACCGCTTTGATACCAGCAATTGTGATTGGCCAGAGCTCATTAGCTGCGGCCCATCAGCCAGTTTCCCTTACCGCCAAACACTCCAGCCCAGATAAGGGTCCAATCATGGTTGATGGCACAGTTTCATTTGCACTTCGGGCAAATTTCACAAAACCAAATCAACAACAAGGTTTTAGAGCATCCCTTAAGGCTGGTGAGTTATTAAATTTTGAGTATTTAATTATTGATAAAGCACCAGAGAATAAGATGGCACTTTCTAAATTACCGGTGGTAACTATTACCGCACCAGATGGTGCAAAAAGTACAGTTAAGTTCACTGAGCGAACAAAATTTTATGAGCCATATGGCAGAACTAATTACCTTTTCTTATCTAGATTCTCATCCACTGCAATTGAGGGGATCTACTCATTTGCAATTAGATCTAAGGCAAAGAGTGCGATAACAGTTTCCACCGGTTCAAAGGAGATATTTGGTGAGGTTTATCAGCCAGCCATCTGTCCAACTGTTGCTCCAAGTAATCCAGTTGCTATTACCAACGCCCAGGCGGCCACATTAATTGGGATGAAAAAAGATGTGGCGATCTCCTGCATCCAATCTCTATCAGGTAGCCATCGGATTGCCCAAGAGGATGGGCAAAGCTTTGCCTTAACTAAGGATTATCGGATTGATCGGGTGGATCTATCAATAAGTAAAGGTTTTGTTACCAAGGTCAGTGTTGGATAAGTAAAGAAAAGTGAGATCTACTCCACTGCAGTAATTACCATCTGAATTGGTAAAATACTGCCGGTAATTTTTCACCCAACTGAGTAAGGAGAGATCTTGGCTAAATTAGTAGAGGTAACCGTATTTAAACCTAATGCTGGAAAGATGAATGACGCACTTTCCACCTGCGGTGAGGTTAAATCATATTTATTAAAAAATGGTGTGGATGAGGTTTGGTATAACACCGGAACTATTGGTCGCCACTTTGGTTGCATCATCTCCTACCAGGTCTATGCCAGTGGTGAGGTAAGTGGCAAGGTTAATGATTCACTTAATGTGGATAAGCAGTACGCCCAATTGCTAGCAAAGATGAACTCCCAAGGTGAGTTCATCTCTCATGACTCTTACTATCAAACAACTATCTAAGTAATTTAAATAAGCTGCAACTAGGTAATTGGCCTGGTTGCAGCTTTTTTATAATCTCTCACTCTTTGTGTTATCACAGGTAACAGGTGGATTCTCCACCATGCTACCGATCTGATCATATAAACCTATAACTCCTAATTCATTCTTGGTTTTAATGGCTGCCTCAAATTTAACCAAGATGCCAGCAGATTTATAACTCCAATTGATAATCTCTTTATCCTTACTCTGTTGGGTAAGTAGGGATAATCTGGCGGCAGCTAATCTAGTATTTCTAATAATTGAGTTGGTAATCTCATCTGGATCAGTCAAATTTTTATCAATCACCACAGCAGCGATGGCTGAAATAATTGTGGCGCACTCACTGTTTCTGGGTGGATTCCAGGAGTTAGCGATAAATTCAGATTCCTCTGGTGTTATTTGACCAACAAATTCTTGATCACCAGGAGTTGAGGTTGGGCGCAGGAAGAATATGCCAGCTACTACCAAAATTATTAGGGTAGTAATTGCTAGAGCTAACCTACCTTTGCTTTTCACACAAGAAAGTATAGATAGGCCCAACCAGAATAAAACAGTGTTTTAGCTAAGAATTAAGTCACATTTTTTGGCAATTACGAATGCCTAATTAGGTAGATAGATCCACAGTTTCAGCTCTAACCACCGCAGATTCAACCCCTAATCTTTTATCAACTAGGCTCAATCGATATCTCAATACAGTTTTACCAGAGAGTGATTGAACTATTACATCTTGAATAAAGTAATCTTTTTCAGATTGGCAATCGGTAAAGCTATATTCTTCATTTGAAATCAACATTTGATACTGCCTAGAGATCACACTTTCAAATTGCTCTAAAGTCAGACTTTTTTGAAAATCTTCACTGGCATAGGTGTAAGCCTGTTTAAAATCTAACTTTTCCAGTGCGCTAATTTGGCCAGAGATATGATCTGAAACCACCACTTTTTCATCTGAATTACATGGACCTATTTTTGCTTTGACCTCTTGGTCGCTAGATGCGCATCCACTTACGAGTAATAAAGTAGTGATAAAAGTTAGTATTTTCATCGAAAACTAACTTTTTCTAGCTACAGCATCGAGCGCATGCTTAAATTTTTGACTTGAGAAATCAGATTTTGCCACCTCATACTTTTCCATACCCCAATCCCAAAAATTAAAATCAATATCTGAGACTGAGTTTTGAATAGATGCCCAAAGAGTCCAGCCATATCTAGCTAAGAGGGCAAATAGCCAAGCTCTAGCCACCTTTTCTGGCCGGTGTTTGCCGTAGTAGGCATCAACTAAATGAGTTAGCTGCTCATAGGATAAAGCTGACTCACTGTAAATATTTCCTAACTCAAAGCAGGCATCATTATTACCAGAGTACTCATAATCAATTAGCCAGATTTGTTTTCCATCATCAATAAAATTGGCGGCTAATAAATCATTATTGCAAGGAACCTTTGCCTCAGCTAATACCGAAAGCGCCTGTTTCATTTGGGAAAGATGTGAAGAAAAGGAGAGGTAATTATCGGGCAATCTAAAGCCTTGCTCGGTAACTATTTTTAGATAATTTTGTTGAATAACAAACATATCAAAATCACCAACAAAGGCAGGTGCACTATGTAATTTTTTAACAGCAACTGCAATCCGATCTAGATTACCTGCCACATCAGATGCGTCAAAGGTTTTACCTGGTAGAAAACCTATTACTAATAGACCAAACTCAGGTAGAAAATCATAAACTGGGGCGCCGATACCAATCTGGGCAGCAATTTTAGAGTTCTCGTACTCAGCCTTTCGATCTATGGCAAGTAGAGCTGATTTATTACTTGAGATCCGGGCAACATAATCACCCGTTGGGGTTTGAATCTTAAGATTACGATTGGTTAAGCCACCAGATAACTCACTTACTTTATTTCTAACCTGCAGTCTTGGTGCTTGGTTAAGTAGATCATTAAAATCACTACTGTGAAGATCCATAGATTAAGGATACAGTTGGTTTATGAGCACACAAGGGCAAGTTACAGAGCAGCCTAAGCAACTACCGAGTCGAGCCAAGATAGTAATTATTGGTGGCGGTGTTGGTGGCACCTCAGTTGCATACCATCTGGCGCAATTAGGTGAAAAAGATGTGGTGCTAGTTGATCGCTCTGATCTAACAAGTGGCTCCACCTTTCACTCTGCAGGTTTAGTTGGCCAATTAAGAGCAGATCCGACCTTAACTAAAATGAATATGTACTCAGTTGAGCTATATCGAAAGTTAGAGCAGAGTCAAACACCTGCCTCCTGGCGAGAGTGTGGTTCGATAAAGATTGCCTCCAGTAAAGAGCGGATGGCAGAGATCCGAAGACAGATTGGTTGGGCAAAAACCTTTGGGCTAGATCTAGTTGAGATCTCAACCAAACAAGCACAGGAGTTATTTCCACTGCTAGATCCAACAGATGTAGTAGGTGGCTGTTATATGGCCTCTGATGGTCAGGTTGATCCATCCCAATTAACTCAAGCGATGGCAGCCGGGGCAAGGAGTGGGGGCGTAAAAATATTTACTCACACAAGGGTGCTTGCAATTAATACGCAGCGTAATCGAATTAAATCAGTGAGTACAGATAAGGGTGTTATTGAGTGTGAGATTGTGATCAATTGTGGTGGCATGTATGCCTCTGAGATTGGCCGATTAGTTGATGTAAGAATTCCAGTTATCCCAATGAGCCATCAATACTTGATAACTGAAAACTTTTTGCCAGATGATGCCAAGTTTCTGCCCTCCCTTAGGGATCCAGATAATTTAATCTACTTCCGCCAAGAGGTAAAAGGCTTGGTAATGGGTGGGTATGAGCGAAACTCAAAACCATTTACTGCAAGTTATGACGCCTATGATCAAATTCCTGCAGATTTTAACTCTAAGTTACTACCTGAGGAGTGGGATCGATTTGAAGAGATTGCCACCAATGCAGCCAAAAGAGTTCCAAAGATGAGTGAGGTGGGGTTAAAAAACTTTATTAATGGACCAGAGGGCTTTACCCCAGATAATGAGTTTTGTTTAGGAGAAACTACAGTTGGTGGCTTTTATGTAGCAGCTGGTTTTTGTGCTCATGGCATTGCTGGTGCTGGTGGTATCGGCAAGGTAGTTGCTGAGTGGGTGGTAGCAGGTGAGCCAACGATGGATCTTTGGCATATGGATATTAAAAGATTTGCCGATGCTTACAAATCACCCCGCTTTACCTTAGAGCGAGTAACTGAAAATTATGAGGCTTACTACGATATTCACTATCCACTAGAGGAGCGAATGAGTGCTCGGGGTGAGAGTAAATCGCCAATCTATGATTGGCATAAAGAAAATCATGCCATCTTTGGTGAGAAAGCAGCTTGGGAGCGGGTTAATTACTACCACAATCCAACTGAAAAATTAGATGACTCACTTCGGCCACAAGGTTGGGTGGGAAAAAATTGGCACCCAGCAGTATCTCTGGAACATCATGCCACCCGAAATGCTGCCGGTTTATTTGATGAATCCAGCTTTGCCAAAATAAAGGTAAGCGGAGCAAGAGCTGGTGAGTTTTTGAATCAGGTATGTGCGGCAAATGTAGTTAAAGGTGTGGGCAAAACTACCTATACCCAAGCCTTAAATAAAAAAGGTGGGATTGAATCTGATTACACAATTACTCAAAGCGGTGAGAGTGAGTTTTTAATTATTACTGGAACTGCCTTTTTAAACCATGATAAGGGTTGGCTAGATAAACAGGTAAGGGAGTTAAATTATGATCAGGTTGAGATTGTTGATATTACAAAAGAGTTAGCCTGCTTTGGTATTTGGGGACCTGCCTCTCGAGTAATACTGCAATCACTAACCGATGCAGATCTATCAAATGATGGCTTTGCTTTTATGAACTCTAAAGAGATTACGGTAGCTGGTGTTGCCTTGCGTGCTACCAGAATTACCTATGTTGGGGAGCTGGGGTGGGAGCTATATATCCCAAGAGATAACGCACTTAAGGTTTGGCTTGAGATAATTACTGCCGGTAAATCCCATGGCCTTAGAGTTTGTGGATATCGGGCAATTGAATCTCTTCGCTTAGAGAAGGGATACCGGGCATGGGCCGGTGAGATTAACTCAGAGACTAATCCATATGAGGCTGGGCTGGGCTTTGCAGTTTCAACTAAGAAGGATAATTTTATCGGTAAAGCTGCCTTAGATAAGGTAAAGGATAAATTAAGTAGAAAGTTAATGGCAATTGTCTTTGATGATATTAAGCAGGTTGCTATGGGTAATGAGCCAATCTTTATAAATAATCAGGTAGTAGGCAGAGTTAAATCTGCCGGCCAGGGATACACAATCAATAAAGCCATTGCCTATGCCTATCTACCAGTTGAGCATGCCAATGTGGGAAGTGAAATTGAGGTTGAGATGTTTGGGATTAAAAGTAAGGCCACAATTGCAGCTGAGCCATTATTTGATCCAAAAGGTGAGAAGATAAAAAGCTAACAGAAGATGTTTAAATTAATTTCAACTTTAATCTGCTCTCTACTATTACTTGCTACCTACTCTCATGCTGCGCTGGCTAATTTCTCAGCACCAAAAATAAGTATTACCACCATTGATACCCCAAATCTAAGGGTGGTTGGCAGCAATGGTGAGCGTGGGGCAGCGCTTGCAAAGTTAAGCGATAGTAAGTTTTTGCTAGGTGGTGGTAGAAATGGTTCAAATCTTTATCTTTATGATTTAAATACAAAAAGTGAGCAGTTAATTGGCCAGGTGATCTCACCTAATCAGCGAATAAATGACTCTAGATTTGCCATCACCGATATTGCAGTTTTAGCTAGTGATAGTAAAAGCGCCTCTATTTTAATCTCTTATCCAATTTATAATAAAACAAGTAAGTGTGTGGTGGTGAAGCTTTCTGCTTATGAGGTAGCACTTACTGAAAAACCTACGCTAAGTAAGCAAAAAGATTGGTTTACCTCAAAGCCATGTGTGCCAGTCTCAGCGGTCCAACATGCAGCTGGCCGGCTTGAGGTAATTGATAAGACAACTGTTTATTTAACAATTGGCGATCTAGGTTTTAAAAAGATTGGCAGCAAATCAGCTAGGGGTGATTTAGGGTCGGTCTTTAAGGTAGGCGCAAGTAAAGTTGAGAAGATCTCATCTGGACATAGAAATCAACAAGGTATTGTTTTAATTGGCACAGATCTTTACACCTCAGAGCATGGACCAAGGGGTGGGGATGAGTTAAATCTAATTAAAAAAGGGATTGATTACGGCTGGCCAAGTGTTACCTATGGTGATCGATATAGCTTCTTTGATTATGTAAAACCAAATAGGCCTGGCACACACGAGGGTTTTGAAAAACCTCTGTACTACTGGGTGCCATCGGTGGCACCAACTGAGTTAATTCAATTACCACCTGGCTCAACTTGGGGCAGCTGGTCTGAGCAATTAGTGATGGGCACATTAGCAAATCAATCTTTAATCTTTATTCAATTACTAGCTAAGCAAAAGGTGGGCGCGGTCGTAAGTGTGGATGTAGGGCAGCGAATTAGAGATTTAGAGGTAACAAGTACGGGGAGTATCTTGGCCACCACCGATAGTGGTCAATTACTTTTAATTAATCCAGCTGCTTAATAAAGAGGATTAATCCAGCTCATAGGTAATAAAGATTGAAACACTTACCTTACTTAATCCCATATCAAAGGATGTGCTGCCGCCACTATCTTTTGCCAGCTGCATCGGTACTGCTTGGCCTTGATTATTATCCTCACTTATCGAAACAACATCACCTAAATCCTCACCCGCTAACTTTGCATAAGCTTGCGCTTTTGCTTTGGCCTGCGCCATTGCATCTGCTCTAGCTTTTTCAGTTGCCGCAGTTGGATCTGAGAGATAAGCGGAGATTGAGTTAATTTGTAGATCATCCCCAGATCTAGCCACCATTTGATCTATTACTAGCGCAGCCTGTTTGCTATCTAGGATATTAATTTCAAAGTTTTGTAAGGCGCGGTAGCCAAGTAGGGATCTGCCGCCATTTGAAAGGTAGGAGTACTCGGGGTACAGGGAGAGATTTGCTGATGAAATGTTTTTGGCATCAATAGAGTTCTCACTTAATACCGCTCGCATTTGATCTGCTACCTGGGAGAGCTGCTCTAGCGCGGCACTTGATCGATTAGCCAAGATGCTAGCTGTGGCACTTACCTTGATCGCATCTGGCACAGCCTCTGCACTTCCAGTTGCCGAAAGTGAGATGGTATTTGGATAATTATTGTTGACCTTACTAAATATTGCAGAGCTTAAGGCAAAAAGTACGACCAAGATAGCTGCTATGCCAAGAGCTAATTTTTGATTAGGGCTTAAATCAATAGCTTTAGGATTTGGGGCGGTGATTACCTTGCTTGCAGATTTTTTAGTGGCCATGTTGATGACCGTATCACATAATTACTGGGTAAATGCTTAACACCCCTTGATAATTTGCTATCAAAGGGTGTTAAGTTAATTTACTTTAGGTAATCTAGATTTAACTCTTAAGCGGGTGGAATTAAGGTATTGGCAAAGATCTGCCAAGAGAGTGCTGATTTGGCAACTAAAGATAAGGTTATATAAGTTGCCTCACCTCTTAAGTAATTACTCCATTTGCCTACCTGCTTGTATTGTAAAAATTGCACTAGGGCAAAGGAGTTAAAGAATAAGAAGATAGTTAGGACAATTACATAAACAAAGGCTGGCGCCTTAGTCTCACCAGCACCCCCGATACCAAATACATAAAAGCAAAGGGCAATCCAGGGCACAATCCCAGTAATACAACCAAAGATATATGGCAACCAGCCACCACTTCCTGGGCTTTCATACTTTTCCTGTAGCCAGCCAAATAAAATCATGGAGGCATTAACGCCAAAGATGGCAATTAATGCTGTCACATCTGCAATACCAGTTACCTGGGCAATTAAGACAATCATTACCGATGAGCTAATGGAGTACTCAACCCATCTAAAGTAATTACGTTTTGCAGCTAACCCGGCGGCATACCTTGGATAAAACTTGCCACTTGCAACTAAAAAGTGGAAGAAGGCAGATAGGCCTAAGAAGATGGCAACTGTTAAGCCAATTGGGGTATTAAATAACACAATTGGATCGGCATATGTGGTTCCTGGGGGACCAGACATATAGGTAGCAGTTACTGGAAGTGAG
>Ga0208362_1000139_pt1 | contig 24299 bp, 20 predicted proteins | sample LakMenEpi13Oct10_FD_150693 | JGI IMG/M metagenome (GOLD analysis project Ga0208362, IMG submission 150693) | Freshwater microbial communities from Lake Mendota, WI - 13OCT2010 deep hole epilimnion (SPAdes) | ecosystem: Environmental > Aquatic > Freshwater > Lake > Epilimnion/Euphotic zone ... | reverse complement strand
GTAGCAGCGGTGGCGGTGGCGGCGGCTTCGGAAGAAGAGATGGCAGCAGCAGCAATCGTAGCGGAACCAGCGGTGGCGGCGGCAGAAAAAGCGGTTACGGAAGTTACTAATTTTTCTTTAAGCTAAATTAATTTCTAGACTAAATCCTTCTACAGGTTTTCAATTTGTTTCAGGGTTTGGTTTTGGAAATAGGTGATTAATTCACTACAAATCCTCTTCACAAATATTTAAGATCAACTTTTATCATCATTATTTGATTGACTAGAGTTGGTCTTTTTTATTGCCTAGAATGTGGTGTTTTGCGCGAGTCTTTTCATTGAATAGCCTCCTTGATGATTTCAGAAATTAATTGAGCGGCGTTTTTCTGGTTTTGATTTTCAGAACCCAAATTATTAAAGCCTAATTTCATTAAATGGCGACGTTTATAAATATTCTCAATATTTTCCCTGAGAGAGACCTCATTCAAAAAAGCTTGCTCCAAAACCAAAGCACAGCCCTGGGTCTCTAATATTTTTGCATTATGAAATTGATGATTCTGCGCAGAAGAAGGAAGTGGAATGAGTAGACAAGGTAGTTCTTTTGCGCTCAGCTCAGCAAGACTCATAGCTCCCGCGCGACTAATAGCTAAATCAGAAATAGCGTAAATTTCATGTAAATTATTCAAATATTTATAAGGCTTATAAAAGGGGCTCTTTGGAAAATCGATCTCAAATTGCTCGTATTGCAAAGGACCTAACTGGTGAATGATTTGCCAATTGTCACTAATCAAATCTTCCACAACCCTCAGAACAGCCTCATTAATCGCTTGAGCTCCTTGACTACCGCCAATAATGGTCAAAGTCTTTCTTTTTTGATGAAAACCAAGAGTTTGAAATATTTTTTCTTTACTTTCGATATCCGAATAAAATTCTTTTCTTACAGGATTGCCAGTAATAATCACTGAGCCGTTTTTAGGATAAGTTGGGAAAAACTTAAAGAGAGTTTTATTTATTTCGATTTTATTTTCATCCTTCTCTTGATGAGTCACCGTTAATGGCATTCCTAAAGTCAAAGCCAAACTATTTTTAATAAAGACTAAATTGGCAAGGCCTAAATGTGCATCCAAATTGTGAATTATATATGGGATTTTTAGCCAATTTGCCGCCATCAGAACAGGTGCTGCGCTGTATCCACCAGTTGCAAATACAATATTTGGTTTTTCTAGAGCTAAAAAGGAATAAGCCTTGAATGAAGCTTTTACTAAATCAAATATCCACGCAATGGCTTTTGCAGAGCGTGGCATACCTCCAACACATGGAATAGATTTAGCTTTTATATTGTTTTCTTGTGCAATTTTTTCTTCGGGCTTGCCTTCTGAGACAAAATAAACAAATTCATAGTTTTCATGAGCAGAGCCTTTCAGCGATTCATGAACAGCCAGAATTGGATAAATATGCCCACCTGTACCCCCTCCAGCAAATCCAATTTTTATTTTCTCTTGATTTTTCATAGCAAATGCGGGAATTGATGCTTAGCCTAATAAGAATCTGATTAAGAAATCTTTGTGTTAATCAAATTTCTTTTTAATTCTTTAAATTGTTGTTGTCACAATATGTTTTCAAACATTGACTTTAATTGGGCAAAATTCATTATTAGTTTTTTTTGTTTTTATATCGATTAAATTGCTTTGAGTTAATTCAAGAAAGATTATTAAGGATTAGAAAATCAGGAAACATTTTTGACTAATATTCGACTTTAGGCATAGGAAAACGAATTTAAGGAATCGAAATATTATGCCAAATACTAAGCCAATTGAGCCTCAAAAGGAAGATACAAAAAAAGATGTGAAATTTCAAATCAGAATTGTAATTGGGAAATAAACCATCTAACAATACGTTTCTCTCTAAGTTGGCTCTGACGACAATGCTTAAATGCAGTTTTGATAATTTAACTTAAAGAATTTGTCACCTTGTAAAAATCAAAAAATCGGAGGCTATCTAGTTTTATCTGATAAATTTAACTAATAGCCTGTAAAGGTTATTACTATGAATTATTTGGACTTTATTTATTAGTTGTCCAATTCAAATGATTTTATAAAGTGTCAAAGTCAATCCCTCAATCAATCTCAAAAATAATTATCGCAATTGATGGGCCTGCTGGAGCTGGTAAAAGCTCAGTAGCTAAGATTATTGCAAGTAAGCTCAATCTGACATACATTGACACAGGTGCTATGTACCGAGCGGTAACATGGTTGGCTCTGAGAAATAGCATAATGCTCGAAGCGCAAAAAGATATTTTGTTAGATCTCTTATCCAAAGCGGAAATCACTCTTTTACCTGGAGAAAAGAGGCAAAGAGTTTTATTGAACGGGTTTGAAATAACGGATCAAATCCGAACTCCCGAAATCGTGAAATACGTCAGCCAAGTAAGCGCTATTCCTGAAGTCAGAAGTAAATTAGTTTCTTTGCAACAACAAATGGGAGAAGTTGGCGGCGTCATTATGGACGGGCGTGATATTGGTACAACCGTTTTTCCCAATGCAGACTTGAAAATCTTTTTAATTGCTAGTAGTCGAGAAAGAGCTAGTAGAAGGCAAATACAGCAAAGGGAACTGGGTATTGAAGAGGATTTGGATTCAATTCAAGCGGAAATCGAAAGACGTGACTTTATTGATACTACTAGAGCGGTTTCTCCTCTAAGTCAAGCAGCTGACGCTATTTTAATTGATACTGATCAAATAACTATTTATGAAGTTGTTGACAAAATTATTGCGACTCTTAATACAAAACTTGGAGAAAGCAAAAAAGGTTTTTGATTTTGGGGAAAGAGCAAGCAGGCCGTATTACTCAAGACCTGATGAAATTGACAATTTGTTGTTTCCAACGATTTTTCTACTTGGTAGATCTGCCATAAAGTTTTAACGCAACAAATGGATAAGAAGATCTCGAGAAGGATCCTGAAACAAGCTTGAAACATGATCCTAAAATGAATTCATGACAGCACAGGACAAAATCGAGGTCAAGTAAACAAATAGGGATTTCCTTTATTGTATAAGCTCCTCAAGACCAGAACAAAATGAGCCATACGCTGTATTTGTCTTTAGGGTAAACCTAAACATTCATCTATAGGAATCGGGCATTTCTCGTAGTAGGAATATGAATTTATTTCGATTACTGCAATTTATTCAAAACTCAAGTAAAGATCGCTTAATCGAAAATCAGGCATCAAATCCCCCTAAGCATCTGGACACAAAACAATGGCCGATCCAAGCGTAACAAATAGAATAAACAATATAAAAGAGCAAGTTAAAGCAACTTCTGGGCTAAACCTCAAAACGCCTGCTTTTTATCAGTTAAGGAAAGAATTACACAGTCAGTTGTTAAATGAAATTTCTCCTGAAGATATATCTGGAGATAACGCTAATCAGCATGAGATTAAGCAACAAATAAGCAATATTGTTCATGCTTTAGCTGCTCAAAGAGGGATTCCTTTGTCTGGCGAGCAGAAAGCCCTTCTAATCAGCGAACTAACCGATGAGGTCTTGGGATTCGGTCCATTAGAACCTTTACTCAGGGATGATTCAATCTCAGAAATAATGGTCAACAATTACAAAACGGTTTTTGTCGAAAAAGATGGTCGTTTAATAAAACTCAAAGAAATTATTTTTGAGGATGAAACCCATTTACTGCATGTTATTAAAAGAATAGTTCTTCGAATCGGCCGAAGAGTTGATCATTCCAGTCCTATGGTTGATGCTCGCTTGCCCGACGGCTCCCGTGTTAATGCAATTATTCCGCCGCTGGCTCTCGATGGCTGTGTTCTCACGATTCGAAAATTTCCAAAAAAAGCTCTTTTGATGGATGACTTGGTGCAATTTAATGCTTTAACTGCAAAGATGGCCCAGTTCTTGGGATTGTGCGTTAAAGCAAAATTAAATGTACTGGTAGCTGGTGGTACTGGTTCTGGGAAAACCACATTACTAAATTCTCTCTCAGCTTTTATTCATAATGAAGAGCGGGTGATCACAATTGAAGATTCTGCCGAATTAAGGATTCACAACTATATCGATCACGTGATCCGTATGGAAACTAGACCTGCAAATGCCGAGGGACAAGGATTAGTTTCTGCTCGTGATTTGATCAAAAACTCCCTGCGTATGAGGCCTAATCGCATTGTCGTTGGGGAATGCCGTTCTGGGGAAGCCATAGACATGTTGCAGGCTATGAATACAGGCCACGAAGGCTCTATGACTACTCTCCACGCGAATACAGCTAGAGACACCTTGAAAAGACTTGAAACACTTGTTCTAATGGCTGGATTGGATTTACCTCTTAAAACAGTCCGAGAAATGATTGCCTCCACAATCAATATAATTGCAATCCAGTCCAGATTCTCAGATGGAAGCCGACGAGTAAAGCAAATCAGTGAAATTGTTGGGATGGAAGGCGACACAATTACAACTCAAGATATTTTCTTATTCAAACAAACTGGTATAGATTCCAAGGGCAAAATTATTGGTCATTTTCAACCTACTGGGGTTTTGCCTAAATTTGTCCCTCAAATGAGAGCCATGGGATTTGAAGTCCCGATGGAATTATTTGCCCCTGATAGTAACCCCCAGGTACGTAAATAGAGGATATCGAAATGCCAGACTGGTTAGTTTATTCAATTATTATCGGTATTGTACTAGGCTGCTTAGGTGGAGCTTGGTGGTTTTACGCTTTCAAGCAAGAAGAACTGTACAAAAAAGATCGCATGCGTGACACTTTCTTGGCTCAGTCTGAAGGGCTAGGAGAGGATGCTCAAATCAATGCTTCTGGTGATTTTGCTCAATATAAAAAAAGCATTATTGAACATTTAGATGCAAAGCTATCTGATAAATTCCCGATTTTAGGCGAAAAAATAATTCATGCTGGCTATAAAAAAACTGCCTTAGAGTGCGTCTTAACGGTCGGGTCAATAACCATTATTTTATCCATTTTGCCTTTAATTTTTTTAAGAGAAACTTTTGGAATTTTTTCTATTCTCTTTGCAATTGCGGTCATGGTGATTGTCCCTGGGGGAGCCTATTTTATGATGTGTCAGCATATTGCCAAAAGAGTAAGTATTTTTGATGAACAATTTGGGGTAGGACTTGATGTTATGTCAGCCAGCATGAAAGCTGGTGGTACCTTTGTGAGCTCAATGCGTTTTATTGCTGAAGGCTCAGAGCCTCCATTAGCCACGGAGATGGGTATCATGGCTACGGAGCTTGGTTTAGGAGTTGACATGAATACTGCTCTTGACCGATTCAAGGACAGAATACCTTCTAAGAATTTATTGATTTTTATAATTGCGATTAAAGTTGCTAATCAAACTGGTGCCGCCTTAGCACCGATTTTGACAACTTTATCGCAAGTAATTGTTGAGAGATTTAAATTGCAAGGGCTAATTAGTATTGGTGTCTCAGAGAATTTAATTGGTATTTGTATTTTAGCCGCTATGCCTTGGATGGTAATTCCACTTTTGGCTTTTTCTTGGCCTGAAGCTTATTCTGAGTTCTTTAAATATTCGCCAGGTGGCATTCCAATCGGTCAAATAATTGGTTTTATATCTTTTGTTTGGTATTGCTTTGGGGTGAGAGTTATGTATAAGACAGTTCGGTCGATTGATACATAAGGAAGGAGAAATTATGCTTGACTTCACAGACCCAGTTATAATCGCCATCTTTACGCTAATTCCAATTATTGGTATATTGGGCTATGTGTATATTCGCAAGTCTGGACAACGTGCTCAATCTATCAGCACAGATGTTCTTAATCAGAGAATTGCCGTATTGCAAGAAGGCTTTGTAGATCAAGGCAAATTAGAAGAGCGAGGCTCTGATGAGAGCTTTTTTGAGGCTTTAAATAAAGATACCTTTAATTTAATTGGTTCTTTCGCACCAACTCCAAGCGAAGAACTGACACAACTCTTAAACAAAGCTGGTGAAAGAGATAAATATGCTTATTTAAGAACTTTTTTTCAACAAATAATTGGTGGAATTTTTGGTTTTACGATTGGCGTGTGTCTCATTTTCGTAATGAACAACACTGCTGCAGGCTTAGCACTGGGACTTGGCATCGGATTTCTTTTTTATTCAGGAGTGAAATCAGGACTTAGAACCAAAGCAAAAGATAGATCTTATAAAATCGACAAGACTTTACCTGATGTAATTGACCTATTCGCTAATTGCTGCGTTGCTGGTGTAAGTTTTGATACTGCTGCAAATTATATTTTGAATGATTTAGGCTCAGAATTAATCATGAAACCAATCAAAGAAGACATGTTGGCTTGGCAAGCAGATGTAAATTTGGGTATGACTCGTCCTGAGGGTTGGAAGCGTTTGTCAGATCGTAGTGATTCAAAGAATATACGCTATTTCACATCATTAATCAATCAAAGCGAGAAAACGGGGGGTAGCGTTGCTGATGCATTATTCAAGATGTCCTCTTTCTTTAGAGAGCGCCGTAAACAATTATTAGAAGCAGAAATTGCTCAATTGCCTACAAAAATGTCATCTCAAACAATTGTGTTCATTGTTATGCCAATGGTTGTTTTGCTTATGGCTCCAGTAGGACTCAACGCTTTTAGAATGGTATCTGAAATATTCTAATTCTTTGAAAAGTTCACTTAAGAAGCTATGAGGAAAGTTCACTCAACGCTTTTTCCATTTCCTGCATACTTGTGGTTGCAGCCCCAGTTTTTCTAACGACTATACTGGCCGCTAAATTGCCTAAATACATTGACTGTTTTAGGCTAACGCCAGCAGCAATAGCAACTGAAATGCAGGCTGAAACAGTATCTCCAGCTCCAGTTACATCAAAGACCTCAGCTTTATTGAAAGCGGGCACTGAATGGAAATTTTCCCCATCTAGGAGAATCATACCTTCAGCTCCTCTAGTAATAAGAAAAGCTGTTCGATCGGACAAAATTTCTTGGAGGCTTTTTTGAATTTGCTTAATTCCAGCCTCAGAATCAAAAAGGCCAGAATCCAAGAGCCTAGAATCAAAAGGAATAGAAGCATTAGGAATCAAATTAACTAATTCTTTTTCGGTATCTGGTTCATTGGGAGTAATAAGAAAAACTCCTCTAAAGCGATCAAAGCTGCTAGATGGATCGGCTATAACTTTTACTTTATGTTTAGATGCAGCCTGAATAAGCTCTTGTGAAACTTCCTGACTCAAAACACCAAGTGCATAATCGGAAAGCAGCACTGAATCGGAACTGGGTAAATACTCTAAACTCTTTTGTATAAGTTGATCTCTTTCTTTGCTATCCAAATCAGCTTTGCTTTGTCTGTCTATTCTCAGAACTTGCTGATTGTGTGCTGTGCCTGAATGTGTCAAAGAACTTGCTTGATTCGCGGCCAAGATGCGGGTTTTGAGAGTAGTTGGCTTACTTGCAGAAATAATAGGCTGAAAATTGATTTGATTTAGTTCACAGATTTCTGCCATTTCTTCGGATGCCTTGTCCTGCCCGACTGAACCGATCAAGGTGACTTCTGCACCAAGCTTGCTTGCATTTATAGCGGCGTTGGCGGCTCCACCTAGACGATAAAAATTTTCTTTGTATTCAAGAATAAGAATGGGAGCTTCTCTCGATATGCGCTCTGGATAACCAATTAGATATTCATCCAAAATCAAATCGCCAATTACCGTGATTTTTGGTTTGGCATTTTTGATAAGCTCAATCGATAAACCGAGAGATTCAAATAGAGATTTATTGGCTGATAGTGTTTTTTCTGCTTGCAAAATTGAATTCTTGTTAGTGTCCATTAGGATTTGTTCTTGAGGGATTTCTGAATATTTAGCCAATAAATCTTTTGTAAACTGAAATCTCTATTTATTTGATTTTTTGTTGATTTATTACAGTCTGCTTCTTTTAAAACGGTAACGAAGAAATGAAAATCACAAATATGGAATTCATAATGATTCTAAACTTCAAATGTACCCCGAGCTTTTTTATTGTGAAAGTTCAGTAAGTAAAATAAATTACTTCTGTCTTATTGTAAAACATGAAATTTAGAGCATGCTTAAACTATTTGCTTTCTATTTGGGAGGAAGAGCTGAAGGAGCTAATATTGAGGTTCACGACACTGTTTTTGCAGTTGCCAAGGACTTTGATCAAGCAAAGCTAAAAGCCAAGTCACTTTGGTTTGGAAACAAGAAACGAGTTCATATCGATGCTTACATTCAGCTTGAGCAAATCGGTGAACATAAGATTGAAATAGAAATAAAACCAAATCTGTTTCACCATTTATCTGCCAATCAAAATAATGCAGATAATAATCTCAGTCTTTTTTATATTAATTTTGGAGCTAGCTTGCCTGAAGTGTTTTGTGAATTTCACGAATCAGATTTTTTTGTTGCGCCATCTCAAGAAAATGCTATTAGTCAGGCTCGCAAAAAATTGTGTTTGAATTACCAAAACATTCATTTGGACGACAATTTCGTAGTTGATGATTGTTTGAAAATTGATGATTTGCTACAGAATTATAAAATCAATATTTCACATAGTTTAAATCAAGCTTCATCTAAACCAATTAGTTGTTATATAAAGCTTTGAATTGAAGGGCTTTGCTGGGAAAAAATTATTATCCGTTTTCGAAGAATTTGTTTCCCTATAAAATGCTTAGAACAATCCAGAAATGGCTGCAATTGACTCTCTAGATCAAGGAACTTCTCAAAACAATTCGCCTAAGAGCTTTGCATCATATTTGCAATTAGCTTTTAAATTCAATTTGGGTTTAATTCTCATAATTTGTTTTGCTTTCTTTGTGAGGGTTTATCATCTCTCTGAGCCTCAGGAAATGTATTTTGATGAGGTCTATCACGGATATACTGCTGAAAAATATCTAAACAATGAAGCCAAAAGTTATGAGTTCTGGACACCACCACCAGATAAAGGCTTTGCTTATGAATGGGTTCATCCACCACTTGCAAAGCTTATTATGGCTGGTTTTATGGGTGTTTGCGGCAAAAACTCATTTGGTAGAAGAATTGGCTCGACAATATTTGGAACGGGTATTGCTTTAATCATTTATTTTCTTACTTTAGAATTAGCTTTTTCTCGCAAAACAGCTTTACTTGCGTCTTGGTTAGCTTCAACTGAAGGCCTGCTCATTACGCAATCACGTATTGCCATGAATGATAGTTATTTTGTTTGTTTTTTATTATTAGCTTTTTGGTTTTACATAAAGTGGCGAAAAAGTTCAGTTTATGCAGATCCGCAAATAAAGAAGGCTAATAAAAGTCTTTTGAATTACAAAAAGATTCAGCACAAACTTTTGCATTTAGGTGGATTTATTCTCTCTATCAAGCTGTTCAAAAGTGCATCCCGATACAGTGAAAAGTTAAAAATCAGGAAATCAGCATTTGTCGCTCTCGCTCCCCCTTGCAAGGAGACTGGGGGGTATTCAAATGATACAAACGCTTCAATCTCTCGTTCAACAAACCAATCTCAGAAACAAAATGCTTGGAATGAATATAAATATCTTTTGATTTCAGGATTATTTTTTGGATTGGCTATTTCTTGTAAATGGTCAGCTCTTTTCTTCCTGCTTATTTTGGGAGCGGATTTATTCGTCCTAACTTGTCAGCATGGGTTTGCAAAGAAATCACTTTATATACTTTTCTTTATTGTTTATATTCTTTTGCCTCTATTGATTTATATAGTTTCATATACTCAATTCTTTACAACTGGTCATTCTTTCACTCAGTTTATAGACACTCAAAAACAAATTTGGATGTATCACACAGGACTCAAAGCCACGCATCCATATCAATCAAAACCGTGGCAATGGATTTTTAATCTTAGGCCGGTTTGGATGTATACCAAGTCTCTAACCAGTGGACACTCAGTTAATATTTTCAATTGGGCTAATTCTATTATTTTGATCGGTGGCTTTGTCAGTATTCTTCATTTGCTTATTTCAATCTTAAAGAGCTTTGATTGGCGAAAATACCTAATTGTGATTTCATATTTTGCAATGTTTGCTCCATGGATTAATTCTCCGCGCATCATGTTTTTCTATCATTATTTGCCAAGCTTGCCTTTTTTGATTATTGGCTTAGCAGTCTCAATGCAGGAAATATTCAAAAAGAAAATGCCTATTCCCGCATATGCAATTTTAATAAGTGCCTTTGGCTTTTTCTTGATTGCTTATCCGCTGAATGTTGGTTTGCATATACCTGAAACACTTAACAAAGATTTTTATAAAGGCCTCACGGATTATCTTTTAAAGCAATAAATCAAGACTGTAAACTATTAAGCAAGAATCAAAACTGAGAAATTGCCATATTATTATCTGTCTTTCTATTTAGATTATTAGCAACTTAATCTTAGAAAGTTAGCGCAGACCTTAATAATAAAGACTTTGCAAAATACCGAACAATTCACAAATAAACAAAAGCAAGCTGAAAAGAAAGCAAATATTACTGAAATCTTTTCATCAGTTCAAGGTGAAGGACCTTTAATTGGTTTTAGGCATATATTTCTGCGTTTTATGGGCTGCGATCTGAGATGCAATTGGTGCGATACGCCCAACAGCCTAATTACCAAGTCAGACAAAAAAGCTCAGATCGAGCAAAAAGCTGGTGCAAGGAATTTCGCGGAATTCGATAATCCAATGTCTATCGAAGAAATTGCCAACGCAATTATTAAACTTGAAGCCAATACTCCTCATCAATCTCTGAGCCTAACCGGAGGAGAACCATTATTGCAAAAAGATTTTATAAAAGATTTAATTCCTTCACTCAAAGCGCAAAATTTTCAACCAATAATTTATTTGGAAACTGGTGGACATAGATATAAAGAATTATCCGAAATCATTAATTTGCTGGATTTTGTTTCTTTTGATCTTAAGCTTCCTAGCTCAACCCACGAAAAACCTCTTTGGGACTTGCATGCCAAATTTGTTGAAATATTAAGTCAAAGTCCTCAAGTTTACGCTTATGCTAAAGCCGTTCTCACAGATGAAACTCAAGAAAAAGATTTGATTCAAGCTTGTGAACTTTTATTGAAGAATCCTATTTTAGAACTCGTACTTCAACCAGTTAGCCTTGTTTTTAATAAATCTGAGTCTAAAGAAAAAATTACTGGTCTAATAGATTATAAAATTCCAACTCCAGAAAAAATGTTGCGATTTCAAGAAATAGCAGTAGAAATTGTGGGTAGAAAAAGAATAAGAATCATTCCACAAACACATAAACTAATGGGTCAAATATAAAATCAATATATAAAGAACTTGTAAAGCCACTGTTAAAAGTCTTGGCGAGATTTTAAGAAAACTTAATTGTGATAGTATTTTTCATTAATCTTAGTTTTCATTGAGTATTTCAAGTCCTACCACAATTCTCATCTTTGAATGTCAAATGTGGTCTGTTAATAAAGCCTAGTCATATATTTTCTAATTCAATATTTTCCTTTTTGATTTAATTTCAAATTTGTTTAAGAATTCAAATCTTTATTTGCCTAATTTTTTTCAGCTTTGCTTCTCTAACTATGCCTTGAAATCGGGTTCATCCACAAGTTCGTTTCTGAATATGCCAAAACAGAAATGCTCATTTTCTATCTTTGGAAGAAGGTTTATGAATATATGAGTCAGTATTTGTGGGAATTAACATTTATTACTTTATCGATTATTGCGAATGCCCTATATGTCGCTGCTGAGTTTTCACTTGCCCGGTCCAGGCCTTCAAAAATTGAAAGTCTTTTGCCCACCGGTGGTTTTTTAATAAAAATTGTTCATCGGGCAGTAAATAAACTCAACGATTATATTTCAGCAGCTCAAGTTGGTATAACCATTTCCAGCCTTGTATTGGGTGCTTTCGCCGAATCATTTTTTGCCAAAATTCTCAATCCATTTCTCATAATGGTTCACGTTCCTGAATATTGGCTACATATTGTTTCTTTTATTTTGGCCATGATGATTGCAACCTATTTGCACGTTGTGATCGGTGAATTTATTCCTAAGACCCTGGCACTTCAATATCCTGAATTGGTGGCTAAATTGACCATAATGCCACTTCATTGGACTTATAAATTATCTAAGCCTTTGGTCTGGGTTCTCAATTCATCAGCTAACTTAATGCTGAAAACTGTTGGAATTCCCGCCAGTAATAAATCTATATTGGCCTTTAGTGAAGAAGAATTCAAATTGCTACTCAAAGAAAGCCAAAGAGAAGGAGTAATTGAAGCCGAAGAAGAGGAAATGGTCAATAAGGTTTTTGCCTTTAATGACACAGTTGTGCGTGAAGTTATGACGCCTAGAACCGAAATAATTGGTGTTAGTGAAAATGTCACGGTGGCTGAAGCCGCTGAAATTGCTGTCAAAAACAGAATATCCAAGATTCCAGTCTATGAGAATAATATGGATAACGTGATTGGGCTCATCAGCACACCTGAGTTAACTAAATTATTGCTTCATGAAAAGAGACATGTTTCAATTAGAGAAATAACGCATTCCATTATGAAAGTTCCTGAGAGCAAGTCATTATCAGATTTATTGGAAGACTTTCAGAAAAATAGAGTTCAAATAGCAATTGTATTGGATGAATTTGGTGGTACAGCTGGACTTGTGACACTAGAAGACATTGTTGAAGAATTGGTTGGTGATATTCAAGATGAAGATGATGGAGACGAAGAAAATTTTCAGCAGATTTCAGACAATGAATGCATTATTCAGGCTAGAGTCTCAATCGAAGAAGTAAATGAGAGATTAAAGGCCAATTTCTCGGATGAGCACTATGACACAATTGGTGGTTTCATTTTCGGGTTAATCGGCAGAGAGCCTCTAATTGGTGATCAAGTTGAATTTGCAAAATGGATTCTCAAAGTCGACAAACTTAATGATCGCAAAATTCAGTCAGTCCGAATAACTCTTGTCGATATTCCCGCAGAAGAAGAAACTAGCGATCAACAAAAAGCGGAATTAGAAAATAATAACAATGGAAATTCAAGTCAATCGAATTCTAATGGCTCCAATCAGGCTAATGGAAAAGAGAACAATGGAAATGGACATTAAGATAAGATGTAAGGTTTCGCCAGTTTGTGGAAGATAAAGACTCGAGAAGTTGATTGTGCCTATTTCAATTTCGTCAATATTGCCCGACTAAAATAAGCGATAGACATTTTCTAAACTTTTCTGATCTATGTTTCTCATATAAATTCAGAAATTAAGTTTACTTTTTGCGAATTTGTTGTTTGTACAAAGCTAACGGTTCTCGGCTTTAAGATGGGCGAGCTTAATAGCACAAATGCTTACTAGACATCACTGAACCGCCACTTTTGGGTAGGTACTGTTAGTGGCTGGCTTTTCTTCATCGTAAGTAAAAGTCAATTCCTATTAATGGGTTTTGATTAAAATACTTTTTCTCTGCGTGCATTTCAAAAGCGAATCTGAAAATTTGATTGGCTCTTTCAATATCTCCTTGTTTAGGTGTCGAAACAAGTCTCACAGCTCTTGTTCTCCAAATTTGCAAATAATCAAAAGCCAATTGTCTTATATTCTCGTTTTCGTCAATCGTTCCAATCATCAAGTCTGGGATTGCTGTCCAACCGCCAACTTTGTTAAAGAGTTTTAGCATTGATTTTTTGAGGTCGTAATTACATGTTTCGTAAATGCTTCTTGCCTTTGTTAAGGCTTCTTGTCTCGGAATATGCGATAGAAATTCAATAATTACGTTTCTAAGTCCAAGATATGGGCTGTCAAGGTTTGCATATGCAAAATCATAAGCACTTTCTTCATCAAGTTTGCAGAGAGTTAAGAACGCTGTCTTTTTCACTCTTATTTTTTTATCGTTCAGATAAGACTTAACTATTTCCGAAAACTTTTTGCCTTTGGTTTCAGCAAGACCGCTTAATGAACCAATAACTAGATAGTTGCTTTGTAAGTTGTCATTATAAAATTCCGCAAAGTTAATACTTGATTGTTTAAGCGTAAACCTTGCAAAAAGTCTTATGGCTGCTGAATTATCTGCTAAAAATTTCTCTGCTGTTGTTTCGAAACCGTTTTGGTCTTTCAAGCAATAAAGTGTTTGAAGTCGAACATTTGCAGACTTGTCGTTCAGTAAATGTTTGATTTCTGCTTGTCCAAGTTTATCAAAGTGGTTAATTGCTAAATTCCTGATTAAAAAATGTTTGTCGGTTAAAAACAGTTTTAATTCTGGTGAATTATCACTAAGCGAACTTGAAATATGCCTTGCTAAAAGTATTCTAGGTTTGTCATGGTATTTTATAAAGTTGCCAACTACATACGTTCTGTTTGTAGAAGTAATAAACTCAACAACGTCTTGATAAATTCCGCTAAGGTCCGTCCGCTCAACTTTTTGAAGCCACTCAAAAATTGGTAAATTTTCAATTAAGCTGTCAATGTAATCAGTTGTTTTGTAGTTGTTAATTCCACTTAGTGCAGCTTGTCGAACTGGTACAACCCAATCAGCTAAACGATAGATCAAAAACTGTATAGCTCTTGGATTGTCAATCTGTGAAAGTCTTTTAACTGCTTTTTCTCTTACGTATCCACTTCTGTTTAATGAACTGATTGCTAAGAGTTCAAAATATTGTTCTTTTGAAAAATTAGTTTTGTAAAAGTCAATGTCACTTTTTGAAATACTGCAATGTTTGAGAGTGTCATAATATCCCTTTTGCTGTCAATCTTTTTGAATAGGTGAGTTATTGTCCTGCAAGTGGTTTCTCTTATTTCTTTGTTGTCGTCTTTTAGAAATTCTGTCAAGCTGTAAATAAGACTTGGATAACCGTCATTGGCAAATTTCCATTTCTTGCTGTGTCGACTGTTAGCCTTGCCCATAACGGTTCAGGTATTGGCAATGTTATGTACAGTTATGCTAGTCTACCGATATTATTTTTTCTTTAGTTAGCTTAAATAAGTTAAAGGTCAAAGGTTTTCGACCATCTGATTCCTTACTTTTAATTATTTCGCGAAATTTATTTACTTGTTCATCAGTACAATCAGGAAATAATATCAAAACGTCTCGGTGGGGGATTGAAGCATATATAACATCAGTTTTCAAATGCTTCTTAGCAAATGAATAAAGATTTGGATTAACTAAACTTGCCGCACTTAACCAATGATCGCTAAATAAAATAAACGGAATGCCTTCCAGACCAACAAATTGAGTCATCGTTATTTTGTGAGCTTTCATTACTGACTCTAAATGTATCAAAGCGATGTCATAAGCATAATTTATTTCTATGCCAGCTTTCTCTAAGTCACTTTTTTTTACATTCTGAACGACGCCATTTAAATCGTAAACTAATGACACATAAATTCCCTTATCAAGAGTGTCCGCAATTATTGTTTCCTCTTTGAGTCCTTCCATTAAATAGCCTTCTGGAATAATGTATGGCTAAACATTCGTCAAATCAATTTCCGACTTACAACTATTCATTCCTAATAAGCCTAAGAAGAAGGTTAATATTCCCATAACTAATATAGTTTTCCCTTTCAGCATAATTGCCTCCTAACGATTTTCAGCTTGAAATAACATATTAGTTAAAGTGCTGGTAAAGCATACATAATCCAAATCCAATTGGTGCAATCGTGTATGAAAACATATGAATGATATTTCCATAATTTTTTCCGTATTTTTCTTCCATTACAGCAAGTTTCGCAAAATACTTATATTTATTTTTAGACATTCTCAATATGAATGTAGTTACTCCAAATAGTATTGCAATTCCACCAATAATTAGTTCAACTGACAATCCTGATCCAGTAAATAGATTAGTCAGTTTTTCTTGAGTTTTGCTATCAATGATGCTTGAAATAAAAAACACAATCCCTGCAAGAACAAAGAAAATTGGAATTAGGAATACAACAACATTTTTATAATATTTTTTGTGTTCTTCCGACAATCCTTTGACCCTGTCATAGAAACTATCAATTTGCTTTTTTAGGAGTAGGATCAAAACCAAAGAAATAACACCAATTCCAATAAAAACAATAGACAGCACGTATTGATTCCCTTGTTAATTTATTTTAGGATTTATCAAGTTTGAAGTGAAGCAAGTATAAAGTCAGAGTTATTAGCTGTAAAGTTTCAATATAAAAGTCTATTTGAATAATGACTCAACAAAAAAAACTATTAGAAGAACAATATGACTTATGCATTGTCGGAGGTGGGATATCAGGCTTGTCCGCTGCTTTTCACGCTCACATAGCAGATGTTAATTTTGTTCTGATAGAAGCTTCTTGCAAATTTGGTGGAGCGATTCAAACTGAAATTATTAATGACCAAGATAAGCAATTTGTGATTGAAAGAGGCCCAAATAGTTTAGCGATTGGACCAAATATTACAAAGCTGATTGCTGATTTAAATGCAGACACCCCCGAGCCAATAAAGCTGGAAACAATAAATTCAAATCCCATTGCAAAGAACAAGTTAATCTTTGATGGAAAAAAATTAGTAAATGTAACCAATCCAATTGATTTTCTTTTCAGTGATTTTCTTAGCTGGTCAACCAAAGTTAATATATTTGCAGATATATTTCGAAAGCCAAATCACAGAATTACTCCAAAAGAAGAAAGCATTGAACAATTTTTCAGCAGGCTTTTTGGACAAGAATTTGCCGATAAATTGATTTGGCCTATTTTATCTGGTATATATGCAGGAAATATCGCCCAGTTATCTCTTGAAAGTGTTTTCCCAAAAATTGCTGAAGCAGAAAGAAAACACGGTAGCCTGATTCGAGGATTGCTCAAAGGGAGTCGCACTGGGGCTTCAAAGAGACAAATCACATCTTTCAGATTTGGATTAAGTGATTTGGTCAAATCCATTGTGAATTCTTTACCTTCCGATCGACTTGCTCTTAATACTGAGGTTCACGACATATCAATAAACACAGATAATCAAACATGCACAATCTCTCTTTCTTGCGGGCAAGTCATTAATGCAAAAAAAATCATTCTCGCAACTCCAGCTTATATATCAGCTCAAATGCTGCGCAATCACGATTCTGAAATTACGAATAAATTGAATTCCATTGAATACGCACCCATTATTTCAGTCAATTTTTGGTTGAGTAAAAATCAATTCAAGCCAGATTTAATTTCAATTATTAAAGAATCTTTTGGCTTTCTTTCGTCTCGCAATGCTTCCAAATTACTAGGCGTGATTTTCAATTCCTCATCTTTTCCAATTCATGCACCTGAAGATAAATTTGGATTCACCTGTTTTATTGGAGGCGCAAATTATCCTGAATTAATGAAACTCTCAGACCAAGAAATCAGTGATTTGCTGAAAGCAGAATTGTGTAAAGTCTTGAATTTAGAAAAAGTTGAGCTGGCAATAAAAGGATTAACTCGCTGGACACAGGCAATTCCACAATATAATCTTGGGCATAAAGCTTTAATCGAGTCTATTGAGAAAGAACTCCCACCAAATGTTATTTTGATTGGAAATTATCTCGGCGGAATCTCATTGGAAGATTGCGTGAAAACTGGCAGAGAGAGTATTTAATTAGTTAGCGAATTGAAAAATCAACTTGCCTTCTTCTTCAAATTCAAGACTTTCTCAGCTTCAGCGGCAATATGATCAGCGGTCAAGCCATACTCTAATAGCAAAGCATCAATGGTTCCACTTTGCCCGAATCTATCATCTACAGCTACAACTCCCATTGGACAATAGCCAATATGATTTTGTGAAATGCAAGCACTAACCATTTGATTGACACCGCAGACTTGATTATGCTCTTCCGCAACTACCAATGCATTTGTTTTGCCAACACTCTTTAGAATGGTGGCTTTATCAAGAGGCTTTACGCTAGACAAATTGATTACTTCCGCTTCAATGCCTTTTTCCTGAAGCTTAACCGCTGCTTCTAGAGCAATAGAGACCATAATGCCAAGCGCAGCTATTGTTACATCTTTTCCTTCCCTGATTATATGAGACTTTCCGATCTCAAATTCAAAATTATCAGGATTGAAAATAACTGGAACTGCTGGCCTACCAAGGCGAATATAAACGGGACCTTTATGCAATAGTGCTTTCTTGATTATCGCTTTTGTTTCAACCGCATCGGCAGGCACAAGGACAGTCATTTTTGGTATAACGCTCATAATGGCAATATCTTCAATTATTTGATGACTTGCACCATCTTCACCCAGTGTAATTCCTGCATGCGTCGCCGCAATTTTTACATTAAAGTCATTATGCGCAACTGAATTTCTGACTTGTTCCCAAGCACGACCAGTTGCAAACATTGCAAAGCTAGAAGCAAATGGTATTTTTCCAGAAGCTGCCAAACCAGCAGCGGTAGAAATCATATTTTGCTCAGCAATTCCCATGTTGAAAAACCGCTCAGGATAAAGCTTTGCGAATTTACCAGTATAAGTCGAACCGCTCAGATCAGCATCCAAAACAACTAGTTCAGGGAATTGATCAGCCAGCTCTACTAATGCCTCTCCATAAGCCTGACGGGTTGCGATTTTACCCGTTTGATTCTCAATAATTGCTCCAGCCATAAATCAAATGTTTTTTTCAGAAAAGTCCATCAATTGTAACTGATCCCAATTTTGTAAAAAGCAAAAGATCACTTTTTATCTTTATTATTTGGGTACGTTGATAATGAAAAATTTTCCAGCTTTCAATCTATCCTTGAGAATTTAAGAGTTTCAGAGAAAACCACTTTTATCATCTGCTGTAAATAATTCGGGATAATCAATGCCCTTTTGTAAGGACCTTAACGAGCTCTCACCTATTTCGACAATAAGCATTCTCGTAGCTAATATCCCAAGTTCAATAAACTAATTTCTTGCTTCAACAGGCACTTGTATTGCTAGAATAATTCTTAAAATAGTAAATTGCCACGGCTTTTGCAGTTATTATTTAGCTTAACAATCTAGTTTCTCAAAAGCTTCAATATTTTATTTTCAAAGTATTTCTTTAAGTATTTATTGAGCTTTTATCTATTTAGTTTTACAAATCGTTAACTTTCTGTTTAATTTCACGGAGATAAGCATGATAATCATAATGGAACCACACGCTTCAGATGAGCAAATCAACAAAGTCGTAAACCGAGTACAAGAGCTAGGCCTCAAAGCCATTCTCAATAAAGGCGAAATTCAAACTGTTGTCGCAGTGATTGGTGACGAAACTTCTAAGGTTCCAAGCACCGATGTTTTTGACGAATTATCAGGTGTCTTTCGTACTGAGCGAGTTCAAGTTCCATTTCGTTTAGCTAGCCGCACCTTCAAAAAAGAAGATAGTGTTTATGAAATTATTCCTGGCGTCAAAATCGGCGGCAATGAAGATTTATTGGTAATGGCTGGTCCCTGCTCAGTCGAAAGCGAAGAAGGCATAATGCAAACCGCCCACGCTGCCAAAGCTGGTGGAGCAAAAGTTCTTCGTGGAGGAGCTTATAAACCAAGAACCGCTCCTCGTACATTCGAAGGTTTAGGCGAATTGGGACTTAAACTTCTCAAACAGGCCTCCAAGGAAACTGGCTTAGCGGTAGTTACTGAAATTATGGATATTCGCGATTTAGATTTAGTTTGCGAAGCGGCCGATATTATTCAAGTTGGCGCTAGAAATATGCAGAATTTTTCTATGCTCAATGAGCTTGGCAAAAGCAAAAAGCCAATTCTTCTAAAACGCGGAATGAGCTCAACAATTGATGAATGGTTACTTGCAGCCGAACGTATTATTCATCACGGAAATGAAAGAGTTATTCTCTGCGAAAGAGGAATTAGATCATTCGATTCAAAATATACTCGCAATGTGCTCGACTTAGCCGCCATTCCAGTAATCAAACAGTTATCACATTTGCCTATTATTTCCGATCCTTCTCATGGAACTGGCAAAACTGCCTATGTGAAATCGATGACCTTGGCTTCAGTTGCAACAGGAGCAGATGGATTAATTATTGAAATTCACCCAGACCCAGAAAATGCTTTATCTGATGGCCCTCAAAGCTTGAAGTTTCACCAATTCTATGATCTAATGGAAGAAGTAAAACAAGTAAGATCTTTAGTCAAACCGATGTATTCTCCAAAGAAATCTCCAGCAGGGGTTTGATTGAACAAATGACAATAAAGCACGGCGCTTAATTTAGTCTTGAAAACAATCTTGAAATAAATCCAGGACGGAATGACGAGAAGGAATTATTTCTGTCACTCTGTTTTGAGCTATACCAAAATAAGCTAAAAAATGAGCATGTACAAAACTTAGGATTCAATCTTGAGTTTCTTGGCTCCTCCTGTCAAGGAGGCTGGGGAGGTAATCACATAAAGTTGATAAAGGATTAAAATACGCTAATGTCTTAAGAAGGCTTAGTATAGTTCCAAGATCTTTCTCGATAACCAGTTCATCAAAGCAGCCATTCTGCATAAGCTGAGTTCACCAATTGAAAATCTAAATTTCCCCCAAAAGAATTCAATTTAAGATTCAGGCTTATTTTCTGGAGGCCAGAGGAATTCAATTATGTCTTTGCCACTGAAAATTTGATCGTAAAGCTCATTCAACCGTTCATTTCTTTTTTCAACTGATTGATTCAACGTTTCTGTTACTAATGCCTGAACTGGATCAAGAAGCACTTTTTGTATATCAGAATATAGATTACTGAGAGCATCATAAGTCTCATTATATAAGCTCTCTGCATTAGGATAACTATTAACAATTTGATTAGTTACCATCGCTGAGTTCAGTCCAACACTTACTACCTTTTGGAGAATGGCTGGGTTTCTTGTTTCAGAGAGGAGTACTCCCTTAAACTGACCATCCCTTATCGAATCCATACTAGCAGATTGAAGAGTTGGCATTTTGTCTCTTTGAAGAGCAACTCTAAGCCTATTTGTTATAGAAAAATGAGGGGGATTAACACCACCTGGATTTACCATTAAAACTTCCTTAGAAAAGAAAAACGAATGGTCTTTGCTGTAAATACTTGTTCTCGCCCTTGTCAAGTCAATTTGTTCTTTTAAACAACTAAAGGGAAGGTCTTTGATATATTTTTAGAAACTTTTTATATGTTCAATTAATGTTCAAGTAATTGCGGAGAATTTAATTAATGACGACTCAAGCTCAAGCAGAAGCCCTAAAAGCTGGACTAGAAGGCGTAATTGCAGGCGAAAGTAAAATTTGTTTGATTGATGGAGAAAACAGAAAGCTCAGCTACAGAGGATATGATGTCGCTGACTTATCCAAATATTCATCTTTCGAAGAAACCACTTTCTTGCTTCTGAATGGCAGATTGCCCAGCGTAAATGAGCTGGAAGTTTTCAAAAACGAACTTGCAAAGGCTAGATATATTCCAAGTCAGATTCTGGCAATGATTGCTTTAGTTCCTCCTCAAACTCATCCAATGGACATGTTGAGAACTATTGTTTCAGCTCTAAGTCAGCATGAGCCAGATGTAAGTGACAACTCTACAGAAGCCAATCTAAGAAAAGCAACTCGCCTTATTGCTCAAGCCCCTGTAATTGTTGCAGCATATCACCGCCTCAGAAACGGTTTACAGCCAATTCCACCAATCAAGAAATTAAATCTCGCCTCAAACTTCCTCTACATGCTCACGGGTGAAGAGGCTCATGAATATGCTGAGAAAGTATTTGATATGTGCATGATTTTACATGCCGATCACTGCTTCAATGCTTCAACCTTTACGGCTAGGGTTACAGCTGCAACTCTTTCTGATTTACATTCAGCCATCACATCTGCAATTGGTGCTCTCAAAGGCAAGCTACATGGCGGCGCCAATCAAGAAGTAATGGAATTACTCAATAAGATTGGATCAATTGAAAACGTATCTCCCTATTTGACCAAAATGTTTGAAGAAGGCAAAAAGGTACCTGGTTTTGGACATAGAGTTTATAGAACCTGTGAAGATCCAAGAGCTACGATTCTTAGAGAATCATCCAAAGAGCTAGGCATTTGCGAAAACAATACCAAATGGTTTGAAATTTCTAAAGCCATCGAAGACTTTGTCGTTCACAGCACTCAGGAAAAAGGCAAACCACTTTATCCTAATGTCGATTTCTATTCCGCTTCTACCTATCATGTCTTAAAAATTGAACCTCAACTCTTTACGCCAATTTTTGCGATGTCACGCTTAGCTGGCTGGTGTGCGCATGTAATTGAGCAACATGCAAATAATAGACTTATTCGTCCACAAGCTCACTATATAGGCGAAAGAGATTTAAGCTATGTTTTGTTAGACAAAAGATAAAAACCAATGACTTTCAATTATCAATTTCAAAATCTGCCTGAATTATTTTTGAAACGGGCAGAGGAGAATAACTGCAAAACGATTTTTTATTTCAAGCCTCGAAAAGGAAGAAAAGAAGAAAAAAGTTTTGAACAATTGAATTGGAATGAATCAAAAAAGCAAGTTGAGCATTTAGCGCTTGGTCTTATTAGAATCGGCTCCCAGCCTACAGACAATATCGGCATACTTGCAAATACCTGCATTGAATGGGTAATTGCAGATATTGCCATTATGTGCTCTGCCGCAATCACAGTCTCTCTCTATCACACATGCACTCCCGAAGAATTGCTGTATTTGATAAACGATGCCGATCTCAAATATATTTTTGTTGAAGATAAAAAGCAATTAGAAAAAGTTCTTCAGGTTTATAAAGAAACAAAACTGCAAGGAATTATAGTCTTTGATGAGGCTGTTCAAAAGCCTGAAGCCAATATTCCGATTTATCTTTTAAGTGAAATTCTGCATTCGGAAGATCCTATTCCAGTTTTTGAAGATAAAAGCACTGTCAATGAAGCATTTGAGATCAATAGTGTAATCAAAGAACGAATTGCAAATATAAGACTTGATGATAATGCCACTATAGTTTATACCTCTGGGACTAGTGGACAATTAAAAGGTGTTTTGCTCACTCACAAAAATATATTGGCGCAAATTCAATCAATTTCTTCGGTAGTTCCCATCAACAATTCTGCGCAACACTCATTACTTGCCTTTCTGACATCAGCACATATTTTTCAGAGAATTGCGGGGGGGTGGTATTTTATAGATCAGGCTTGCCCAATTTATTGGTGTAACCGCATAGAGAGAATTGCTCAATATCTCCATGAAAGCAATGCCACCATTATCCTTTCAGTCCCATTAATTCTTGAAAAGATCAAATCCAAAATCCTCAACCAAATCGAAGAGCTCCCCGACGCTAGTAAATTAATTGTCAAAAATGCTTTAAATGCTGCAATTGCTTTTAAGCGCGCTGAATTCAAAGCACAAAGCAAAACCGTAAAGACTATTATGCGCTTGGCTCATCAGGGGGTTTATGAGTCGGTTCTGAAAAAAGTTGCCGAGAAAATCAGCCCAACCCTCAAAGTCATCATATCTGGCGGAGCTCCAATTTCTCCAGCCACAATTGAATTCTTTCATGCACTTGGTATTTATTTGATTGAAGGCTATGGACTAACAGAGAACACCGCTGTTCTTTGCGCCAATTCAATTTGGGAAATAACGATGAATAGCGTTGGTAAACCACTGTCAGGAACAGAAATAAAGATTGCTGAAGACGGCGAAATACTTGCAAAGGGTGACATTATTTTCAAAGAATATTGGAATAAGCCAGAAGCCACACGAGAAGCGTTTACTGATGATGGCTGGTTCAAAACTGGCGATTTGGGACATTTGGACAAAGCGGGGAATTTATTTATTACTGGCCGCAAAAAAGATTTGATTGTAAATGCAGGCGGTAAAAAAATCATGCCAGCTTTAATTGAAGAAAGCGTCAGGGCAAGTTTATATATTGATCAAATTGCAGTATTTGGGGATAAACAAAGATGGATTGGCGCACTTATTACCTTACACAAAGAAGCCGTTCTAAAGACATTAGGCAGAGATCCAAAAATAATTAATGATGAAGGCTGGGAAATACTCTGTGAAAGCGATGAAGTAAATAAATTAATCACGCATGATTTGCAAGATAAATTAAAACATTTAGCTGAATATGAAAGAGTACAAAAATTCAAAATACTTCCTCAGCCTTTTAGTCAAAAAAAAGATGAACTGACTCACACAATGAAACTAAAGAGAAAAGTTGTTGAATCAAATTACAAAGCAATTATTGATAGTTTATTTGTGATTTGATTATTTTAATGAACCTGGAAGTTTCCTGAGAACCGTTTCTAGAGTGGTAGAGACTTTGGATTCTTCAAGAGCTGATTTAGGAACAACTGCCGCTGCCCCGCCAAAACCAGCTTGAAGAAAGAAATTAGGGCATATAGGTAAAAAGTCCACCTGAATTAAGATGAAAGAAGCTTAATAATCATTTGAATCTTTCTCCTAGCACTGATTCCACGATGAACGTTGACTTT
>Ga0208362_1000135_pt1 | contig 24547 bp, 19 predicted proteins | sample LakMenEpi13Oct10_FD_150693 | JGI IMG/M metagenome (GOLD analysis project Ga0208362, IMG submission 150693) | Freshwater microbial communities from Lake Mendota, WI - 13OCT2010 deep hole epilimnion (SPAdes) | ecosystem: Environmental > Aquatic > Freshwater > Lake > Epilimnion/Euphotic zone ... | reverse complement strand
CCCCTGTTCTTTCCCCCCCCTAGCCCCTCGTGCACGGGGGGCTAGGGGGGCTGTTCCGGTGTTCCCTGCTATAATCGGCGTGAGAGCTTTCTATTGATTGGTATTTGGGGAAATCTGTTGAATTTAAACAAGCAGTGATCTATACTAATTAAATTATATCTTTTCATACTTTAACTAGCATCCTTTCTTTTGAAACTTGATTTTATTTCCAGATTTAACCTCAACCCATGTAATAATTTATGCTTTCCCCCAAAAAAATGTTACCAAAAAACACATTAATATTTCCTGACCGTCCCCTCGCCTTAAATTCTCCTTTCTATATTCGTCGCTCTCCTAGTGAAGAATTGGCTTATACAGAACTCGAAAAATCTGGGAGCTTATTGCGAGTCACAGCGCCAAGAAAAATGGGAAAAAGTTCCTTAATGTTAAGGTTAATAGATTATGCAGAAACCTTGGGATACCGTACCGTTTTAATTGATTTTCTGCAAGTCGATCAAGAAATTTTTGAAAGTAGTCATAAATTTCTGCGGTGGCTGTGTATTAATGTAGCTCGACAATTAAAACTGGAACCCAAATTAGAAGACTATTGGGATGAAGATATGGGAAGTAAAGTGAGTTCTACACTCTATTTTGAACTCTATATTTTCCCACAAATTAATTGCCCACTATTCCTGGTTTTCAATGAGTTAAATATTGTATTTGAACATACAAATATTACTCAGAATTTTCTACCTTTAATTCGATTTTGGTATGAACAATCTCGACATAACCAGACCTGGAAAAATATACACTTATTTTTGGTTCAATCGACGGAATTTTATGTGTCTTTAAATATTAATCAATCTCCTTTTAATATGGGATTGTCCATTGAATTGCCTCCGTTTACGGTTAATCAAGTTCAAAATCTGGCTGAACGTTATCACCTGAATTTTAGTGATCCTCAAATTCAAAAATTAACCCATTTAGTCGGAGGACATCCCTATTTATTGCATCTGGCTATTTATCATCTAGCCAATAATTTAATCAGCCTAGAAGACTTATTAAAAAAAGCTCCAACCCTAGAGGGAATTTACAAAGAACACTTACAATATATTTGGCTGATTCTACATAAAAAAACCGAACTGGCGATCGCCATGCAACGGGTTGCTACCTCTAAAATAGATATACAACTAGAACCGATCATTGCCTATCAATTATATAGTTTAAACCTTGTTGATTTTAATGAAAACTACTGTACACCATCCTGTGAACTCTATCGTCTCTATTTTAGCACCCAAATTCTCAGTGAAAACCATAATACTCCCATTAATTTAAAACAGCTACAAGAAGAAAATAAACTGTTAAAATCCCTAGTTTATATTGACACATTGACCCAGGTTTTTAACCGCAGAGAATTTGATCGCTCCGTAGATATTGAATGGAAACGAATGATGCGGGAAATTGCCCCATTATCTTTAATTTTATGTGATATTGATCATTTTAAAATTTATAATGACACCTATGGTCATCAAGCCGGAGATCACTGCTTAAAGGCCGTAGCGCAGGCTATTCGTGATATGGTTCGACGTCCGGGGGATATGGTCGCCCGCTATGGGGGTGAAGAATTTGTGATTGTTCTCCCTCAAACCGATGCTAAAGGTGCAATGTACATTGCAGAATCTGTGCGCGAGAATATTAATGCCTTAGCTCTGCCTTTTAAAACTGATAAATTGCCAAACCGTCGGGTACCAATTATTACCATTAGTTTAGGAGTTGCCACTGCGATTCCCGGTGTAGATGCAATCAATATTGAAACCTTATTTTCAGCAACTGATCAAGCTCTATATAAAGCGAAAAGAAATGGTAGAGATCAAGTTAAATTGAGTTCATTTCTCCGATTTCAATATTAATTTAATCTATAGTGCTACGCGCAAGGGAACAGGGAACAGTAAGAAGTGAAAGGGTTTCAGGATTTAGAAATGTTCTAACTGTAATGCGTAGCGCTATAAAATTCATGAAAATAATTAACTTTTGTCAACCTGCTATTTTTCTCATTAATAAACTTTGTCCTAATCCTAACTCCCTTGACTACTGCTATAACGGATAATTCCGTTCTAAAAAGGCTTCAGCAGCAGCGCGATCGCCTATTTCTCCATCTAATGTAAGCGTTAACAAATCATCCAAAATTTGCTTAAATTGATGACTGGGTTTATATCCCATCGCCTTTAAATCATTACCATTTAAGGGGGGTTGAATGTCTCGCCATTGGGTTAAATATTGCCAAATTCGCTTTCTGACTTGTCGAGGAGATTGCACCGCCATTAAAATTAACATTGATAAATTATAGGGTTTAAATAACCAGAAAAACTGACTATTTTTTTCCAATTTATATATATTTTCAAGCATCTGATTTTTAGCTAATTCTAAACTTTTTAACCGTTCAATAGTTCCCGCCTGTAGCTGAAGATTCTGTGCCACTTTTTCCCGATATTCTGAGGATAAATAAGCTACTAATACCTCCAAACGAACCTCCCAATGGTTTAAATTGTTTTCGGGATCAAAGCGTTGTAAACAGCGATCAACAGACCGTACTTGTCGCCATAACTGCGGACTTAATTCTAAGCTGGGATGAATACACCGTAACGCTTTTAACTCCCCTAAAAGTTTTAACGAACGTTTCCAATCGGGAGATTGAAAAATATATCTTAACTCACTTTTTAAACGGGTTTCTAAAGCCGGAATTCGACGATTTTGATCAAAGGATTTATTACTTTCTTCCCGTTGTTTTTGATAAATTCCACTACTAATCGCATAACTAATATATTCTTGAGTTTGAGCTTCAATTTCAAATCCCAACCGCACTGTAAACCGCACCGCTCGATAAATTCGAGTCGGATCTTCAATAAAACTATTCGCGTGTAAAACCCGAATTTTTCCAGATTCTAAATCCGCTAATCCCCCAAAAAAGTCTAATAATTCGCCAACTTGAGGAGAAGTTAACCGCAATGCTAAGGCATTAATTGTAAAATCTCTCCTGTATAAATCCTGACGAATGGAACTCGCTTCGACTTGAGGATTAGCCGCCGGATAGGGATAAAATTCCGTTCTTGCGGTGGCAATATCAATCCAAAGGGAATCTAAAATTGGGTCATTATGCCATAATAAAGCCGCGGTTTGAAATTGTCCATGAACATCTAATCTTGCTGCGGGATAATGTTTTTGTAAATCCTGGGCTAATTCCACCGCCGGAGAAACAGATGATGAAATATCCGGGCTGAAATTAGCATTTTTATAACAGCCATCCACGACAATATCAATATCATTTAGTAATACCGTTGTTTCCGATTTTGCTAATAATAAATCTCGTACCGCACCCCCAACTAAATAAACCTGCCATCCGCGTTTTTCTGCTAAAAATGATAGGCGATTTAGTAAAGTTAATAAAGGTGTGGCTAATTTTTCTTCTAATAATTCTTCCACACTGGTACAGGTCAACCCCGGAATACAGCCTTTAAAAATTGATTTCTGCGGCCGTTGTTGTTGATGAAGTAACCTTAAAACATCGGTTCGAGTAACAATTCCCACTAAATTTTGATCTTGTAAAACTGGTAATCTACCAATATCATAAGTCACCATTAAGGCTTCAATTTCGGGTAGGGTTGTTTCTGGAGTAATGGTTTTTAATTGTGGTGTCATATAGCCCTTAACCGGGGCGTGACTAAAGCCATGATGCAGGGCAATATCTAAGTCTCGACGGGAAATAATTCCTACTAATTGATCCTGTTCATCCACCACGGAAAGACCGGAATGATCATAACGTAATAAAATCCGATGGGCTTCTTCTACGGAGGTATTGGGGCGAATGGTTCTCACCGGAGAGGACATCAATTCCTGCGCCGTTGGCGGGTGGGGAATTTGTGCTTTTAATTGTTCAACTAATTGCTCTAAAATCTCTGAAAAATTGCCTTCTTTTAACGCGACTGAAGCCGCCCGGGTATGACCACCACCGCCATAAGGTTTAAACAATTCATTCAAGTTTGTTTTTTCAATTCGAGAGCGTCCAATAATACTTAATCGATCTCCTTCTCCCCGACCATATTGATTAGCTAATAGTAAGGCATCACTTTCGGTTAAATCAATTAATTCTGATGCCAAAGTTGATAATCCTGGCACATATTCATCAGTTTTAAATAATATCCAAGCGACGGTATAACCTCTAATTGTTGATTTTTGTAATTGTTCTAAGGCTAGACTTAATAACTCTTGTAATTTCTGGGGTAAACCGGGTTCTACATATTCAGCAATCACGGGTAAATTAGCGCCTTGCTCCATTAACCAAGCTAATGCTATGGCATCTCTAGCGGTGGAATGGGGAAAGGTTAAGGAACCCGTATCTAAATGGATTCCTAACGCCATTACCGTCGCTTCTGCGGTGGTTAAAAGTGGTTTTTGGGGTTGATTTCTTAACATTTCCACAATTAAGGTTGTCGTCGCCCCAACGGATTCAATATAGGTTTCTGTGGCGGGAATATCGGATATTGTATCGGGATGATGATCGTATATTCTAATGGCGGATAAATTGGCTAACTTAAACCATTCGGCACTTTTTCCTAAGCGATCGCAACTTTGGGTATCAACAACACTAATCGAATGAATTTTATTTGGATTCACAGAGCGCTGTTCAATTAAAGCAAATTCATCTCGATATAAGGCTAAAAAATCCCTCACCGCCGGATGACTTCCCCCCGCTAATACAATTCGACTTCCGGGGTAAATTCGAGTTAATCCCACCGCTGCACCGAGGGCATCAAAATCAACGGTTTTATGACATAAAATTAGGTGCATAAAGTTAATAATAATTAAGTTAGATCTTTGATTAATTTTACCATAAAAAATCCATCCATATTCTGTCTGTGGGGCCAAATTTTAATCCAGCCTTCCGGTTCGGTAGTTAAACAAAAACTTTCCGGGGGAGTTTGAATTTTCCAGTTAGAATGTTGACTTAAAAAGTTTTGAATTATGGTTTCATTTTCTTGAGGATGGAGAGTACAGGTTGCATAGACTAAACAGCCACCTGGGTTGACCCAATTTTGAGTTGTTTCTAATAGTTCTAACTGCAATTGAGACAGGTCTTGGATATTTTGAAGATCATGTTTCCATCGTCCATCCGCCCGTCGATGTAAGGTTCCTAAACCGGAACAGGGAGCATCTAATAATAGCCGATCAGCTATCTCGAAACACCCATCTAATTTCCTAGCATCGCCTGCTTTGATTTGAATGGAATTAAGTTTTAATCGAGTTAAATTTTGCTTGATTTTTTTCAGTCTGGATTTAATAGAATCAAAGCCTAAAACTTGACCTTGATCTTGAATTAATTCAGCAATATGGGTGGTTTTTCCACCCGGGGCGGCACAGGCGTCAATAATAGTTTCTCCGGGTTGGGGATCTAATAAATAGCTAACCCATTGGGCGCTACCATCTTGAATTGACCACCAACCTTGATTATAACCGGGTAAATCTTTAATTGATCCGATACTACCAGTTAATCTTAATCCTAGGGGTAAACCGGAAATTCTATTAACAGAAATTCCCCTAGATTGAAATTCTGATTCTACGGTTTCTAAAGTGGTTTGTAGGGGATTAATTCTTAAATCAATAGTGGGAGATTGATTAAACCAATTACAAAGCTGTTCGGTTTCTGCTAATCCTAAAGTATCTAACCAAAATTGAATTAGCCAGTCGGGAAAACTATAGATAATTCCTAATTTTTCTATGGGATTTTGGGGTAATTTAAAGGGGGTAAAAACAGAGTTAAAAGAATCAGAAGTTTCTACAGGACATTTTTCAGATTCTCTAATATAATGTCTCAATATCCCATTGACAAAACCACTAAAATGGGTTAGTCCATTCTGTTTAACTAATTCAACACTGGTATCGACCGCCGCCGAATTAGGAACTTGATTCAGATAGCAAATTTGATAAAAACCGAGATGTAGTATAGTACGAATATCCGGGTGCTGTTGATGGGATTTTTTTGGGGCTAAGTAATCAATTAAACTATCAAGCGATCGCCGTCTACGCACACAACCATATACTAATTCCGTGGTTAAGCGTCGGTTAATATCTGATAGATCGGATTCACGAAGCCATTGATCTAAAACCACATCTGCGAGCCCCCCTCGTCGGTTAATGTCTCGGAGTGCTAAAAATGCAACTTGGCGTGGATTATTATTCACAGTTATTATAAAATTCAATTCCAGGTAATTGTAAAATAATTGCTCCTCGTAAGATTGTATGAATCTCCTTCAGGAAACCCAAGTAACCCATGACTACAACTGAATCAAGACTATCAGAATTTGGTGAATTTATTCAAACAAAATTCAAGATATTTTCTTCGGGTTTTGTTTTATCTCAGGCTCCTACTTATGACACTTGGCGAAAGCATTTAATTCAAAAACGCCTAAATTTAGGTTTTAGCCTAGCTCTACTTTCCTATTTTACCAGACAGTGAAGTATTTTCCCCCCTGTTCCCCGGGGGCTGTTCTATATTAAAAAAATTTGTTGTTGCTGCTAAAGCTCTGAATAAGAGCGCTCAACCGCAACAACTACTAAGGGCGATCAAGCGCAACAACGGGTTTTTCAAAGATTTTCACTAAGAAATAGGAGATAATAATTCAACGGCATCCCGCCCATCCAGATCTTCTAAATAGACCTTCACCTGTTCTTCCTTGGCGGTGGGGAGCTTTTTACCTGTAAAATCAGGATGAATCGGAAGTTGGCGATGACCCCTATCCACCAGAACCGCTAACCCAATGGTTTCAGGACGTCCATAATCAATTACAGCGTTGAGAGCCGCCCTAATTGTTCTGCCTTTATAAATCACATCATCCACTAAAACCACGGTTTTTCCTGTCAAGTCAAAGGGAATCTTAGTTTTTTCTGGAGTTCGCATTCCCACTTGGTCTAAATCATCTCGATAAAACGTAATATCTAATGCCCCCACCGGAACCCGCAACTGTTCCAAGACTTCAATTTGATTAGCCAAAAGTTCCGCTAATAGAACCCCACGGGTATAGATTCCGAGTAAAACTATATTGTCTAAATTCCCATATTTTTCAACAATTTGTGAAGCCATCCGGGTGACGGTTCGTCGGATTTCAGCCGCAGACAGAATTTCAACAATTTTTGTCATTTTAGATTAAAAATTAACAATCTTGATTTTTTTTTAAGCACTTAGGGATTAATTTCCCATGTTGAAAAGGATAAATCCCCCTGTAAATAATCCTAACGTGATTAAAAAACTATATCGAGTCAGTTGTAATGCTTGTTTAATGGTAGTTGATGTAATCGGTTGTTGAGGATCTCCCAAGAAAGGTTTCTGTTTAATCACCCCCCGATAGGAATTTTCTCCCCCTACTTGTACCCCCAGGGCGGCGGCATAAGCGCATTCACTCCATCCCGCATTGGGACTCGGATCAAAAACAGCATCCCGTTGACAAATGCTGAAAACATAACCAGGTTTTCCTGATAATATAGCGATCATGATCACCGTTAATCGACAGGGAAGCCAAGTTAAAACATCCTCTAATTTGGCACTAAACCATCCTATATCCCCATAGGGTGCTTCTCGATAACCGACCATAGAATCGAGGGTACTAGCGGCTTTGTAGGCAAAAGTAAGAGGGACACTACCGACCCCAGGTAATACCGCACCAATTAAGGCATAAAATAAAGGAGCCATGACGCCATCGGTGGCATTTTCTGTCACGGTTTCTAAAACCGCTCTAAGGATTTCTGATTCCGATAGGGTTTCGGTATCTCGACCTACATAACGACTTAATCGTTGACGAGCCGTAACTAAATCTCCTTGATCAATCCAATATAAAACATCCTCGGCGGAATCCCTTAAACTCCGACCCGCAAAACAACTGGCCAGGAGAATACTTTCTACCGCAATGGTCAAAATTTCAGGCCCCGAAAATTTGACAACTAGCACCCGTACCCCCTCTCTAATTAACGCCACTGTCAAAGCACTCCCCAATACCACAATTAGGGTCAGAAATACCCCCGCCACCCGCAGAATTCTCGGTTGATCAAAGTATTTAAAGAAAATTTGAGTATAGTAAGTAATTATCCACCCCATCACCTGCACTGGATGTAACCAATTTTTGGGATCTCCAATCAGATAATCACCCACAGCAGCAATCAATATAATGATTAGGGAATTAAAATCCGTCATGGACAATTGATAAATAGAAAAGGACAATCAATCTGGAACTCAACTTCTGGGGTGCAAAATTCCCTAAACCACAAAACTTGTTTCTTCCCCCTGGGCGGCTTGCCAACTGCGAGCATCATAATAGAGATCTTCGAGGGAAATCCCATAGAGTGCCTCTTTCAGCTTTTGGTGTAACCGATTCCATAGGGTAAAAGTTACCCAGTCTTCTGCTTGTTCAATATCCGCTTGATGGCGGGGTAAAGGTTCAATAGTTTCTCCCACTGCTTCTAATATTTGTCCTAGGGAGATTTGGGCTGGAGATTTTGCCAATTGATAGCCTCCTTGAGCACCTCGAACTGATTCAACTAACCCCGATCGTCGCATCTCGATCAGGAGTTTTTCCAGATAGGGTGCAGGAATATTTTGACGTCGTGCGATCGCATTCACAGAAGTCGGCTCCATCCCCCGTTGTAAGGATAGATCAAGCAAGGCTTTAACGCTATAGTGTCCCCGTGTCGTTAACTTCATTCTGGGTAATAAAATAGATAACTTGGCAATGGAGTTTTAAAGGCTAAAGATGGTCTTGAGGTGATTCTACCAATTTGAGCATACCTAAACGAAATTCACCACAACTCTAACCGATCGCGCAGCAAGATCCGCCTCAAGAGTTTAGTCTGGAGTTGATAACTTCTCATCAGTCTGAACAGGAAATTTTGGGATTTAAAGGGGAGTTTGAGTTGATGCTATAGGGATTAATGCTATTCCCGAAAAGCTGATAGCTGAACCCGATCCTGAGTTGTTGGATGTCCCACCCTTCCACTCAACTCCTTGACCCTAATTAGATCCAATAAAAAATTTTTAAAATAGGTGAATAATTTCCTTAATTAGTGTAATATAGTTTCTCAAGCAAGGATCTAGCTAAAAAATCTGGGTGATCTATCACCCACCCACGATAAAAGTCAAGACCTTTTGTAAAACATTTACAGGCACAGTTAATGGTTAAAAAGAAAAGTTCTGATCCTCAACCTCAGCCTCTAACTGGGGAAGCTTTACTCGATAAAGTCAAAGGACTTGAACATCTGAGCAAAGAAGAAAAAGCTAGAGAATGTGGTTACTACACCCTGACTAAGAATAATGTTGAGCGTGTCAACATGATGAAATTCCTCAATGCTTTAATTGATGCTGAGGGAATTGAGTTAGATGGCAAACAACAAGGAAACGGCCGGGGTGGACGCTCTGCTAGTTATAGAATTAGTGTGCAATCAAATGGAAACTTGTTGATTGGTGCAGCCTATACAAAACAAATGGATTTAACGGCTGGCGATGAGTTTGAAATTTCTCTCGGACGTAAGCATATTCACCTCAAACAAGTTGAAGCTGGAGACGACGAAGAATAATCCCAGGGATATTGTTTTTAATAAGTCCTGAGACTAAATTTGAACGTACACACTTTAGACTGGCAATGGCTCTTTTTAAGTCCCTGCCAGCTATTGTTATATTAAAATAACCACAAAGGTACTAAGACACAAAGAAAGATGATCAAGGGGACTATGACGGATCTAATGGCATACTCTACAATTGGATGGGAATACTAGAAGTTTTTCTATGGCTTATTGTTTAAATCCCGAATGTGCTAAACTCTATAATTCTGATCAGAGTCAATTTTGTTTAACCTGTGGGAATCAACTACGGTTAAAAGATCGATATCAAGCTATTGATATCATTGGACAAGGGGGATTTGGGAAAACATTTTTAGCCGTTGATGACGATAAACCTTCTAAACCGCGCTGTGTCATTAAACAATTTTTTCCCCAATCTCAAGATGCTGATACTTGGCAAAAAGCATCGGAATTATTTGCACAGGAAGCAATTAGGTTAGATGAATTAGGTAAGCACTCTCATATTCCTGAGCTTTTAGCTTATATTACGATCTTGGGTCATTTATGGGATAGAAACAGGAGAAGAAATTTGTACCTTAACCGGACATACAGGTATTGTTTATTCCATTGCCATTAGTCCCGATAATCAAACAATAGTTAGCGGGAGTCAAGACGGAACAATTAAAATATGGCGTCCGTTGTTGCGATGCGACGCATCTTAAAGAGGCGTGAACGCCTCACTACTAGGGCGCTTACCTCTACTTGGTAAGTTTCAATCGTACTTAAAATTAACTCGATGCACTGGTATAAAATTTTAAGGCAAATTGCCAAAATCTAGCCGAAATAAATAATAATCCCAGGGCTAAAAATCCCGAACCTACCACCCAGGATATATTATTTCTTCCTAGGATTGATTCTGCTGGAATTGTTGTTAAAAAAGCGACAGGAATAATAAAGGTAAAAAAGAAACGATAAGCCATAGGATAAGCCACCATTGGATATCTTCCGGCTTCTAATAATCCCTGTAATACTTCCGTCACATTATAAATTTTCACAAACCAAATACTGGTCGCGCCTAAGATAAACCATAAACTATATAAACTCATCATTCCAAAAGATAAAGGTAATAAACTTGCTAAATAATCTTTCCAGGTTAAGCCTAGTTTACTCCCTTGATAAGCAACCATTGAACACCCAAAAATTAGGTCAGGTGTTCCCCAAGGCGACACCATACGAGTCGATAGCCAAAATTGACTACTCAGGGGTTTAAGTAATACAAAATCTAAGGTTCCATCTTGAACATGAGTCACAATTCTGTTTAAATTGGGAACTAATATTGTGGTTGAAAATCCTTGTAATATTGTAAATATTCCCAAAACAACTAAGGCTTCTTCCCAACTCCATCCTTCAAAACTGTAACCCGTTCTATAAAATAAAAATAGGCTAAAAATACTGCCAATTAAACTTCCTAAACTTGTGATAGCAGAAATCAGAAAGTTAATCCGATATTCTAGTTCTGCTGCGATCGCAGTTTCCCAAAATAACATTAAAATCTTAAAATAGCGTTGCATAATTAATACAAAATCAACAATAAATCCATTGTAAGGGCGGGTTCACCCAAATCTTAAACTAATCATCGTAATTTGTACAAACCCGCCCAAACCTTTTTTTTACTTAACTATAGAATAGAAAATAATCGTTCAATGGTGCGTTGATTTTCGTTAGGACGACCAACGGTAATTCTTAGTCCTCCTCCGGTGTGACGAACTAATGTTCCTTTGGTTTTTAATTGCTGCATAATCTGGTTTAAGGCTTGATCAGAATTTTGTTCATCAGTGAGTCTAATATAAATAAAATTAGCATCACTTCGCCAAATTTTTAATTGTTTATTTTCAGTTAAAGCATTAATTAAATTAGTCCTTTCTGCTAAAATTTCAGGGATAACTTTCAGCAAATCTTGACAATTATTTAATGCTAATAATGCAGCCGTTTGTGTGAAACTAGGAAGGTTATAGGGAAGCCGAACTTTTTCTAAAGCGGTAATTAATTCAGGATGGGCGATCGCATATCCAGCCCGCAAGGAAGCTAAACGAAATGCTTTAGAAAATGTGCGTAAAATCACCCAATTGGGATGCTGTTTTAACTCCTCTATAACGCTGGTTTGACTAAACTCAAAATAGGCTTCATCAATTACCACTAAAATCTGTTCTGGTAACTGACGCAACCAGTCTAATTCATTATCCGTTAAAGCATTCGCTGTAGGAGAATTAGGATGAACTACAAATACAACTCGAATCGGAGGATTTTGTGTTGTTTCAATCGCAGTTTTAGCCGCGTTTAAATCCATCTCAAAGGTATCTTTATCCCGTCCTATACCAACAACCGAAATCCCTAACGTTTGGGCAATAATTCCATACATGGAAAAGGTAGGATTAGCCACTAAAATTGAGCCTTCTCCCCCCAAACAAGTGGCAATTAAGATGGATCGAATTAATTCATCTGACCCATTGCCAACGGAAATCTGCTCAGGATTGACAAAAGCCTCAGAATTAGAAATAATCTCGTTAATATAATTAGCGATAGCTATTTTTAACGGAAAATGACTACCATCAGGATAACGATTAGTTTCAATTTCATGTTGATATGTCCAAGCCAGCTTTTGTTTTAATTCTTCAGGTAAATCATAGGGACATTCATTAGTATCTAAACGGTCTAATATTTGAGTCTCGATCGGACTGCCAGAATTGCCTCCTGGGTGGGGAGCATAGGCCTGAAGTTGGTTGAGGTCGTTACGAAGAAAAGACAGCATGGTGTTGAGGTAATCGTAATTTTTTCTGAAGTTTAGACAAAATCTATTATCCCTTAATTTAGACTAAAATAACATCCAAAAAACAATATTTTTAGATGTCATTTTAGCTGAACTATTCGTTATCCTGATTCAAGAAAATAAATTTGCATTTTGTTCACCTCCATTAATCAATCATTAATGCTGTCAAAGCTAATTTACAAAGATTGAATCTTTTCAAGACTTAATCCCGTTGCTTGAACAACTTGCTCTAAACTAAAACCCATTCGTAATAAATTTAAAGCAACTTCTTCTTTCCCTTCCAATTTCCCTTCCAATTTCCCTTCCAATTTGCCTTCCAATTTCCCTTCCTGTAGAATTTCTTGATAAATGACTGAATTTCTCATAAGATCACTCCTTAAAAGTCTTTTCACTGTATCTTTATTTAAAACTAAACCCGCCAAAATTGCCGAGGCCGCAACAAGATTGCTTTGAACTTGTTGATCGGTAATTCCCTCAATTACTTCAGCAACTTGACTTAATATCATGGTCGGATCATCGGTCTGACTAAGTACAGCAAAAGGTAACAATCCTGTTACATTTAAAAACTGTTCCGGCGGTTGTTCCCAAAGACGAATCACCTCAAACTGATGAAACGTATTCTCCAGACGAAAACTATTTTCTTGAACTAAAAGAGAATTAGTTTGACCCAGATAAATCACCACCTGACGCATGACTTTGTTGGGAAAACGACGATAGACCCTTACTCGATAATCTAACATCCTAAAGGGGATTTTAGCATCGGGTTCGGTTTGAAATTCTGTGTGCAAAACCAGATCATCTGATTGCAGTAAGATTAAAGAATCAGCCCGAATTGGTTCTAATGATAACTCTTGGGGACTCAACTCAGTTAATGCAACGGGAGAACCCAACAACCAACTCGCCAAATCTTCAGAAAAATTTTCTGCCAGAAACTTGCAAATACTGTCAAACACCCCGGATTATTCCTCCCCAATCATCTGACCTATTCATTTTACAATGATCAATCTATCATATAAGCTGAAATTGTAGAAGTTAAACTGTAGACTATTCAGAAATCGGGTTTATTCAAGAAACCCAATTTATCAAGTCATTAGTTTTTTATTTCCCCTTGTAATAGCCAAAAACCAGTAAAAGTCATCCCCGAATCATCCGGTTGAACTAATAGAAAATGTAATCCTTTTGCTAACTGTTTTTTGACTTCAAAGGTTTTAGCAGAATCCATAACTTCCGCATCTTCAAAGGTTGCCATCACCCAACGATCAACTAAACCTGATTCTAAGATCAATCCATTAGGAGAACCTGCAATATAATTGAAAGCAAAGGGTCGAATTTCCTCTAACCATCTGGCTAATTGCATTGATTTTTTACCACCATTAATAATAATCCCAGGAATCGCTACTACCGATGCTAAACCTATATTTATGGGTAAAAAATTATCCTGAATTTGTACAATAGGAATCGGACGGTCGGCAAAAAATTCTTGTAAATTTCCGGCAGAAATACTTGCAAATTTCCAACTATCACCCCATAATTTATCGGGTAATGGTAAAGGTGGCATTTGTTCTAATTTCACAGGATTATAGGGTTCTGCTGTATAATATTCTGACTGAGAATATTGTGTTGAACGTTCAGTTAACCATTGTTTTAATGTCTTGGTATTTCGATAGGGTTCCACTACAATTCCTAATCCTTTGCCAGCCGTTTCTAATAAACTTAAAGACTGGGGACGAAACACTTGGATTTTATCAGGTTTTTGAGTAACAATTACTTGTTGCAATTGTTCTATTAACCAAGTTGAATTTGCTTGCGACTGAGGACACATCGCTATGAACTCAACCTGGCGAGTTTCGTCACAGACTAACAACTCCCAAAGAGGTTGTCCGCTTGCATCCTTGAGGGGACGACGATAAAAATCAGCTTGCCAAATTACCATAGACACAAAAAATCCTAATATTCTGGTTGAAAACTATTCTATATTTTCAATTCTAAGGTTAAGATTGATCAAATGAGGATTAACAGATGTCAGATTCCATCACTAAAGTTGTGGGTATCGGATTTCGGGTTATAATTCTAGCTCCTACCTACTATCTCCTAATTATAGGGGGATGATGTTAATTAATTTGGTTATAAAACTATGAATCCTGCTTTGACACAATTTGGCGAACGGATGTCTCATTTAACGGGAGTTCGTGCGATTATGAAAGATATTATTGAAACTTTAAGATTAGGAAAAGGCAAAGATTTTATTAATTTAAGTGCAGGAAATCCGGTAATTTTGCCCGAAGTTGAACAATTGTGGCGAGATTGTACCGCAGAATTACTATCAAGTCCTGAATATGGGGAAGTCGTTTGTCGATATGGTTCTAGTCAGGGATATCAACCATTTATTGATGTCATTGTTGAGGATTTTAATTCTCGTTACGGGTTAAATTTAACCGACCGCAATGTATTAATTACACCTGGTAGTCAATCAATTTATTTCTATGCTACCAATGCTTTTGGCGGATATACCACCGATGGTAAATTGAAAAAAATTGTTCTTCCTTTGAGTCCTGATTATACCGGATATGGGGGTGTGAGTTTAATTCCTGAAGCGGTTTTTTCCTATCAACCAAAGTTAGATATTGATGAAGTCAATCATCATTTTAAATATCGTCCTGATTTTAGTCAATTAATTATTGATGAAACCACAGGATGTGTTATATTTTCCCGTCCTTGTAACCCCAGTGGAAACGTTTTAACCGAAGAAGAAGTTAAAAAAATTGCCAATTTAGCTGCTAATTTTAACGTTCCAGTATTTATTGATTCTGCTTATGCTCCCCCATTTCCTGCCCTAAATTTCACCGAAATGAAACCAGTTTTTGGCGATAATATTATTCACTGTATTAGTTTATCAAAAGCAGGATTACCAGGGGAACGATTAGGGATTGCTATTGGCAATGAAATCACAATTCAAGTATTAGAAGCATTTCAAACCAATATGTGTATTCATTCCCCCCGTTATGGACAAGCTATTGCCGCCCGTGCTATTGGTTCTGGAGCATTATCAGAAATTGCCGCGGAGGTAATTCGTCCCTATTATCAACAGAAATTCACCGTTGTGGAAACAGCATTAAATCAAGCTATGCCTAAAAATTTACCCTGGTTTTTACATCGGGGAGAAGGGGCAATTTTTGCCTGGATGTGGTTTAAAGATTTACCGATAACTGACTGGGAACTGTATCAACAGTTAAAAGAAGTGGGGGTAATTGTAGTTCCGGGTAGTTCATTTTTCCCGGGTTTACAAGGAGAGTGGAGTCATAAAAACCAATGTATTCGGATTAGTTTAACTGCTACAAATGAGGAAATTACAGAAGGGATGAAACGGTTAGCAACTGTTATTGAACAGGTTTATAATCATTCTATTGTGGGTGTTTAAATTCTCCAATCCCTCTTGCTACTCAGGGGGGATTATCTATATCAATCTCAGTTAATTAATTTCTATAATCTAAGGGATAATAACAGGTTAATGGCTATAAACCTCAAATTAATACTATTTTAAAAGAATGGTTTGGGGATTGGTATCAAGAGGAACAATTTATTATTCAGCTTGATATAGGTGATTCTACATTACCTGTAGAATTTAGTGTAGAAGATAACTTTTATCAAATTGCTGTAGAAACGTTTGGTATGGAACCAAAAACCGTTAGAATATTAGAGGACATGAGTGATTTATGAAGATAAAGAAAAAGAAGATATAGCTCGTTTTTATATGCCGGAAATCTTTCGAGAAGGCTTAGGTTTTTCCGGCAAAGGAGCGCGTCCCCGTGTGTTAGCATTAAAGAGAAAAGTATTAGGACGAGGTATTATCTAAAGCTGGATAATTTCAACGCTAATTCACATAATTTTTTGTTAATTTCTATCCTACAACCCGATAAACAAAATTAAACGTTGCCCAACTATTAATATCCAGGGCTAAATCATCGGTGATAATTCCCATTTTTTCTAAGGTTGGTTGACTACCTCTATTCAAATCTTGTAAAATTGCATCCACAATATTCAAAGGATTAGAAACTCGATTAAATTTTAACATACCTTCATTTTTATTAATATTTCTATCTGAAATTTCTAATGTTTCTAAGAAGGGATTATGACTTAAAATAACGTGGGTTTCTACTAATCTGGTTGACCCTTTGACCATTTCTCCGATCATTTCTGTGGAAGAATTTCCACTATAAATATTAGTGGTCGGTAAACTCAAGGATTTGCCGGGTGTAATTTGTTGTTGTTGAGGGTCAAAACCTGAATTAAAAATATAAGTTTCTCCTTCACTATTCAGAGAAAATACTAGGAAATAAACCGGAAATTCTCCTTGATTTTGGAGTTGATATTGTAAACGACTTCCTAGAGTTACTCTGACAATACCAATATTTTCGGAAGCGGTAATCTTATGTTGATTTAAACTAGAATGAGAATTAATATTATTAGCATTTTCTCGATTGATAGTATTAAAAAATCCTGTGGTTTTTCGTTTAATTAAAACTTGAGATTGGGGGGATAATAAATTTAAAGACGCTTTTACTTTTAAATGGGAGGAACGTTCATTTTCTGTTAATCTTAATAACTTAATTGCTAACCGGGTTTTTAGTTGGGGAATTAACCGATGTATCGCAACTTTTACCGCTTCTCCTCCTTCGCCAACGGTATCGGGAAGTAAGACTAAACCCTTAGAAAATAACCCATATCTGCCCTGAAATAAAGGGGATAAGGGTGGGTTCAAAGTTTGGGCAATAGTGGTATCAGTAACGCGACTCAGGACATAATCCGCAGGTTGATCACCTGCTACAATTGCCATCCGAGGAGAATCGGAAAAGGTGCTGGTTGCATCAACTCGTTCAATTCGAGATAATTTCGGATCTAAGGCAATTTTTAAATCAATTTTTCGAGGTAAAATTCTAATTGATTCTTGCACTTTTTGTCCGATTTCTAATCCTAAAAATGACGTTGAATTATTATTTTTTATTTGCGCTTTGGCATTTAATCCAGTGCGAGAACGCAATTGTAAATAGATAGGATTTTCTAAAGAATTTGACTCTGATATAATCGTTAATACACTATTTAAACTATAGGAATCTAACACAAAAGCTGGCAGACCAGTTAATAAAATTTTGGCTGTTTTGCCATTATCTTCAACTCCGGTAATTACACCATCAACCGGAGGAGAATTAATCCATAAATTCCCTAAAGAAAATTCTGATTCAGTTTTAGAATTAGACCCCGTTAATGTGCGGCGCAGTTGGGGTTGTTGAGATGATCCCACAATTTGTTCAAATTCTCCCGCAACCCGACGGATTTGATCTGATAAATTCCGGGGTGAACTTGCCCCCCAGAGGGTTTGGGTTAAGATATAAGTGAATAATCCTGCATTAAAGCCATCCCATCGAGCTTCTGTGGCGATTTGGGATGGTTTAGATGCGGATAAAACTATCCCTGGTAAACCTGGTTTTCTTTGTTCTAATTCTTGACGAGAAATGCCTAAACTAGATAATAGTTGATTTTGTAAATCTAATTCTGCTGGATTAATTTCAACGGTGGTTGGACTGGGAATAGCGCGAATTTTTAGAGTCCCTTGTTGATGATATCCTGGATAAATAAAGCTTGTATCTAAAATAGTAATTATGTTAGAAGTTTTTAGCGATCGCAATAATAACCACAAGGTATCTTCTAAAATATCATTAACAGTTTCCGTTTCTGATAAAGCAATATCAACAGGAAGATAAGAATGCTGAATTTGAGATTGATTATCAACCGAATTATCACGGGGAATACAACTACCATAACCACTAAAATGAAACAGCACTAAATCCCCGGTTTTAGCCTGTTCAATTAAATGGAAAATAAATGCCGATTCAATTTGATTTCTAGTAGCTGCTTCATTTGTTAACGTGACAATATCATCGGGTTGAAAACCGAATTTATAAATTAACAAATTCCGTTGTAATTCCACATCCGTTAAACAGCCTTGCAACGGTTCTTGAATGCGATTTGCAGTTGGATATTGATTAATTCCAACTAATAGGGCTAACTTCCGTCGGGCTGGCTGTGAAGCGGCTTGATCAGAACGATAATACAGTCTTTGATTAATCCCCAGTGCCGCCAGGAGTAAGCCAGTCCGTTGTAAAAATTCCCGTCGTTTTAGTCCCATTACCAAAAATCAGTTATCAGTAATCAGTAATCAGTTATCAGTGTTTAGAATTGCCACGGCGCCTCTGGAACCGTTATAGCAGGGAACAGGGAAGCCGGATCTGGGGGGAAAATACTTCACCGTCTGGGTTCTAAGATCCGTCTGGTGTCCTAACTGCCTTGGCGGTTGCTATATCAGTTATTAGGTAATAATTTAAAAACAGCTAATTAACTATTAACTATAATATCAACTATTACACTGATAACTGATAACTAATAACTGACTACTGATTATTTGTTTTCATTGCTTTAATTAATTCATTAGCAACTTCGGGGCGGGAAAATTCCGGGGGTGGAAGTTCTCCCCGACGGAGCAATTCTCGTACCTTAGTTCCCGATAAATGAACTCGCTGTTCCGGTGAACTGGGACTGGTTTTACTGGTTGCCATTCCTTCCGTCACCTTACAGTAAAAAGCGTGTTCAAACATCATCGGAGTAATACCTAATTCCCCCGGCTCAAACTCATCGAAAATATATTGAGCATCGTAAGTACCATAATAATCACCCACCCCGGCATGATCCCGACCCACAATAAAATGAGTACAGCCATAATTTTTCCGCACCAGCGCATGAAAAATCGCTTCCCGGGGGCCAGCATAACGCATTGCAGCCGGATTAATTGCTAAAATCACCCGTTGTTTAGGATAGTAATGATCAATCAAAATTTCATAACAGCGCATCCGTACATCCGCCGGAATATCATCGGATTTTGTCGCCCCAACTAAAGGATGCAAAAACAAGCCATCAACGGTTTCTAAAGCACATTTTTGGATGTATTCATGGGCGCGATGGATGGGGTTTCGGGTTTGAAATCCAACAATAGTTTTCCAGCCTTTTTCTCTAAATATTGCCCGAGATTCAGCCGGGTCAATTTGATATTTCGGGAAGTAGGGATGGGATTGACGCTCTAATAACCACACTGGGCCAGCAAGATTAATTCCCCCTTGATCGTAAACGACTTTCACCCCAGGATGTTTTTCGTCTGTGGTACGGTAGACTTTCAGGGCTTCAGTTTCCTTGTCGTAGGAATATTTTTCCGTCAGTTCCAAAACCCCAACAAACTCACCGCCGGGGGAATCTAAACGCACCAAACCTCCTTCTTTTAGGTTCGAGGCGACCTCCTCAGACACAGACAAAGTGATCGGAATTGACCAGGGTAAACCATTACTCAGGTGCATTTGGTCAACAACGGTTTTATAGTCCGCCTGTCCCATAAACCCAGTTAGGGGACTAAAACCACCAATAGCGATTAATTCTAAATCAGAAAGCGATCGCTCATCCAACTCAACTATCGGTAAATGTGCTGCTTTGTCCAAAAATTCCTGTCGTTGGTCAGGAGTTGCAATACGATTAATTAGATGTCCACCGTGGGGAACAATGGCGTCTAGTGATTGACTCAAGGATAACCTCTCTAAGCTAACTAAAAAATTGACAATTATTCAATTTTATTGATGTTTCTATACTACTAGGATTTGTGCACAAAAAACCTAGGGGTTTGGTCTCCACACCCAACTAAAACAAGAACAGCCACTCAAGCTAGGTCACTGGTATAAGCTGTACTGCATTAAATTGTATATTCTAGGGAGCGAGGACGCTCCCACTACAGGGATGGGGCAATTTCCTAATCACAATTTATAGATGCAGTACAGCTTAATCGCCAGCCACCGTCCTCGCTGGCACTACAAAACTGCCGCCGAGGACATGGGCTATTAGTGTCAGTTATTAGTGTTCAGTTATCAGTTAATAAGCTGTTGTACATCTAGTTGGGACATGGCAAATTTATTGTAGTGGGAGCGTCCTCGCTCCCTAGAATATACAGTTTAAATGCAGTACATATAACGCTAAACCTGGTTCTAAACTAGCCGTAATACTTTATAATATTTGTAATATCTACGGTAATATCAATTCAAATAAGGGATTGCCAAAACTCATGAACTGAAGGGAGGACTGTTCATCAAAAACTTCCGGGTAAAACGTAACCGCATAAGTTTGATTTTTAAACGTCAGTTGCCAAATTTTCGGTTCTCGTTTTTCAAAATGAAATCCCAAAGTTTTAAGAATTTGCGATCGCGTCAACAGTTCTTCTAAACTCTCAGCAGTCAACGGTGTTGAAGGTAAGGGCTGACGAATTTCTAATAAATCCGCTTCTACATCCATTGCCACCATTTCATCTAAAGAAGGACGCAAGGGAGGAGTTTCTAAAACTTGTTCAAAATCCGCTAACAGTACCCCTTCTTCTTCCGGGTCAGCACTCATGGCGGCTTTTTCAATAAAAGTAGGAACTTGCGCTAATATTGGTTGTAAATTTCCCACAACCGTTTGAAAGGCATCAATTCTATCCCTTAATTTTCGATACACTTTTGCCTCAACAGTTCCATCATAATAAAAGTTATGAATTCTCACGGTTTGATAACGTTGACCAATGCGGTCTAAGCGTCCAATTCGCTGTTCAACTCGCATCGGGTTCCAAGGCATATCATAATTAATTAAAACACCACAGGTTTGTAAATTTAATCCTTCTGATGCTGATTCTGTACACAATAAAACTTTAATTTCTCCCGCCCGAAACTGGTGTTTAATTTGTTCTTTGGGTACAATTTTCCAGTTTGAATTTTGATACAGTTCCCCTCCCCGTCCTGAATAACAAGCAATTTGAGATCCATATAATTGTTGTAATGTTTGTCGAAGATAATCCATTGTGTCGGTATATTGAGTAAAAATAATCGCGCTTTCCCGTTGACTTAATTCCTGTCGCAATATATTAATACAATGGGAAAGTTTACTATCTTCTCCGGTGTTTTCAAATTGCAGTAATAAATCTTGTAAATAGGCAATTTCTTCCGGGTCAGCCGGAATAACATAACGTTCTAATCCCTCGATAATGGGGTCGTCTGCGTCGTCTAAATCCCCTAAATCATCCGGGGTAATATTAATCCCATCTAAGCGTCTTTGTAGGGATTCTCGAATGGCATAAAAGGAACTGGTGAGGCGTTTACGGTAGAGGGTCATAATAAACCCCAAGGCTTTTTGATTTTCTTTTTGGGCTAAATTATAAAAATGACGAACATACTCACTCACAGCCCGATAAAGGGGGATTTCTCGATTTTTTTCTAAGGTAATGGCGTTATCTTGAACGAGGCGTTGAGCAATATCTTGGTCTAAAATACCGCGACGATAATATTGGCGGAGGGTATCACGGGTATGACGAAACATTAAATCTTTGAGGGGAGTATTAACGGTTAAATAGTGTTTAGAAGTATTGATAAAGTTGGGATTATCTAAATAGTGTTTAGGGTTAATCAATTTTATCCCTTTTTGCCAAACATCTTCTAGTTCACAAGCGAGGAGACGATCTTGGGTTTCTAAATACTGTTGGAATTGCGGACAAGGAGACCCCCCTTGTTTTAAATAATCAACGGCCATTTGTTGCCAAAAGTCTAAAATAAATTTGTTGGGTGTTTCTGATAATGTGCTAAAATGATCACAGAAATTATCCCCATATTGCCAATGTCCTTTTAATCCTAAAAGATTAAGTAAATCAAAGATTTCAATGGTGTCAATTTGCATCGGGGTTGCCGATAATAACATTAAAGATTGGGTTCTATCTCGTAATTTTTGCATTAACTGAAGCAAAGCGTTGGGGGTTTCTTTACGGTTTTGCGGGCTTTTGCGACGGGCATGATGAGCTTCATCTAAAACAATTAAATCCCAGGGTTCGGCTTCTAATAATTCCTGCATTCGGTCAGACCGACGGACTAAATGGGAAGATGCTAAGATTAAATTTTGAGAATTCCAAATATTTGTTGAGGGTTGATTCTTTGCAGTTAATGGAGAATTTTGGGGTTGCATGAGTTCTCCTTTACTATAACTCCAGAAATGCAAATTAAATTTTTCGCGCAGTTCTTCATGCCATTGGGGTTGAATACTGGCGGGGGCTAAAATTAAAATCCGTTTGGCTTTTTGACTGATTAATAAATATCTTAAAATTAATCCGGTTTCAATGGTTTTTCCTAACCCGACTTCATCGGCAATGAGGAAACTTTTAGGAAAGGTTTGGGCAACGCGGCGGAGAATTTTTATTTGATGGGGCCAAGGGGAAATGGGAATGGATTTTAAACAATAATCTAAACAACCTGGATGTTGATGCAAATTAAATAGAATTTCAAAGGCTTCTTTTTCTTCTTTAAAATTTAAAGCAGTGCGAACGTCCGGTTCGCTAATATTTTCCAATTCAATTTTTTTATCATTTATAAAATTATTGTTTTTATCATTATAATCAGGATTTAATTCATTGATAGAATCAGGATTTAATTCATTAATAGAATCAAGATTTAATTCATTGATAGGAGCATTGTTTTTATTATTGATAGGAGCATTGTTTTTATTATTGATAGGAGCATTGTTTTTATTATTTAGGGAGCGAGACGCTCCCACTGCTTCAATATTATGATTTTGTGGAATAGGTCGGGTATCAAATTCGGTTTGTTTATTCCAAGCAGGTTGGGTGGTTGGGGTGTATTGAAGTAATTTTTGCTCAACGGCTTCTGGGATATCAAAGACAAGGACATTCGGGCTTAATTGATGCCACAGTTGTTCAAATCTAAATTGTTCTTCTTGAACTCGTTCTAATTCTCGCCCGCCTTCCCAAGAACAATAAATATGAAAGGATTCAATATTACTTTCCCAACCGCTTAAAGATTCATTATTTGACCCACTAAAGGCAATAATATCTCCTTGTTTATCGGTGAAGATGCCAACTTTTTCATGAAAAATATGGTGATAATCAAGTTGAGTTTGGGCTTCTTCTGGGAGTCCGTTGGATTTTAAGGGAATGGCAATTTTAATCTCTAAATATTGATGGGCAATTAACCAACTGAGGATTTCAAAATGTTGGAGTTGAACAAAGGTTTCAGGATGAGTTAATTCGGTTTCTAAGCGGAATGTTAAGGCATCTCGGAGGGCGTAACCTTGTTGAATGGCTTCTAAATCTTGGGGGGAAAATTGACAGCCCATGATTAAGCGAATTTTCCCTTGGTTATGGAGCATTGCCCCCAGTCCCCGTGCAACTTTACTTAAGATGGCACTATTAAAAAATCCTGATTTACGGTCATATTGAATGGCGCATTCAAGGGCGGGAATATAGAAGTCCGCAATGGGGTTATTTTCCGTGCTAGAGTAACTGATTAACCATGAACGGTCTTGAAAAGTGGAAGCCATTTTAATTGCTTGGGTTAAAGTTATATGTTTTATTAAAGTTTTATTAAAGTTAGCGAGCGAGGACGCTCGCACTGCTATTCTCCTTTTAAAATTGTTCCCATAAGAATTCGTAATCTTCGGGAGTATTTGATAATCCCGCTTTGACGGAGTTTTGTCGAATATATTCCCAAACTTGACGGAAATGGTCTGAATTTCTAATTAATTCATCATAACGTCCATCTTGCCAAACTTTACCAATATGTTTCATAATAGTTGGGATATGATGGGAGCTATACCCTTTAATGGTTTTTAAAATCATGCCTATTGTCCAATATTGTCCTTCTGGTTTAGGAAAAGGTTTGATTAATAAATGAACATGATCTGGCATAACAACAACAGCAAAAAGCTCATATCTTTGTTGATTAAAAAATAGGCAACTATCTAAAACAACTTTTCGAGCTTCTGAGGTTAATTCTAATCTTTCCCAGGTAGCGAATGTAATAAAATAAATTCCCCCTGGAATTTCTAAACGAGGTCGAGGTTTTTTATAAGGCATGAATCATCTTATAAAATCAATACATCTTTTAATTTTATCATTCTCTCTTTAATGCTTTAATTTTATTCTTCTAGCAGTGCGAACGTCCTCGTTCGCTAATTTATATAATATATAAAAAATATAAGGTTAGCAGTGCGAACGTCCTCGTTCGCTAATTTATATAATATATA